>LKMJ01005536.1_pt1 | contig 11901 bp, 18 predicted proteins | sample 643391 | NCBI WGS metagenome assembly LKMJ01 (sample SAMN04112250, study PRJNA286221) | soda lake metagenome | biome: soda lake; feature: Kulunda Steppe; material: water; isolation source: sample PL-Br10 brine of Picturesque Lake | place: Russia: Kulunda steppe | collected 2010-07
CACACACACACACACACACACACACACACACACACACACACACACACACACACACACACACACACACACAAAAGCACACCTACCCACACGCACGCGCACACATCACTAACTTGTGCGCAACGCGTTGCCCACTCTCATGTTCAAATTGCCATGGATATGACCCACAATAATGTACACTTGTGGACTGTGCCCACAAGCGCTCACATTCAGATTCCACACAGACACATAAGATATGTGCACCAAAGTTTAGGCAAGAAGCATGGGCATGGGGCCATGCTCTCTAGTGTACAGATCTTTGCATGCTGACATTTATGGAAATGCCGTTTTGTGCATGCAGGGCGGAGCCTGCGATCGAGCAGCAAGCTCAAGCACACGCTGTAGGCCCCGCACAAGGCTTGGACGTGCTCCCTCTGCACATCCAGGAGCACTTGGCAGTGCTGGAACAGTGCACAAGGAACTTCAGCGATGCCTTGGCGCTGGTCCTGTCAGCGCAATTGTCCACACAGCACACAGACCAGGCGATGAAGGTGGGCAATGAGCTGCCCCAAATAGCTGCGACAGCTCTGTGCTTGTGCCCTAAGGTCATGCGTCTAGGGCACTGCACTTCGTTCCAGGGAGGCAGCACCCTGAGCACGCTCCAGAGTGTGCACGCCGATCCCTGTCCCAATACACACTGCCGGAAGCTCCCTCTTTGTAAGCTTCCTGTGCGCGCATTCCACTCGCAAGGCCATGCATACTGCAGCCATGGGCACAGCCGCCAATGTCTTCCCTGCAGGAAAAAGAGATTGGGCTCAGCATGCGTGCTGAGGAGGAGGAGCAGCGCCACAAGGCAGATTGGGTGCGCCCCGCTTTGCATGGACGGAAATCAGATTTGGCTTGGCCCGGCAAGACTTGGGGGCGTGGGGAGCCCGGAGGGAGAGCATGCCCTCCTAGCCTGATTTAGGCCGCAGCCGTTGATACCTTCACTCCCCCCGCAGCCAGTGCTAAGCTAAAACAATCAATCTCTCCCCTGATTATGTGAAGGGGGGGAAAGCTCCCCGGGAGCATCTGCTTTGGGATACCAAGTATTTTTTTAATTTAAGGGGGTTACTTGAATTACGTGCTCCCCTGTTTTGAGGCTGTGTAAAGACATTGGCTGGGGACCTCCCGTGTGCATGCATGACTTTGCAGGCAGGCTGGCACAGGCTGCTGTCCATGCATGTGCATGCATGACTTTCCACTCTGTGCATGCATGGCTTCCACTCTGTGCATGCATGGCTTTGCACTCTGTGCATGCATGACTTTGCACTCTGTGCATGCATGGCTTCCACTCTGTGCATGCATGACTTTGCAGGCGGGCCGGCACAGGCTGCTGTCCATCTTTGGGAGCATGAGGGAGGTTGCGGAGGCTGAACAGGTTGAGAGGCGCGCTGCTGAAGAAGGCGCGGCCATGGTCATCCAGGTGTGCATGGCAGGGTCATCCAGGTGTGCATGGCAGGCAGTGTCCATGCGCGGGCTGGTGTTGGGCGGGGATGAGGTTCCGTTCCCTGCCTTGACTGCCCACCCCCTGTCAGGTTGTTCATTGCACCAGGGGGCTTGCAAAGGCATCCCGGGGCATGGATGGGCTTGCAAAGGCATCCGGGGGCATGGAGGGGCTTGCAAAGGCATCCCGGGGCAGGGATGGGCTTAGGCAAGCTGAGGGGTGAATGGCGCCTGACATTGCTATGTGGGATGTGTACTGGACAGACAGGCAGACAGACAGACAGACAGACAGACAGACAGACAGACAGACAGACAGACAGACAGACAGACAGATCCCTGTCAGGGGCTTCTGCAAATGTGAGGAAGCCTGTCAGCCTATCTTGGAGGCTAATTGTGCAGGCTGGGGTCAAACACCAGGGCATGCAATCACGGAGCTCATGCAATCAGTCTCACGGCGATGTCACACGCATCTGACGCAGGCCCTGGCTGCTTGAACGCAGCCTGCAAGCATGCACACACACAGACACACACACACACCCCTCTACTACCCCTGCAGCGCGCCTGGCGCAGCGCAGCCGACGCCCGCAGACGGTCTCAGGGGATATGCACAGGCGGCGCGCTGCCAACGCGTGGCCCCAACGGAGGTGCCGCCTTGCAGACTGCCCGCACGACCCGGCTGAGGGGCTGGCTGCGCGGCGCCTCCTCCACCAACACCGGCTTTGGCCGCAGCTTCACATCTGACAGAGGTGACTGGGGCGGTGGTGGACCTCCCCCGAGGCCAGGGATGGCGGTCCCGTTCCTCGTGCACTTTTCCAATCCAGGGGAACGCCTGGCAACATGGGGTGCCGGACTGTCCGGGCTCTCCAGCCGCGGCAGAAAAGCACGTTATCCTGGGACCGCGCAGGCAGATCAATCATGAAGAGGGCGCGCCGGTCCGCCTGAGCGCATGGAAGCACCATGTGCACCGCAGTGCCGGGAGCCGGCTGGCAGCGGGTGCAAACGCCGCCAGGTCCTGTGCAAGCCATGGTGCCGACATGCACAGCATGTGGTGCATGGCCCGGCGGCCTCAGTAAGCATGGGCGGGCGCCGCCTCCCTCTGCACTGCAGCACCTCAGGCGTCGCGCCAAGTGCGGTGCACATGGCGCTGTGTATGTTTGCTTGGGTGCGCGCATGTGAACTCGCAGACCCAGCAGTTTTAGCGCTTGACAGCAAGCAGGAGCATCACCACTGCTGCGGTGCATCGCTCTGTGGCATGACTGCCCCGGTGCGCTGTGCAGTTGTGAGGTGTGCACGACAATGTTTTGCAGTGCAGGGCCCGCACAAAACCACCCGGTTTGTGCGACCTCCTGCACGCCCGGTTTGTGCGACCTCTCGCACGCCCAGTTTGTGCGACCCCTTGCACGCCTGGTTTGTGCGACCTCTCGCACGCCTGTTTTGTGCGACCTCTCGCACGCCCGTTTTGTGCGACCTCTCGCACGCCCGTTTTGTGCGACCTCTTGCACGCCCGGTTTGTGCGACCCCTCGCACGCCCGGTTTGTGCAACCCCTTGCACGCCCGGTTTGTGCGACCCCTTGCACGCAAGCAGGCCAGACCTGCAGCTGAAGGAGCGCGCGCTGAACGCTTTGCTCAGCGTCTTCTATGCCTCACACGCGCGCCCTTTTGGACATGACCCACGTCAAACGAGTCGTGCGTCGTATGAGCCAGGATCAGCACAAGGCGTGCAACGAAGGAGCGCTTCTGTACCACAGGGACTTTCTATCACTGACACGCATGGCACCCACCTACACACGCGCACACACACACACACGTGTCCACACGCACGCACTTGTACAAGCACACACAGTGCATCAGCGCGCACGCATTCACGTACATTCACGCACGCACCGCGCAGGCCCCAACCTCTCACGCTCCCGCAACAGCCGCGCGTCGCGCGCCACCAGCAGGCGCACCACGCAAACTGACGGCTGCCTCCTGCCTGAGCCTCTTCGTGAGGTGGCCAGCACCGCCACGCTGGCGGCTCTGGCTGTCGCCGGGCTGTCAGGTGAGTGAAGGAAAGAGGGCTGCATGCAGAGGGATTGGGGCTTCGGGCCATGCAGCTATGTGTGGCCAGCGCGTCCATGCTGGCGGCTCTGGTTGCAGCTGGGCATGCCCGGTGAGCGAGAGCTCGCAGGACCAAGGGTGGTGCTTCTACCATCAATGCTACCAGCTAGTGTGCACAACAGCTGCGGCCTCTGCGTGTGGGACGGCTGCCGCAGGGCAGGGTCTGGGGGGAAACTTGCCGGTTGGTATCAGGCCTAGCAGCAGCAGCAGCAGCCCTGCAGGGATGGCTGTGTTGTGGTGGCCCTCAACCAGCTTTTGGCCCCGGTACCCCTGCCAGGTCCTCACCCCTGGGGGTGCCTGTGCCGCAGGCGGTCCCCAGCGCGCAGCTCATCCCCACCGCCTGCCCAGTCACCCAAACTCACTTTTGGACTTGCTTCCTGGCGGATTTCGGCAAGCATGCTGTGCGGCGAACACCCTGTTAAGCCCACCGCCTGCCCAGTCATCCAAACTCACTTTTGGACTTGCTTCCTGGCGGACTTCGGCAAGCATGCTGTGTGGCGAACACCCTGTCAAGCCCATGCCTGCCTCTGCTTGTTGTACGCTTGCGCGCGGCAGGGGCCAGCCCAAGCCGCCAGAGCGGCGGTTACTTCAAGTCTCTGCTGGCTGCCGCAAACGAGGCAAGGGCACAGAAAAAAGGAGAAAGGGAAGGAGACGTCACCAACCCACCGCCAGAGTCAAGCAGGGATCAGCAGGCGCAAATGGCTGGGGACAGGGCGGCGGCTGGTGTGCTGGCGGCTGGTGGCAGCGAAGCCGAGGCGGCCAATGCCCGGAGGGCGGCCATGCAGAGGATGATTGACGCGTACCATGCAGGCGTTGCAGCAGCGGCGGCTGCAGCTACAGAGGTTAGTTGAGCTTTGGAGTTGAAGAGGCAGTTCCAGTTACGCAGTGCTTCCTTGCTCCCTGAATACCGGGTTACTTTGTTTTGAAACGTATGCTCTAACTGCCCCCAAAGGCATCATGACCCTGGATGTTGAAGCCAACCTGGTATTGAGCTCACAAAAGCGCATTGTATGTTGGCGCAGCATGCAGCATGGATCGTATGACAAGTATCAGCATGAGCAGCTCTGCCCTGGCTGCTTGCTTCTAGGCAGGAATGGTTTGGTCCCCATGCATCCCAGCTTTCATGTGCTTTGAAGTGTCTTCACTTGGGTCAACCATGCATCCATGCTGCTACCATGCGCATTACACATTGTCTTCGGCCTCCTTTGTCAGGAGGCCTTTCACTGTGGCGGCTACGTGCGTTGCAACTGTGTAAGGCCTCCTTTGTCAGACCTTTCACTGTGGCGGCTGAGTGCTTTGCACACCGTTCAAGGGGCACTCCTGTGCATTGCACGCCGTTCAAGTGGCACTCCTGGGCGTCACATTGTGGACAAGCATCTCAAAGTGTCCCAGCCGACTTTGGGAAGCTTCAAGCAACCTGGCCCGTGTAATGTTTATCTGCTGGACAGCCTTGCACCCATCCACTTCATTGGAGCAGTGTGGGGCTGGCATGGAACTGTAACATGCTTTGTTTCCCTTGTCCTCAGCAAAGCATGCAGCATTACACTGCAGACACCAGCTTGCGGCTCTGTACAGGCTCAGCTGCATGTGCGTCTCCCTGCGTGAGTGACTACTGTGGGCAGCCGATGTGCACCACCATCCCCGCAGGGCAGCGTGCACAAACGCCAAAGGGCAGGCTTGGCGGGCCCAGACGTGCCGCTGCGCTGTGCCTCTGAGAGCAGCTTGCCAGCCCTCCCACACAAATACCTGCCCTTCCACCCCGCCGCCCTGCCGGGTGTCGTGCACGGCGCAGGTAGCTGCCGCGGCTAAGTGCGCCGCGGGGAGCTCCCACGCGCCCTATGACTCAGACGCCGCGTATGCAGCTGCGATGGCCAAGTACCTCCACGCGCGCGCCCCGGCCCAGGGCGTTGGCGGGGATGCGGCTGCAGAGGCGGAGGGCAGCGGCCGCGCCGTGGCGGGCACGGCTGGGGGCGGGCTTGAGGGGGGTCTGCCTGTTGTTGGATACAGGGCGGAGGGTACGGAGGGAGGCCAGGGCCAGGCCCTGATGCCGGACATAGGGCAGGGTGCTGGTAGGTGGTCTGAGGTGGGCGATGAGGAGAGCGGCTTTGGAGCTGACTGTGCTTGGGGGGGGCGCGGGGCTGTGCAGGAGAGCGTCGTGGCAAGCAGGGCAGCAATGGGGCTCGCAGAGGAGGAAGTGGGCGGCGGGGGGAGGGGGGCAGCAAAGCCGCGGCTGTGGAGCGCAAGCTCGGTGGAGGGGCGCGCGGCGCCGGCACGCGTGGCCTGGGCGGCGGGGTTGGAGGAGGAGGGGGGCAGGGGCGGGGGCGCTGCAGGCAAGGGCAAGGGCAAGCCAGTGAAGCGCACAAAATCACTACGCTGGAATGTGGATGAGCGGCTGGAGCTGGGCCGTTCGGCGTCTGAGGGGGGGCCGATGCGGCCCGCCAGCAGCCCAGGTGCGCGCAGGGGTGGTCTAATTATGGGACATACAATTGCATCTTTTGTAGATTTGGCAACCAGTAGGCTCATCTCAGTTCCTTCAGGCACGCGGCTTTGCGTCTATCATGTATCTAGGTGCCTTGCAGGTGGATTTGTGTTCTATTCATTGTCCTCCATCTGTCATGGCTGGGGTGTGTGGGCGGGCACTGGATGAGTGGCTTGGCAGGCGCGTGGTGTAGAGCACCAAGCATGGCTGCATTGGTAAGGTAAGGTAAGGTAAGGTCTCAAGGCTGTATCCGCCGAACGAGGGCAGCTTAGCCGGTAGTGGCCTCCAGAGAGGTTCGAACCTTGAACCCACAGGTTGCGAGGGTGGATAATCGACTTTCCATCTCAGGTGCCCCATGGCTGCATTGGGTTCAACAGCCAGTGCATGAGGTCTAGAAGTGACCCACTGGACAGTTAATCATGTGGCACACTAGGCTCTGTGAAGTGCCTCTGTGATGTGCCTCTGTGGCACACTAGGCCGTTGATCATGTGGCACATTTGGCTGTTGATCATGTGGCACACTGGGTTGTTGATCATGTGGCACACTAGGCTCTGTGAAGTGCCTCTGTGATATGGCTCTGTGGCACACTAGGCCGTTGATCATGTGGCGCATTTGGCTGTTGATCATGTGGCGCACTAGGCTCTGTGATGTGCCTCTGTGATGTGGCTCTTTGGCACACTAGGCCGTTGACTGTGGCACGCTAGGCTCTGGTGTGTGGTGGCCGCAATGGCTGGGGTTGCTGTGGTAGGTGTGCGCGCGCACGCGGGTGGGCGTGGTGATGGTTGTGGGTGTAGGTGGGTGTGGTGAGGGCAGAAGCAAGGTGGGCACGGTGTGCCCTCGCGCCTGATAGGCGCCATAAAACGGTACATTCAGCGGCAGCAGCTGCTATGCTGTTGCATGCACAGGGAGTGCAGTGTGTGCATGTGCCCCGTTGAGGCGTGGTGCGGCTGCTGATGCATGGCCATGTGCGCGCGCACCCAACTGCAGGCAGCGTCGCAGGCAGCTGCTCCAGCCGTGCCAACAGCCGGCATAACAGCATGGGCGAACATGGAGATGCAAGCAGCCTCGGCAGCCGCAGCACTGCGGTGGGCAGTGTGAGCGTGGCAGGTGGCCGCCGTAGCCGCGCGACAAGCAATGGTGGCTGCAGCACTGGCGGCAGCACGCTTGGCACAGTGTCTGTGTGGTCGGTGCACCACTCCGCGCCAGCGGGCGGCTGCAGCCACGGCACGCGGCCGACCTCAGGTGTGTGGGTGTGGGTGTGTATTTGGGTGTGCGCGGGTGCCCGGGTGTGTTTTGAGATGGGGTGAGGATGTGTGAGGGTGTGACTTTGAGGGTGGGGAGGGGTGCGTGAGGAGATGCAGGTGGGAGGGGGCAGGTTGAATGTTGAGCTGAGGGCCTGTGCATATCCTTCCCAGTCAAGAGGGCTTGGCTGTTGCGCACTTGCTGTGTTAGCACTTGAGCTGCGTGGATGCCACCTGCTTTCCACCCAACCTTTTCGGTGTGCTCGACCAGCAGCACCATTGGTGTTGCCGCTTACAGGTGGCGTCTCCAGACCATGCTTCCCTTTCTACCCTTCTCTTTCTTTTTTCGTCTCCTTCTCTTGCTTTCTTTTGTTTTCCGCCAACTCGCTTGCTGGGCTGCACTTCTGCACACACACACACACTAAGGCAAACACACAAGCACACACACCTGCGTGCCAAATATTGCAGGAAATAGCCATGTGGATGGGCCCAGCCGTCGGTGTTATGCCCCTGTGGACGCGCGCAAAGCGGAGGAGGATGGGGCTGAAGGCACCGAGGGGGGGGCCTTGCTGGGAGGCTCGGCGCCCAACTCGCCGCGTTCGCTGCGCTCAACGCGCGGCAGCAAGGCCAGCAATGGCAGCAGCAGGGGCAGCCGGGGGCGTGGCCTGCTGCACTGCAGCGGCAGCAGCAGCGACAGCGACCTTGCATCCTCCCATTTTTCATTCAAGATGAGGGAGAAGGTGGGCAGCTGGTGTGGGCGACGCGCATGCACATGTGCTTGCATGTGCGTGCGTGCATGCGTGTGCGTGCGTGCGTACGTGCGTGCGCATGTGTGTGGTGTGCGTATGTGCACGTATGTGCGTGTGCACGCGCAGGCAGGCACTGGCACTCGCATGTGTGTTAGATTTGCATGCCTTGCCGCATTTACAGGAGCATGCACGGCTTTGCAGTGTGGGCAAAAGCTCAAGCTGACAAGCCCCAGGGAGCGTGTGCTGTGCCGTGCCCCCCTTTAGCACCTGCGTCATATGCACTGGCTGTGCCTGCGTCGCATACACCATGGCTGCCAAGGCCAACCGCTCACGCCCCCTGCCCCCTCCCGCCTCTCCTGCCCTGGCCAGCTGCAAGCACTGGAGGCGGACCAGACGCCACACATGGACCAGGATGGCGGCCGTGGTGGCCACGGAAGCTCCCGCGCCTCGGGCCTCAGCCTCGCGCACAGCAGCGCATCTGGGCATCTTGGCGCCAGCCCCCTGGGCCGGCGCTCAAGCAGAGGCGAGGAGGCCATGGGGCTGCATCGCGGGAGCATGGACCAATGCGATCTGGCCAGCTACGACCCTGCGCTGGGGACCGCATTTGGTGGGCGGGCAGGCGGCGGTGCGGCCGCCAAGGACACCAGCATGGCGCATGCAGCGGCGGGGGCTGTGGCGGCTGTGGATGGGGAGCACCGGCTGGCTGTTGCCTCTGGGCCGGACAGGGGCAGCGGCAGCAGTGCAGCGCTGGATCATGCAGCCGCTGTGGGTGGCCAGTGGCAGCAGGGTAAGATGGCTGGGGCAGCAGGGGGCGAGGCGCTGGCAATGGGTGGCCACCCCCAGCTGCGCATCAGCACCGGCAAGGGTGTGAAACGCGGGTCCGGGGAGGCAGGGCGTGCATCGCCTGCGTGCAGCGACCTGGAAGGGGGCGCGCAATCATCCAGCCGGGCAGATCCAACCGACGCTGTCTTGGGATGCGAGGACGGCAGCAGCGGGCTCAGCGCGTCGCCCCTGGCCTCGCCCAAGGTGTGCAGCACGCCAGCAGCTGCCCGGGGTGGCGCGCACGCAGGCCTGCACACTGCGCTCCGACGCGAACTGGAGTGCATGAGCTCGTACCACATCCAGCGCGCGTACGCCGCTGAGGCACGGCGCGCGTCCATGCCAGACATCCTGCTGCGGGGGCAGCGCCCGCTCGAGCGCCACAGCGGCGGTGGCAGCAGCGGCGGCAGCAGCAGCATTCGCAGCCCGTCCTCGTACGCAATGGCGAACGCGATCCAGGCCCAGATCGACGCAGTGGAGCTGCGGTGCACACAACAGCAGCAGCAGCAGCAGCAGCAGCAGCAGCAGCAGCAGCAGGAGGCTGGGCATGGGAGGGAGGAAAATGCAGAAGAGGCGTCCAGGCAGCTCTGCGCGAGCGGGAGCGGCGGCAGCGGCGGCAGCGCCGGGCACCAGCGCAGTCTGACGAGCGACGCGCTGGTGGGGGAAGACGCCAGGCAGAAACTGCAGCAGCAGGTGGGTAGGCGCATGTGCGCTTGGGCACGCGCACGTTGGCATTAGCATGAGCGAGCCCTGATGGACATGGCTTCGGGGCGCGCCTTGAAGACCATTCGTTCCCCACCACACTTGCCTCTTCATGTCTTCTGTCTGTCGATTGAAGAGTAGCTAGCAAGGATCTCGTGTGACCTTGCACTCCCTCAGGGATGCAACACAACTTGCTCTTGGGCTGCAAGCACGCCCTCCTGACAAATAGGGGCTGCCCACTTGCATTGGGCTCGGTGGTGCTGTATGCCACAGGCACACCAGCAGCACTGAAAGTGAAGGCAGCCCAACTTGTGCAGAGCAAAAGCTGCCCACTCACAGCGCGCTCTGCGCTGTGGCCACAGGCATACCAGCAGCAGGCGCCGGAGCGCGGCCACATGAGGGGCCTGTCGGACAGCGCAGCGGGGGTGGACCAGGGGAAGGAGATCAGTGCGCAGGTGGGCGGGGTCTACTGTGTGGCTGGGAGTCTGGGCACTGCTGCGTGGCTGGGAGCATGAGTGTGCAGACGATGGTGAGAGGTGGCCGTGCCCTCGGTGCTCTGACTGATCCGCGCAGCATGTCGCATGGTATGTGTGTAGCAAGCACCACCATGCTACTTGCAAGCGACCTGCAAATAGGCAAAATATCCTGTCCTTACCCCTCCCTGTTAGATTATCTCTAATCCTCTACACCAGTACAATAAGGGAGCAACAGCGTGTTCCTCACTGGTTGTACTGGTTATGAGAAGGGCTCACCTCACCAGATGAACCTATTCTTGTCAGTGTTGGCGTAAACTTGGTCTTGCCAGTATTGGAAAGTAAAGAGTCTTCCTAAGCCGCTGCAGCAGCACGAACACACAACGCCTCTGAAGGATCTGCATGAACACCCTTAACGGACCTGCCCAGACCCAGTGCGGGGCTGAAGGATGGTGCACTGCACATGCCTGCTTTACAGCGCATTGGCTTGGATTGTTTGCCCGGAGGCCGCCTTTACTTGCTGCGTTAACCTGCATTGAACCTCTTTTTCTCAGAAGCGTCTTCCTGCAGGCCCTGTCATGACATTGCTTGTGTTGTCTAATCACTAATTCACCCCATGCTGCAGTCCTCTCTGCACCTCATTTTAGTCCTCCCCAGATGGGTTTAGTCCTCAAAATCTTCCAGCCACTCTTGCGCCTGTTTCCAAGGCTCATGTGCGCGCCAGTAGTAGTGTGCATACATACATTATATTTATCATGGGTGGTACCTTTGGAATTTTGATTTTCATTTAAAAACGTGTCACCTTCCTGATTGATAGATGCAGTCTTGTTTTCGTTGAGATTACTGGCAGGGGCGAAACATTGTGTATACTGCCATCGACAGCTAAAAGCTGCTTCCCAACCCATTGCCTTTGCACACAACCCTGCCTGCAGCTGAAGGCCCATGCGCATGTACATGCGCGTGCACGTGGCATCTCCTACGAAGAAGCCCTGGAGGCGGTGGCGGCACGCTCACGCAGGGGGTCGTGCATCGCCTCGCGCACTGCTTCGCGTGTGTGCTCGAGGAATAGCAGCTGTAACAACAAGGTGCTGCACGAGGAGAATGGTCTTTGGATATGGCTGCCAGGCTTATTGCTTGATCCCCATCCTAGGGTACAGCACTGCCATAATTCACGCCCGCCACCGCCACAGCCATTGCTGTCATGATTGTAGTACCTTTGTGCGCCCAATTTAGAGAAGCACTGGCATAACCCCTATTGCCGCTGCCTCGGCTATCACCGCTCCAAAGCCGCGTACTCTCGCCCACATGCGCTCTGGCAGGAATATCACGCCGTGGCAGCGGAAGGGCAGGAGGGGGAGGAGGAGGAGGAGGAGGAGGAGGAGGGTGAAGAGGAGCGGCGGCAGAGGCTGGATGCTGAGCGGCGAGCCCAGGCAGCGGCCCAGCGCAGCTCCGCGGCAGCAGGTTGCCTTGCAGGCGGCGTCTCTTTAATGGAGGGCGCTGCGGGCGGGGCACCAACCGCACACAGGCCCAGCGCAAAGCGCTCCAAGCGGGTATCCTTCCTTGGGGGGGAGGGGAGTGGCGAGGCGGAGGGGGAGGGCGGCGATGCTGAGCGGGTCAGTCCCAGCAGTACCTCGGAGCAGCGCGGTAGCAGCGAGAGCCGCTCCGTCACGCCCCCGCCCGCGCAGGCGCAGGCAGAGGCTGGCGCCACCCTTGCAGACAATGGCAGCTCTCTTGAACCCTCCTCCTCTGTGGAGAGGACGCCAGGGGGCAGGTGAGCGATGGGGAGGCAGGGGGAGTGGGAGGCAGGGGAGGGCGAGTGATGGGGCGGCAGGGGAGGGGGAGGCAGGGGAGGGCGAGTGATGGGGCGGCAGGGGAGG
>LKMJ01005537.1_pt1 | contig 11900 bp, 13 predicted proteins | sample 643391 | NCBI WGS metagenome assembly LKMJ01 (sample SAMN04112250, study PRJNA286221) | soda lake metagenome | biome: soda lake; feature: Kulunda Steppe; material: water; isolation source: sample PL-Br10 brine of Picturesque Lake | place: Russia: Kulunda steppe | collected 2010-07
ACGAGAACGGTGTGGACGATGACGAAAACGGCGTCGGTGAGGACGACGACGAGCTGCCACGAGCCGACCTCGACATCGACCCCAACTCGGTCTACAGCGGCTTTGCACTCGGCTACCTCGACCCCGAAGCTGCCCAAGAGGACGACGAGATGGACGAAAACGGCGTTGACGACGACGAGAACGGCGTCGGCGAGGAAGACGACGAGAACGGCGTGGATGATGACGAGAACGGCGTGGATGATGACGAGAACGGCGTCGACGACGACGAGGAAGACGACGACGAGGAAGACGACGACATCACCGAAGATGTCGAAGACGCAGAATTCGAGCTGGTCACCGTCAAGGACGCAGAGGACGGCGAGCGCCAGGAGGGCGGAACCGAGGACAACGGTATCTTCTCGATGGGTGCCCCGGCCCGAGCGACCTCGGACTGATAACTACAGTCCGGTAGCATAGCATTCGACCGCTGCTCGTTTTTTTTTTGTTGACTAACCGTCCACACAGCCCATCTGCTGTCGCGAACTTCAGGGAGACTCTTCTGTGTCACTGAATGGCAGACATCAATATGTTTGGCCGTGTGGTTATCCGGGTACGCCCCCGATTTGGCACATGCAAAAAGCCATCGAGGTGGAGTACTGGGTAATCGACGAAGACGGAGTCCTCAGTCGTCCCGGGGAGCTGACGGACGTCTCCCAGTACGTCGAGGAGGAGTTCGTCCAGCCGCTGGTCGAGCTGAAAACCCCGCCCTGTGAAACCTACCCAGAGCTGAAGCGGACCTTCCTCGAGCAGATGAAACAGTTGCTCGAGCGGGCGGAGGAACTAAACAAGCTGCTCGTTCCGTTCGGTACGCCGGTCAACTCCGCTCCGATCGACCAGCTCCCGGCTGAACGGACCCGGATACAGGACGCTGTAATCGGCGACGAGTTCGACTACGCGAATCACTGTGCGGGAACACATCTGCACTTCGAACAACGGAACGTGACCGACCAGCTCAACGTGCTCATCGCGCTGGACCCCGCGCTCGCGCTCCTCAACTCCTCACCGTACTTCGAGGGGAGGCCGATTGCGAGCAGTGCACGCTCGTTGCTCTATCGGAAGCGCTGCTACGAGTACTTCCCCGGACACGGGCAGCTCTGGGAGTACGTCGAGACGGTTGCGGAATGGGAGGAACGGCTCGACGAGCGATTCGAGGCGTTCAAGCAAGCCGCTGTGGAGGCGGGTATCGACGAAGACGACATCACTGCCAACTTCTCGCCGGACACCGCCGTCTGGACGCCGGTCAGACTGCGCGAGGCGATGCCGACCGTGGAGTGGCGTTCGCCGGACGTCTCCCTGCCGAGCCAGGTGCTCCACCTGGTCGAGGACATGAGTGCGATTATGGAGCAGGTTAGCGACAGCGTCGTCAGCATCGGCGGAACTGCTGGCGGGCGCACGCAGGACGAAATTACGCTTCCGAAGTTCGATACAGCCTGGAAGTACACTGACGAGGCAATCCAGCACGGCCTCGACTCTAGAGCAGTCTCTGCGTACCTGCAACGGATGGGGTTCGACACCGCTGCATACGACCCGCTCACGCGAGAGATTGGTGGCCAGGAGTACGTCAGTTTGAGCGATGCCCGGAAGCTCCGTGTCGAGTACGGACGACGGTTGAAACAGGACGTGGATGCGTTGCTCGGTGCACGGTATCGCTCACTTCACAGATAACGTACTTTCTACAACTACTGTCCTCGGTCAGGAGCTGGGCAAAGGACCTACCCGTGTCTAACGCGTACTAGTTACCATGGTTGATGAAGACCTAGAACTCGAGGAAGACCTCGGACAGGCGACCATCATTTACGACGGTCCTGACGGAGAAACTGTCGAGAAAACTGTCCCCAACGAGCACATCGCGTACTTCCAGGACCACTGGATTCTCAAAAACGAGGAGGACGAGCAGGGCAACGACATCGTTCGACGCATCCCCGCCAGACGGGTCTACTACGTCGAGCGGTCCGTCGAGGAGTTCGAAGAGGAAATCAAGACGGTCCGTGACCAGGTCCAGTCGGTCGCCAGCAGCTTCCGGTCGAAACTCCTCGGCGGTGACGACGACGAGGGTAGTGAAGTCCATCCTATCGACGTAGCGGTCGAGGAAACTGACGAGAGCGAACAAAAATAAGTACTTGCTTTTCAGGCGGACCCTGGATGGTCTACTCGGTCAGGTGATCAGTCGTCGGTTCTGTCGGTCCCCCTCCCTCCCTCGTCCGGGGTATCCGACGAAACTTCGGACTTGCTCTGACGAGTCCAGCGGTCGATGTTCTCTTCCACGTAGTCCTGACCACCGAGGCCGAAGGCGATGCCGACGGCGATGGCAATCGCTGCTGCGAGACCCCAGGCAAGCGCTCGTGCAAACACGAACAGGATGTCGACATCGACACCCATCGTGTCGAGTCCAATCACGATGACCACGAAGTAGAGGAAAATCTGGATGCCTGTGGCAACCCATCGCCTGTATGTGCGGTGAATCGACGTCGCCGTCCGGACGATGACGTCACCAACGAAGTCAGCGACCACGAATCCGATGATGATAATCAACAGTCCGGCGACGAACGCGGGTAGATACGACACTGCCGCGTTGATCCACTCCGAGAGAACCGCGATGGCGAGGACGTCAGCCGCCGCCAGGATTGCCAGCGCGTAGACGAACCACCGCGTGATGAGCCCGAACACGTGAGTTACAGCCCCTTCGGTACCGCCCATAGCGTCACCGAGTGGTGTCTCCAGTACCTGTCTATCGAGCCCCACGCTGTCGATAACTCGCTCCACGATGCCGCCGAGTATCCGACCGAGAATCCAGCCAACGAGGAGGATGAGCAGTGCAGCAAGCAACCGCGGCAAAAATGTGAGGAGTATATTGATTGTCTCGTTTATCGATTCTTCCACGTCGACCTGCAGGAGTACGTTAGGTACAGTTTCGAGCATTGCATTTGCAGTACGACAGTCAAACAGATTGTTATAAGCTGAATATCATGTCTGGTGGCTTCGAGCAGTACTCTCTCAGATAGACAGGTTTCTCACAACTCAGATAATGGGGGATTATTGCGGCTGCAGGCCTCTGAAGGCGATTGCGCTCGTCACCTCGATCAAACACTGGAAATCAACCAAAGAGGCCTGTCTTTATAGTACTTCTAAAATTCTTTACCATACTCGGGCGTGATGTCGGTTCAACAGAGCAGTGATCGAGATACTTTTGGTACTCCTCGACGGAAAGAGGGGGGCGTTATTGCTCCTTTCAGGAGCTGGATTTGACTGCTTTCCTCGGTGGGGCTGCTGAGTTCGATATCGACTGGAGAACATTCCCGCGTGACCGTCACCGGGACTATCTCTGGTGTGAGTCCCACGTTTGACCGTCAGCACAATCACGGGAACCATCGTGTATCTCTCGTCTCCTGTCCTCGTCGTCCATTTTCTCGACGCACCTCACGAACAGCAGTTCACTCGTCTCACTGGCCCCGTCTCGCAGTTCCTGCCGTCCGTTGTTTCGAGGAGGTTCTAGCTCCTTTCAGCCAATCTGGACATCGGAGAAATAGGTGAGATTTCCAATGCAATCTGAGATGACCGAAAGCAGGTCGCTTCTGAGGAACATCGGATTAACATAACTCATCCTGGGCGGTACTGTTGATAGGACAACAGTCCGTTACGTATACTCTGGTCGTCGAGTTGTAAACCGGAACAACACAAAAACGTCCCGTAATACGTTCTTACGCCATTACTCTGTAGAAGTAATTCAGAATTAACAGGTAGAGTTATACGATTGATTACCGTGCCGGGGTACACAATGAAAGATGATCAGACTACGAACACAGACGTCAGTTCGTCCAGTGAGAATTCGGGCTACAGCCCCCCAACAGGTGAAATAACCCTCGACGAACTTCATCGCTCACTTGCGAACGAGCGTCGACGCCTCGTGTTGTCGTATCTGGTCACGCACTCGGATGAGGTGCTCTCGGTTGCCGACCTGGTAGACGTCGTTGCGGGGTGTGAAACACCACAGGTGGGACCGCAGTCGCAGCGGACCCGTATCGAGATCGACCTCTATCACGTCCACCTGCCGAAACTCGCTGACGCTGGTATCGTCGACTACGATCCGGTAGCCGAAACGGCCCAGTACGCCGGGTCGGAACAACTCGAATCGTTACTCACTGCGGAACTCGAGTGGGGGGAGGAGTGATCCCATGTCGATTGGTGACACCAACTCCTTGAAGCTATCGAGTACTCCTATCGAGGAGATACAGAACCACGAACTTCCCCCCAACTGTCTTCGACTGGTCGAGTTGTACGACGAAATCGTCGGTGACCGGAACCGGTTCCTGTGGAAGTGGGCCCACAACCTCTTTCCGAAGCTGACCCTCTCTTCAGTCGACGTTGGGGACGTTGGGAAGCTACAGGACGCCAAGCTGCGGGCGCTAATGTTCGTCAGTATTCTCGACGACATCGGCGAGATGCACCAGGACCATGCCACCTTCCAGGAAGCAGCGAAGATTCCGTTCGACCACCAGACTGTAAACTACGACCGTGATACCGTGGACAGCGAGGTCCTGACCTTTGCGAACGACGTCTGGAGGCAGTTTTCGCCGACACTTACGGACGGTCCACTGGCCAATGAGTTCGCGGAGATTGTACAGTTCGACATGAAGCAGGTTCTCAACGCGATCGACTACTCGTACGTCGCGAATCAGAACATCGAGTTCGTCACCGAGTCCGAACTTCAGACGCATGACGCGCACAACATGATGCTGTACATCTTCGCCGACATCGACCTGATTCACTCGCCAGGGTTCGACCGGGCAGAGCTGTCGACCCTCCGTCGGCTGATAGAACATGCCCAGCGGATGGTCCGCATTGGCAACTGGGTAACCACCTGGGAGCGCGAAGTGCACGAGGGTGACTTTATCTCCGGCATTATTGCACACGCAATCGACGAGAACACCGTCTCGGCCGACGAACTCCGTGCGACACGGGACGACGATACGCAGCCAGACGCCGAGGCCATCGTCGAAATAATTCAGGGACACGATGTCGAAGATGTCTTCCTCCGGCAGTGGGAGGACGAACGTGCCGCTGCGAGGAGGTTCGAGGACGAGTTCGACACCGTCGACGCCGGTGCGTATCTCGACGGTATCGAGAGCGTAATGGAGTACCATCTCGCAAGCAGGGGATTGAAATGAACAATGAGAGTGACACACGCCGGAACAACGGGGGTCACATTCGCCAGGAGAGCCCCGTCGCTGACGGTGGAACCGACGCCTCCAATCTCGATACGACAACTATGAGTCAGACCGACCACACAGCGAGTGAAGCGGTTCGTGAGGTGCCGTTAGAGAGTCGAGAGTTCTTGCTGGAGGTCGTTCGGCGAGGCCCGATACTCGAGTCCCTCCAGGAGGAATCGGTTACACCGAGCGAACTTTCGAACTCCGTCGATATGTCACGGTCGACTGTCCACCGGGCAGTCAAGTCACTCGAAGAGTACGACGTTATCGAGGAGTCGGACGGCGAGTACGAACTGACGAACGTCGGGCAGGTTCTCACCCGAGAAATGCAGACGTTCGGAACGCGGGCCAACACCGCGCTGGCCTTCAAGAAGTTCCTGAACCACATCGAAATACACAGCAGCCGGATTCCGCTGGAGTATTTCACCAGCGCAAAGACGACCCGTCGAACGGCCCGTCAGCCCCACGCCACGCTTCACCAGATCATCAAACTGATTGAAAATACCAACAGCATCAGGATGTTTTCGACGGTCGCTTCCCCCGTTCACGTCGATGTCGGCTACCGAGTAATGATGAACGGGACGGAAATAGAGGCGATCTTTAACCGGGAGGTCATCGAGTTCTTCGCCGCCGAGTTCCCGGAGAAGGCAGAGGACGCTGTTTCGACGGGCAACTTCGACGTCTACGCCCACGAAGGGCTCCCGTTTGAGCTGTTCATACTCGAGGAGAAAATCGGACTCGCCGCCCACAACGAGAACGGAAACGCGGAGATACTCATAGAGTGCGAGAACCAGTCTGCCATCGAATGGGCGGAGAATCTCTACGCCGAATATCGTGAGAACGCTGAGTCTGTGTTCGACTCCGGCCTCTGAGAGCGTTCCACAGTGTGCGATGAAAACACGCAGACGTTCTTCCTCTTGTAGTGAGTCCCTCGATACTACACCTCTTACAGTTCGTGTAGCTGTATCGACCGTTTCAGCCGTATATGGGTACTACGTCGCAAGAACACTTATTCCAGTCCTTTCACTAGGGGCGTCAATTATAAATGAACAGTAGTATCACGCTTCATCGGGCGGACCAACTAAGTCGAATATTCGCGGGGGTACTTTTATTTCTCCTGTTGATTGGTTGGACTGGTGTCGTGATAGCGGACAGTGAGAGTATACCGAACGAGAAAACTGGCGGAGAGGCCTGTCCTGGAGCGGAAAACACACGGGCGTACGACAGGGTGACGCCGGATCATCCTGGATTCGAGCATTCACTTGAACCTCGTCTACTTGCACTGGCAAAATGCACGGCCGCTCACACCTGAACAACTGTTCCAGTCCCCGTTCTTCCAAACTTCTGTCTCGGAAACTACGTCGGCAGTGTGCCACTCAGCACCCAAGCTTGCTCGTGTCACCAGGCAGGCTCTCCCCTTTAGTTGAGAGCCGGAGCTATTTCCGAATTATGTAAGAAATGTGTAGATTTCTCTTTCACACCTTCCTCTCTGTTTCAGTCCTGGGACTTTTCCCACACCTCGAATCATGTTCGAGAATAAAATGTAGGCCATTAGTGGCTCTAATGTTAATTGTTGTCGATTTTCAATCCGGGGGACGACACAGATAAGTACCTCCCTATGGGAGTTTTCATCACGCCGTTCCCGATGGTAATTCAATTAGGAGTGAACTTATGTCAACAACTTACCAATCCTCGATTCGTCCAGAGCTCGACCCAGGTTCGGACATTGCTCGCGTGTTCCATGACCCGGAGAGCTCGTGGAACGTCAGCACGACCATCGTCCTCGCAGTCCAGTCGCTCACGGGGGACGAACCCACTGAGATGCTACCGTTGAACCGTGCCGTCGACCCAGATATGCTCGTAGACCATCTCCAGGGTCCGGACCGTAGCGCGCAGGTCACGTTCGAGTTCCACGGATACGAGGTGTCCGTACGGGACGACGGTCAGGTTACGTTCAGCCCGCTGGAGGAGGTTTAATTGTGGGAATAGCTATGGAGCCCGACGACGCAGACGATAGGGTGGAGTTTGATGTAGACACTGGCGTCCACCGGACAAGTTTCGGGCAGGAAGAGGGAGATCTGTGCTTCGCTCTCGTGGACGCTATCGCAACAATCGAGCAGACCGACCCAATCGAGGTGATGCCACTCGGTGATTCTATCAATATGGATGCCCTCGAACAAATAGTACAGTCATCGAGGAACACGTGCACCCTCGAACTGACGTTACCAGACCATAGTTACCACGTGGTCATCCAGAGCGAGGGGGTCATCGAACTGCAACCGACTGACTCGGACCGTCGATTCACGAAGAATTGACTATCTCTGTTGTGGGTGGTGACCCGAGTCCTGAGGCCGTGTAAACCGGTTTGCCTCGTCTGGGACTCCTCGACGACTTTTGTTCTGGGCGAACTGTTCACTCCGTAGGTAGTCGTCGGTTCTACCGGGCCCGCTGCCTCCTTCGTCCCGGGTATCCGACGAACCCTCGGATTTGCTCTCACGAATCCAGCGTGTTCGATACGATACAGGCCATGTTGTGTCGCCAGACGGAGTCTCTGACTCCCAGCTATCCTGTGGCCGTCGTCGTCAGTCCGGCCGTGCCGACCAGTCCGGTCGCCGTGGGGAACCCTTTCCTGTCCATACTCGAGGCTCGAGGGCAGCGCGTTTCGCCATTGAGAGTGTATTGGCGGAGATATACTCGAGCGCGAGTAGGCGAGAGAGACAACGGAGCGTCGCGACACTACTCCACGCTCATCTCCACGGAAAACCGCGACTGGTTCTCCTCGACAAACTGCTCGAAGCGCTCGATCGGGAGCGGGTCGAGCAGCGGTTGCCGCGCCGGAACCGTGGTCGGGAACTCCGTGTTGTACCGGGTGTAGCTGCCGAAATCGACCGGGAACTCCGCCGGGTCGACGCCGAGGAACTCTCCTCGACGCTCGGCCCGGTCGAGAACCGACCGCCACCGGTCGGCGTCAGCGAGGCCGGCGGAGTCGACACCGTGAGAGAACAGCGACAGGTACAGCTCCTCGTAGGGGTCGGCGTCATCGAGGTACGATTCGATTGCGTCCGCGTCCGATTCCGAGGTGAACGACAGCCAGAAAGGGACCGACCCGGTCCTGAGGGTCCACCACGGGTCCAACTGGGCGAACGTGTCCACGACCAGCCGGTTCGCGTCGAACCCGCGACGCTCGTACTCGTGGCGGTACAGGTCGGCGACGAGCGGACTCATCTCCAGTGGGTGGCCGTGCTGGAGCCGACTGACTCGATACCCTTCCTCCTGTGCGAACGCGACGACGCCCTCACCGAGCTCGCGTCGAAATCCCCACTCGGCTTCCCGTCGCTCTCCGTCGGGTTCGGGTGGGTCCCAGGACCGCTCCGACGAGCCCTGCTCCGCGAGGAAGCGCTCGACTCGCTCGCTTCCCTCGTAGTAGTCTTCCGGTTCGAACCCACCGATACAGCCGAACTGGAAGGAGTGGCGGTCGGAGACGCTCGTCGAGGGCCACTCCAGCGTACACTCCGAGAGCAGAACCGTCCCTCCGGGCGCGAGCACGGCTCGCAGGAACTCTCGATACGCCGCCCCGAGTTCGAGACATTTCACGCGGAAGTACGCCATCTCCGGGACCGGGAGGCGGTCCTGGTTGGGGTCGTTCATCTGGTGAATTGCCCAGTCAGGATTCGATTCGAGGAGCTGCCGCCCGGAGTCGTGTGCCCACTCGTAGTCCGCTCTCGGGTCGTCCGGGCTGATTTGCCGTCTGACCGGGACGAGAAACGTCTGGGGGAGCCACGGAACCCCGAGCAGGGCGGCGAGGTGTACGCCGGCCCCATTCGCCGAGCCGATGACGACGCCGGGATAGCCGCGACGGGGGTACCGGTCGGTGACCCACTCTCGCACCTCCTCGAGGTCGATGTCGCCGACCTCCTCGGGATCGATGGCTTCGTTTGCTGACCCCCGCTGGTACAGCGCTGTTCGGGTATCTCGGGGGAGGTAGTTCCCGAACGGAATCAGCGGTGCTGCCCAGCGCGGAACCATTCCCAGTGCCGGAAAGTCTTCTCCGTGGAGGTAACTCGACAGGGCTCGGACGAGTGTCGTCGACGAGTCGAAGTTAGCGAGCGCCTCCGGGCGAGACAACTGGTCGTGGAGCCAGCGTGCTGTTCCCATTCCAATCTGGCCTCGTTCCAGTATTCAGCCCGTTCAGGGATAACGGTTCACGCAGACGAACTCCGGAACTGCAACCACGGACAACAGTGATGGTTGTACCATTCAGCACGAACGGAAAGGCCATTCAGCACGTGCTGAATGGCGGTGAACCACGTAGCTCGTGGTCGCTGTCTTGTTGTTGTCTACGATGTTTGCTCTGTCCTCGCTCATCTGCCCGTCGGGTCCAGCAGGTGCTGGCGGTGGAACTCGACCCAGAGCGCGGCCGCGACTGTGAAATCCTGTGCGCTCGCGTACCCTCGTTTCACGTACGGCTCGCCATCGAGGGTAAGAACTTCGAGGAAGTTCCCGTAGCGTTCGAGCAGTCGCTCGACCCGAGCTACCTCCTCTTGCGCGCGCTCGTGGTAGCCGTACTGCGCCAGACCGATGGCGTAAGCCAGGCTGTTCCACGGCCAGATGTGGTAGTGGTAGTCCTGGTGCAGGAGGAACTCCGGGCGCACTTCCTGCAATGTGAATGGGCGGGCACGCATCTTGACCCCGCGTTTCGTTTCGAGACGCCCGAGTGCGTCGACGATGCGGTTCGCTCGTTCGTCATCGACAAGTCCGAAATACAGCGGAATCACGTTTGCATCACAGGCCAGCACCGACGACCCTCGCCGCTCGTCGAAGTAGCTGCCGTTCCAGAGCTGGGTCAGGAACCCGTCACGGACGTCCTCGGACAGACCTGTGTAGGTCGTTTCGATAGCACGTCGTTCGAGGCGCTCGACCGCGGTGAGGAGCATCGCCGTGTTGTAGCCCTCACGCGGGTGAGCCGCCGAATCCCACCAGGAACTCCCCGGACCCGAGACGATTCTCTCGTCCTCACCGAAGAACTTCTCGCGGTGGAGGGAGGCCATAGATGCGACAGTGTCTGCGTGCGATTCCAGTGCGTCCACCTCGTCGAGGAGGACGACGAGCGCCGGGAACGTATCGACCCCTTCGGTGGGTGTCGCCACGTCGAACCGGTGACCGAAGTCGGTGTAGAAGGTCGTGTCAACTGAGTCGAGTAGCTCTACAGTTGCCGAACGGACTGCATCGTCAAATCCGAGCGCACAGAGGCCGGGGGTGGAAAAACAGAGGTCACGTGGCCATAGTCCCGGAAAATGACTTCCAGCATGGAACCCACGGCGAGCGCTCGCTCGTAGAATCTCCTCGGCAGCAGTCTCCAGCGACCCCCGGTCAGTGTACCCCTGCAGGCGACGCTCGGCATAGTGGCTGACGCGCCGAGCGAGCACTGCAGGATAGTACTGCAGCGGCGGTCCATCTCTCGTGTCCGTGGCCATCTGTTGATTTCGTGTCTGAGTACACTGCCAGCGCAGTTCAACCCACTGCTGGTCCGTCTACACGGCGATAGCACGCCCAACGCTCAAGACCGAGACGACCCAAGCATTCACGCGATGCTCCCGCCGGTCCACCTCGGCGTCGCCTACCTTCTCTACGCCGGTCTGACACGCACGTTCGCCCGATTCGAACTCCGGGACGCGGCGGTGCTCGCACTGTTCGCCGGAGCCATCCTTCCCGACCTCATCGACCAGACGCTGTACCGCCTCGTCGACCTGCCGAGCACGCGCACGCTCGGACACTCCCTCCTGTTTCTCGTTCCGCTCTGTGTCGTCGTCTGGATTGCTGTCAGCCGGAGCCAGCATCCGGCGACTGTCTGGCAGGCGTTCGCGATTGGAGCGCTCTCGCATCCCGCGGCTGACGCGCTGTATCCGCTCGCCGCCGGGCAGTACGCTGAACTCGGATTCCTGCTGTGGCCGGTAACTCACTCGCCGCCGTACGAGGGCATCAAGACGATTGCCACAGTGGGAGGTCTGGAGGTCACGACCGTCTGGATAGAGGTCCCTTTACTCGCGGTTGCACTCGTGCTCTGGTGGTACGACGGGATGCCGGGGCTCAGCGTAATTCGGTCATAGCCTTTCAAATCGAACTACGACTCCCTGTTGGCGCGCTCGCGCCATTCCTGCTGTTGTTCTCGCTCCGTGATGTGCTGTCGACCGTCGGCCAGCTCCTCTCGAATCTCTTCTTCGAAGGCGGTGACGTCGGCGAGGAAGTTTCGCTTGAAGGTCTCGACAACCTCGTAGGTCCACGCTTCCTCGAAAACGCCTGCCGGGAGTTTCTCGTTGCGGAGCTGGTCGGCAATCCCCTCGTGTCCGGCGTCCTGAAGGGCACTCTCGGCGTTGTCGAGGTGGTCCATGCCGCGGCCGATGGTGTGGTGAAACTCGAGCAGGCTCCCGTACCCCCGGTAGAGGTGTTCGACACCCAGTTGGAGCTCGTGAAGCGCCTGCTGCTCTTCCTCGGTCAGGTCGAGGTCGTCGATATCAGTCATCGTTTCACTTGCGGTCAGGAGTTGAACGGCTCCTCGTCCCGGTGAGCATCCGGATTGGCCCCCTCGGCGGCTTCCTCTTCGCGGACCATATCTTCCTCTTCCATCTCCTGTTCGCGCGCTTTCTCACGTGCCTC
>LKMJ01005538.1_pt1 | contig 11900 bp, 11 predicted proteins | sample 643391 | NCBI WGS metagenome assembly LKMJ01 (sample SAMN04112250, study PRJNA286221) | soda lake metagenome | biome: soda lake; feature: Kulunda Steppe; material: water; isolation source: sample PL-Br10 brine of Picturesque Lake | place: Russia: Kulunda steppe | collected 2010-07
ATGTCAGCATAATGCTTAGCTGCAATAGCTGCCATTTGGCGGCTGTCTGTCGTCAGCCCGCCCCCGGGGGTTTTGAGAGAGGGGATGAGGCGGGAGTGGGCCGGGGGCGAGAGGAGGGTGGTAATGAATCAGCGGCACAGCCATTTCGTGGAGATCAAGTATTGTCACAATAATCTTCACGGTGAAGATACCAGGCCCAGGAGCCAGCTCAAAGCCAATTACCATCAGCACAACGTGCTCTGTTAACTTGAGCGGACACTGAACATGAACACCTTCGCTGTGCTGCGGCCAGCGTCAGCCTCAGCATCATTCTTCTGGGAGTGGGTGGTATCATCTACAGCCCTTATATGGAGCCTCTGATGAAGCTTGGTCTACACTCTCAGAATGCTACCAAGCTTGCTGTGAAGCTTCATGCTCATTCGGCATCATGCTTCAATACTTGTGAGCACTACGTGCTCTTGAGTCAACTTTGCAAGTAATCATCATCAAGGCCAGGAGTGAGGTCACTGAACGGTACTAATAGTCTCCCTCCTGATCCTCACTGACTTCTTTAGTTTCTACTCTGCTGGTGGAGGGGTGACGGTCATATGTGCCTAGGTCCTAGGTGATCCCTTTTCCTTAATTGGCAAAATACACAAGTAGTGTTTTCACTGACTTCGGAGTTTTCTTTCTTTCTGATATTGGTATGCAATGGTAAAAATGTGTGAAGCCCTCCTAACCTTATTTGCCAGAATTCGCAAGTTATGGCAAATGAGTGCAATCCAAGCCTAGCCGACCTGTCGGCATGCACTTGCATTTAGTCCTTTGAACTTGTGTCCAACACATAAGTCATGCAGCTTCAAGTTGAAATCAGCAGGGGACTTTCCGATCCATAGCTAGATTACATGTGACCGAGCCTTGAAAAGCTTGGTCACAAAAACAGTCTGGGCAATGTAAAGAATAAGGTTACAAGGGCAAACGCTTCAATAATAGGACGTTATAAAGATGCAATGAATGCAGCCAGCTCAGGCGTCACTTGTGAGCCTTCCCACAAGTCAAATTACTCCATAAATGATGGAATAACTTGATGGAATAACTCGATGGAATTGACAATGTCTTGCATAGCACCTGATCATACCAAGAAGAGGAACAGCAATAAGAAAGCATGGTCACATACAGACGCAGCGCAATTAGTAAAATATCAGCCTTCCTCTTGAAGCTAAACAGCTCACTAAAATGCATCATAATGTATCATTTTAAAGAGTTACGTACCTCCTTTTTAAGGCTTAATTTGCCCAAAGTCATTGGCAACCTACTGGTTGATCAGGTCCTGCTTAAACTTTGAGGCAAGCTTGTCGCGTAGCGCAGCACGCTTTGCCTCAATGTCACTGCCCCCTTCACCATCCTCCTTCTTGCTAGGCTTGTGGCCCTGCAGCTGCAAAGGAGGCAAAGTGATGATTCAAGCTTGAGCAATCACTAGCTTCTAACAATTGATTGCAAGGGTCTTTATTGGATCAGGTGTCAATGCTACCTTGAGGGCACAAGAGGAAAGTAAGGGGTGGAGATGATTAATAAGAGCTCTGGTCAAGGCAGGGCTGCCTGGGTCTTATTAAAATGAATGCCTTGCTTGTACAGCCATCTAGCAAAAGTTTTAAGTTTCCCAAAAGGGAACAAACCTACTTTTCAGGCAAGCAAAAGGAAATCCGCAACAAACAAGTAGGGGTGAGAAAGAAAGATGAGCGTTTTGGTGCCATGAGTCAGAGCCATACCCAGTGCCTGGACGTGACAACAAATAGCATACACAAAGGCAATCAGGAAAGGCAGCCTGTTTGCCATGACACGGCCAATAATGCACCTTTTCTGCTGCATAAGCCTTCATCTCTGCTTCCCGCTCCAGCTTCTTCTGTGCAACCAGCTTGAGCTTGGCCTCCTACAAGCACAACCAGGATGTTTTTGATGGAACAGGTTAAAATCAGAGAGACACACCAGGACCCTTGGCGGTTTGGTTGTTCAGCTGGAGCCCTGCCAGGAATTAATATAGAAACTCCCCTTGCAGATTATTAACAAAGCAGCATGACTGCAGTGGACATATTGGAATTTGTATGAAAGCATCCTTTATTGCGCATACTGTTGCATAACATCAGTGTGCCTGTGTTTACTATCAAGGGTATTGACATGACAAGGCCAACCCCAGCCTGGGGGCCATCGTCTGCAATGAAGAAGCTGGAGGAAAATGGAGAGGGTGCTGGCTCAAAAACTCTAGGTGCTTTGACACTTTTGGGATTGGGAGAGAAACCAACACAGAAGCTGGACAGGAACATGCAGGAACTGTTGAGGAAGGGGGACTACCGGGGGCACTTCTTCCCTCACTATCCACACACCATGTGTGTGAGCATGTGCTTGAGGGACTACCAGGGGCACTTCTTCCCTCACTTTCCACACACCATGTGTGTGAGCATGTGCTTGAGCATTCTTGATCACAGGCATGTGCTCTGTACTGATGACTTGTTGGCGATACTTGGCCACCCTTTCAGGCAAGCAAACAAGCCACGGGTGATCACAGAGTTTGAGCCCACCTGGAGCCACGCATTGGCAGACTCATCCTCTGTTTCACCTCCAGCCGCGCGCTTGCTGAGCATTAGGTTCTGCAAGCAGTTGCACACAGGAGAGCGCTGAGGACAGCATGTCAAAACCTGGACCGCGCGCAGTTTTTCATGGCCGCTGAAAAGGAGTGTCCAAGGAAGGAGGGCAGATTTGCTTTGTCCAACCATCGGGCTTCTCTGGGTCTCTCACCTTCTGAGTGATGGCTGCCTCCATAGCCGCTCTCCGGATGGCTGCCTGGTCAGAGCTGTTTCCCGTGCCACCACTGCAAGCGGGCATCACGCACAAAAAGGTTGCAAGAGGCAGAGATAGCGTGTGATTGAGCACCGTCAGGACTTATATTTCTGTTGTGCATATCAAAGGTCTCCTAAGGGCAAGGAGGTTGCAAGGAGCAAAGGGTACACGTTTGTGCACAACCTACTAACACCAGCTGGTGGGCACCTGCATCAAACGCGCTAACTAGCATGAATCATGAATCGTGCCAGATGATTGCTCTTTCCCTCTTTTTCCTCGCACAAATGCACGTGCACACACACTCCTACCTCTGGAAGCCTGCTGCACGGTTGTGGGTGTTGAAGCTGCTGCCAAACTTGCCCAGGGACTGGCTGCTGTCGCGCTGCTGTGTGGAGGAGGACCGCGAGGAGGCAAGGCTGGGCCGAGGAGGGTCCAGGTTGAGTGGAGCGGGGACGAACCTGTGAGTGCCCGAGTCACACTGCCCGTGTCATCCACCCAGGAGCTATGTGTCATCAAAGAGCCATCCAAGGAGGAGCCCACTACAGCAGTGACCGACACATGCACGAAGGGCTGCTCCTAATTTGGACGTGCTCAGTGACTGTCACAGGGCTCCTGATAAATCAGTGGAAAGGCAGGAGCGCAACCAAGCCCTGGAAGGGGATCAAAAGGCCAAGAGGGCGCCAGCCATCGGAGCTCCTTAAAAAGCTTTAAAGAGGATGGAGGGTGTTCCCATTCCCCCTAGCATTCCTGGCTACACACTTAATGCGCAGTGCAAAAGCCTTAGTCAGAGGCATTTATAGCTGGCACGCAGAGGGGCTTGGAGGGCACCATGTGCTTAGCGGTGCTGGGCATGAAATGCAACACCAGCGCCACAGCCCTCGACACACGCAATGCATCAGGGGCCCAGAAAGCTGAGCTCACCATGCTGGGCTTGGGCTCTCATGTGCAGCCCCCTTCCCAGACCATGCTGGGCATAAGCCCTCACACATGCAGGTATGGGGTAGGCAGCCATGCAACCTCCACCCTTACCCTGAGAGTTGCATGTGCAGGCGGAGCACTCGTTGGCCCCCATGGCCTGCCACAGGGCATTGCATGCTCCCCATGCATATGGCATTGCATGCTCCCCATGCATACGGCATCGCGTGCTCCCTCTGCGTATGGCATCGCGTGCTCCCTCTGCATATGGCACTGCGTGCTCCCTCTGCATATGGCATCGCGTGCTCCCTCTGCATATGGCATTGCGTGCTCCCTCTGCATATGGCATCGCGTGCTCCCTCTGCGTATGGCATTGCGTGCTCCCTCTGCATATGGCATTGCGTGCTCCCTCTGCATATGGCACTGCAGGCCCCCTCTGCATATGGCATCGCGTGCTCCCTCTGCATATGGCATCGCGTGCTCCCTCTGTGTATGGCACTGCAGGCTTCCTCTGCATATGGCATCGCGTGCTCCCTCTGCATATAGCACTGCAGGCTTCCTCTGCATATGGCATCGCGTGCTCCCTCTGCATATAGCATTGCGTGCTCCCTCTGCATATGGCATCGCGTGCTCCCTCTGCGTATGGCACTGCAGGCTCCCTCTGCATATGGCATTGCATGCTCCCTCTGCATATGGCACTGCGTGCTCCTTGTGCAGGGCATTGTGCGCTCCTTGTGCAGGGCACTGCGTGCTCCCAATGCAGGGCACTGCGTGTTCCCCTTGTAGAGCATTGCGTGCTCCCAATCTTTGTCCTCACCGTCCAGGGCGCGGGCCCTCGCTGGGAGGCGGGCCGGCTGGCTTGTCGTCCACCTTCAAGGGTGCGGGGTTGACCACGCCCTCCTTCTTCTGCGCAGATGGCCAGCAGGCAGGCAGGCAGGCAGGCTGGCAGGCAGGCAGGGGAGCAGTTGGCGCTGGTCGCCGTGGCCCGGGCTTGCAGGTAAGTGTGGGGTGTGTTGGATGGTGCAGGTAGGAGGACGGGCTGGCGTGGCAGAGCACAGGCAGCTTTGCACAACACTGTGCCTGGTGTGCCTAGCCTTCAAAGGGCTTGGCGCCACAGGGTTTGGAGTTCATGTTCTCACCGACGGGTCAGAGCTTGCACAGAAACAAAAGGTGGGTCAGCAAAGAGCATCCCTGGGCAAGCACAGTAACACTCCAAAGCTGCATGGAACGGGGGGAGGCGCGCAGGTCTTCTTTTTGCGGCACGCCCCTGCTGTGCCCACTCACAGGAATGCAAGCATGATTGGTGCACTAAGGCATCAACCCCTACAGAGATATAGTCCTGAAATTGGGCTTGAATTGGGCTGCCCAGCGAAAGACAGCTGCACTGTAGGTGTGCTGTGGCAGGTGTGCGCCCGCACGCTCCTGCTGAGGCTCAAAGGCGCACCGGCGAGGGCGCAGGAGGGGCTGCGGTATGGGCTGCCGCAGCAGCTGCTGCAGCTGCCGCTGCGGCAGCCACGGCGGACATCTTCTCCGACGCCACATCAGGGCCGACCTTTGGAGCCTCCAAAGGTGCAATCGGGGGGGGGGCACGCTTGTTGCTGGCGGGGGCTGCCTCTGGGCAAGGCAAGGGTAGGAAGCGTGGAGGTGTGAGAGGTGGAATGGTGGCAGCGGTGGCCAGCTCCATCTTGCTTCAAGGCACTCTGCAGGCATGCGGCCTTGCTGGCCTTGTTCCCACCTGTCCCACACCGTAGCACGTGTGCAGCACAACAAGTCGCTCTAAAGCAGGAAAGCAATCCATATGCCAAATAGGTGGCCTCCTTGATCATGGCACAGGATGGAGGCCACAACCGCCCTACATGCCCCCGCACCAGCAGCATTGCTCCACACCATCAGTTGGGCCACTTTGCACCACCTTTCACGTCCTGCAATGCTTGCCACATTGCTATCAAGAGCGCGCTGAGGGACAGCAGCGCTTCAGCCTGCGGCAAGGCGCAGTAGAGCTGGCGATGCAGGCACAAGCCAGGAGCAAATTCGCCAAGGCCTTCCAGCATGCGGGACCTGGTGCTTGCTCACCGGCTAGCTTGGGCAGCGGACCCAGGTCCATGGGCTTGGGCTCCGGGAATGGCCTGTACTGCAGCTTTGGCGGCGCGGGCGGCTGATCTGCAGCCCCGGAGCTTCCTGCTGCTGCCTTTACTGCCGGTGGCGGCGGCGACGGTGGTGGTGATGCTGCCGCTGCTGGCTTGGGTGCCGCTGCTGGGGCTGCAGGCAGGGGTGCTGCTGCCGCCTTGGGGCTCGCCGCTGCGTCGCCAGCGTTGCTGGTGCTGGCCCCATCTGAGCCCTTGCTGCCCTGGGCTTGTTGCTCTGCCAGGCGCTTCCTCTCTTCCTCCAGGGCCAGGGACAACGCGATGGCCTGCACATGAGCACAAAGCCCGCGCTGGCCCTTTTTATTCTGCCATGTGTGCTGACCCCACCTAAGCTTTCAATGCTGCTTTGTAAGTTAAGCTAGCCTAAACTTAACATTTTAATGCTGCAGGTGCAGGCCCGGTTTTTGAGACATTTGCGCGCTGGCGCAACACAAGAGTGCGCTGCAGCGCTGGGGAGGTCTTTGTGCGACACCAATGGACTTGTAAGCTCAGCTGGGTGCAGCTGGTCAGCTGATGCACAAGCCGTGCGCGCACACCATCTCTAGGTCAGCAAGCTCCGCCTGCATTGCAGCAGACTCTTTAAAAGACTCCGCGGTGGCGATGCCCAGGGCAACATCCTCGTCCTGCAGCACAGGGCAATTGTTGTGGAGGAGTGCTTGGACGGTGGCCCCAATGCATTGCCCTGCCAGTGCAGACATGGGTAGCTGGAGCCGGCTGCTTTTGAGCGTCGTACGCACAGCACACAACAGCATCAGGCACGGGACGCATGCAGCGCCACGCATGCTGTCCTAGGGCCCCCATGCCGGCACATGCAAGGCAGCGCCATCAGACTTCTGCGGAGGGGCGCAACTGCATGCCCATGCTGGCAGGCAGTGGGGCAGCTGGGCAGGACGTCAGCACGCGTGCTGGACCATTCGGATGATGAACACTTGTAGCCCGTGGATTGTGGAAGGCAAGGCTCACCTCAAGCTGCAGACGGCGCATGAGACCGAGCAAGTTGTCCCGCTGGCTCTCTGCATCATGCACAGATTTTGAAGCCTGGAGTGCCTGCAGGATGGAGGTGGATGCGCACTCAAGAGTTCAACAGGCGAGCTCCTGGTCACCAGGTCGTCCATGAGCATGGCACCCTTGCTGTGAGCCTGTGATGCCTGACCCAGGGAAGAGTAGAGGCAGCGCCTCCATTGTCATGGCATCCTTGTGCATTCTGAAGAACATTCTTATGAGCGCATGGCGTTCATACTGGCAGACACAGGTCCTGCATTCCTTCATGGGGCAGTTGGGCGAATGCTGAAGCAGCTTGCACCAGTGAGGAGGAGATGTGTGTGGTTGCATGCACGCAGACATGACAAGATCAAGGACGGGATCTGCCTGCATTATGCAGTGGTAATCTTCATGCCCCACCAGAGGCTCAACCTCGCTCAACGGTGGTCGTGCTTGGACGGACTTCCCAGCTCAGCGGCAAAGCTGCCCTGGTCTCACACATTGCAACCCAACAAGTGACCCTGATGCAGCCTGATCTGGAGCGGGGCGCGCAGTGTGTCCCACCATCTGCAGCTCCTCATCGCTGGGATCAGCCGCCTTGCTTGCCTCCTGCGCGCCCTTCTCTGCCTGCCCCTGCTGCTGCAGGCTGGCCATGCGCAACTCCTCCATGGCCTCCAGCACCTGCGCTTGCAGATTCATGCATCCGCCTGGTGAGTCCATGAGCTAGCCATGCAAGGTCACCCAGGTATCCCTGTGCCTGGTCATCATTCGCTTGCAGGCCAGGGCAGCAACAAGCAATCTGGAGACCTAGGTTTGGACGCAAGGAGGCTCATCGTCTCAGGTCACATCCGGCCCACACCTGGTTGGTGAGGTCAACATTTCGCCTGACCATCATGGCTTTGAACATGAGGAAATCGTCCACGGTCAAAATTGTGTTGACCACAAACTCGGTGAACTTATCCTTGTCCAGCTGCTGGGTGATGGTCTCAAAGAAGGCCTCAGGCTTCGTCCCCAGCTCCTCCAGGAAGTCTGTCAGCAGCTTATCCACCAACTCCTTGAATTCATTGTGCACCTGGAAAAACACCATTCCAGCGGTCACACAGTCGGCATACACATAAAATCCTCCTGATCTGACATGCTCTGGACAGCGGGGTGAAACCAACAATCACAGTCGGCATACATAAAATCCTCCTGATCTGACATGCTCTGGACAGCGGGGTGAAACCAACAATCATGGAGCCTCATTCACATCTCTTGTTCATAGAGCATGGTCATCACATGTCCAAAAAATTCATGAGCTGGCATGGTTGAAGCAAATGTCGCAGAATCTCAAACGCTCATGTGAACCCATCCCTCACTGGGGGCATCAGGCACCTGGGTGTATTCCAGCTTGTTCTCCTCTTCTGTGGTGAAGATCAGACATTTGGCATCAATGAACTCCATGAGAGGGTGGACATAGAGGGGCCCACGCAAGAAGTCGATGATAGCCTCGCTGACCCACGCTTCCGCTGCCATTCCGGACGCTCGCCTTCTACTGTGCCCCCTGGAGCCCTGCCAGCACATTGTTGCCAAAAGATTGCAGGCACTTTTAGCCAGGGGGTTCCCCAGGGGTCTGATCAGGCATGGATTTGTTGGTGCAATACGATAAGTGCTCAGTGCTTTTGGTTGGTGTGGTGTTGACTTCCCTGTGATCCTCAGACGGACAACGGGCGCGTGCTGAGGCGCTTGCGTGACCCTGGGAGGTACCAGCCAGTCTATCCAGACAGCAGCATGCCACCTCTAGTTGCCAAGTTCTTGTGATGCAAAACCAGCGCAGATGCTCGGCCCCCTAGTGCGCTCAATATTGAGCATTAATGCTCTTGCGTGCAAGCGCGCTGGCATGGACACTAAGACACACTTACAAATGATTCAGGACTAGGGGCAATCCCACTGTTGGCCTTAGCTGGGGCTCCTTGAGCTCCCTGGCCAAGATACAGGCGCTCACTCTCAGCTGCTTCACAAACGTATCAAACGACAGAGGTGTTCACGCATATTAACGAAAGAGACGGTTTCCGTGGAAAAAGCTAAAGTTATTCAGTAAGTTCAGTCTCAATCCGGGCAAGGAACTCCGACAGAGGACAAAAAGCCGAGCTTGAAAATGAGCGCCATCGGGAAGGCCATGGTGAGGCTTGCAGTGGCATCATCATGTACATCGCGCTGTGCCTTCTCCGCAGTGCTTTTGGGTTGGAGCTCTCCCCTTCTCCTTCTCGGAAGCTAACTCATTCCCTATTTGCCTGCGTCAAACGCCAATCCACTCCAACAGGAGCGCTACTTCTATGTAAGTACATGGCATGCGTGTGCCTGGCTAAATGGGCGTATGTTTCCTGCGCGCTTTGATCAGTCATGCATGAGGCACGTAGATTCTTGAACGCCCTCTCCTTCCTCCCATGCTGCTCCTTTCACAGGACTTCAGCCTTCATGAGTCCGTGCCTGCCATCAAACAGGCCATTCCCAGCCGAGGCCAGTACCTAGCGCTGTGAGTGAGGGGAAGCATACACCATGCCCTGGAGCTCTCAGCATGCCTTGGCACCCTCAACATGCTAGGGCCTGCGTGCTTGTTTCTCGGTACCTTACCACCTACCAAATGCATTCTTTTATGCATTCCTTGCCCGGCTCGCACTTATCAATCTTCTGTGTGTGCTCTGCAGACGCCACGTTGGGTTCTGCACTGTTGGCTTGATGGGGTGAGTTGCGTCCTCACATAGAACATGGTTACTGACTTGAAGTTGCTGCTTTTCACCTTTGACAACAGCTTGCTATCAGCTTGCAATTTGCCCCTTCAGGACGTTGCTCAGGCGTGCAGTTCTATCACCATCTCCAATCCCCTGTCAACCCCTGATGCCTGACTCTGTTTTCTCTTGCAGGTTGATCAACGTGTTTTTTCCATTCAACGTGAGTTGCTCCTTGATCGCTCATGCTCTTGGAATGCCACAGGAATTGCTGGCAACATAACACTAACCAATGCCTGCTTGATCAACCATTTTTATTTTTGCAGCCACCCTTTCCGACAATTGGCATGTGCCCGAATGGTAAGCTTTGCAGCAGGCTTTCATGCTAAACATGTATGCTATCTTCCTTCCACACGTGTGCTTTCTTGTCTTAGGCTCAACAACCTTCACTGTGTGTCTATGCTATGTATGCGCATCCGCTCTGTTTTACCCACCCCTACACAGGCTGGAAGGGCACGTGGGTGTGTGAAGCAGACAAGCACAAGGCACTGGAGATGTACAAGGTAATCACCTTGTGTCCAGCAGACATATGATTCTCTTACAAATCGCATAGAGGATACCTGCATGCATGACTGCAGTGGAGCTGAAGCAAATGTTTCACGCATTCTCAGTCCTAGGTTGCCCTATTGCTGTGGAGATAGAAGGGAAGTTTATGACATGTCAACTTTGTTGTGTGGTGGTGCATGTTTCATGCATGTTTATACTCCATGTCTGTTGCCTGTTGGAGGAATAGCCTTGGGTAGGTGCATATTCGGCTTTGTTCAATTGAAGCTGAAGCTCCTTCTTGTTCATCAGTGCTCTGCGCGCAACTCCAAGCTGCATTGCAATCTGTCCTTATCCGTGATGCAGTGTTTGACCTGTCTTTGGTTGCTCTGTTGAATATGCAGGAATGGAAGACGGGCGTCAAGGCTGAGCATGCCCACTAATTAAATGTGGCGCTGTAGTGTGACGTGTAAATCTTGTACATTGGTGGGACTCTAGCTGTGGTACTGATGCAAAAGGCTTGTAATGATGTTGGTTTACTCATAAATGCACACTGCATCATCTTCATGTAAAATGTTGACTTAAGCAGCATCGATTGCCCTATACCAACAGCAATGGTCCTCCCACTTGGGAGGGAATTTGAAAGGAAAAACTACACCACCAGAGATGTCCTTGTTGGTATGTATAATGAGAGGGGGCTTGGACCTTGTGCAAGCACCAGACAAGTCCCTGCCATGGCGAGGGTACTGCGTACCCTATTTCAATAAACTAGTAGCATCGAGCTTGCTAGCCTTTGCCTTGTCAGGGACAAAAGTGCAAATGGAAGGCGAGGTCGTAAGTGTATACTTTTTGTTGCAAAACCACACAACTCCAGTCTGAGACTTGAAGCCCTGCACTGCATTTGCTCTCAACACTTGCTATCAGTAAAGGCCATCCTCGGCTGCCATCAAATCAACTGGGTTAAGACCATTATTGACACAACTCGATTACCTTTACTTCTTACATGTCAAACCTCTTGTAAGCTAAAAAAGCTTTGGAAGCTAGATATTGTGATGACACGCGATCAGAGCAACTGAACAGAATACTATTCTAGAAGTGGGTTGAAACATGCACCTAAGGCTTGCACAGCGATGCCACACAGTGAGCCTACATCAGGTTAGGTTACAAGGATTTACAAGGGTTTATAAAATTTTCTAATTAGAAAAGGCCTTAAGTCAAGAAGTGCGACAACTAGCCTGCTCATAAATAGCTATGAGTGCATGAAGGAAGAAACCGACCCTCAGAGCTTAGTAAGCGTGTGATTATTGCTACAGGTCGTCCCCACCACTGGGTCACCCCTTTCTTAGGCAAACGTGGCCAAATAGGCCTCTCAAGGCATAACTGTGCATCCACCGCACCGTTTCCTGACCTGATCACACCATCGGATAGCTAATATTCTTCCGGTTCTGATGGTGGTTTTGGGGTCGAAATTGGTGCGGTAGGTGGAAGGCAATTTCGGAAAAATGGTGTGTGATGTTGGAAGAGTGTGCGCTGTTTCCCACTCCCAGCCCCAAACTCAGAGCTTGAGATGACTACAGATGTATAAAATTGGCCCGCACATACCGTGTGGATTTGGGCGTGGGAAGCTCTCCCGTTGAGCTGTGCACTCAAAAAAGGCAAATGTGATGCAACGTTTTGGCCATCCGCTTCCCACCCACACCCTCGATCGGCTCCATTTTAAATTTCCTAGATTTGATTTGATTGCCCGCAACCCTCAGACTTGGTCTGGCTTGAAAGCATGCATGTGTTGCGGAGA
>LKMJ01005539.1_pt1 | contig 11899 bp, 11 predicted proteins | sample 643391 | NCBI WGS metagenome assembly LKMJ01 (sample SAMN04112250, study PRJNA286221) | soda lake metagenome | biome: soda lake; feature: Kulunda Steppe; material: water; isolation source: sample PL-Br10 brine of Picturesque Lake | place: Russia: Kulunda steppe | collected 2010-07
CCGAAGGTGTCCTGCAGCCGATTCTGGATCGCCTGCATCTGGATACGCTGGGTTCTCCGGCGTTCTACCGTGATGCGTGCAAGCGCAACGGTATGGAAGAGATCGGTTTTGAGGACCATTCGCCTCAACTGCCGCGCCATTATGGTCGGGTGCTGGAGGAGACCAAGCGCCGCGAGAAGGAGCTGGTCGAGCGGGACCTGGTATCTCAGGCCTACATCGATCGGATGAAGACGGGGCTTCAGAACTGGGTGAATGGCGGTAACAATGGCTATCTCACCTGGGGGATTTTCCAGTTCCGCAAGCAGTAATATTGCGGTAATTGGATGAATGAAAGCCGGCCTTCTGGGGCCGGCTTTTTTGTGTCTGGAACCTTTGTATCGGAAGACGAGATTTCGGGCGGGTGGCCTTTCAGGGAATCGCTGTAAATACTTTTCAGCTGCGCTGTCCTGCTCCGCTGAAAAGTCCTGGGTTTACATCCCTGTAAACCCGTTTGCGCTAAACCGCGCAAACCCCTGTACGCTGCGCCTCCGCCATCCATGGCTCCGGAGCTTCCCTGAAAGGCCACCCACCCGCACTCTCTGCGCCATGCCAAAATCTTGCTCACTCTGTGCACGCTGATCTGTTGATGAAACAAATTATTGCTTTGGCTCGGTCATACGGTCGGTTCTGAGGCGTTGGCGATGGTCGAAGAGGCGGTAGCTGCCGACCATGACGGCGAGCATGGTGCCGAAGCCGGTACCGGCGGCGATGATGAACATGAGCAGGATCTGGTACTTCACGGCCAGTGCCGGGGCAGTGCCGGCCAGGATCTGGCCGGTCATCATGCCGGGCAGGCTGACGATGCCGGCGGCGGCGAGCATGTTGATGGTGGGTATCATGCCGCTGCGCATGGCCTCGCGACGGATGTCGGAGATGGCGGTGGACCAGTGTTCACCCAGCATCAGCCGCCCTTCAATGTCGGCGCGCTGGCGCCAGACGGTGTCGGTGAGTCGATCCAGGCTCAGGGCGATGCCGTTCATGGTATTGCCCAGCATCATCCCCAGCAGCGGGATGGCATACTGGGGTTCGTACCAGGGGTCGGGGCTGATGACCAGGGTCAGGGCCATCAGGGCTATGGCAAAGGCGGAGACGAACATGGCGGAGGTGCCGATGCCGAAGGCCCAGCCGCCTTTGAGGCGGCGGCGCTGACGGGTCATGACTTCGCGGCCGGCCAGCAGCACCATGACCACCCCCATCAGCGCGACCCAGCCCAGGGTGCCGACGCTGAACAGTGCCTCCAGTACCACCCCAATGATCGCCAGCTGCACGGCGGTGCGTATGGAGGCGATGATCAGCGGTTTGCCGAAGTTGAGCCGGGCGGCCCAACTGCAGGCGGCCAGGATCAGCACCAGTACGGAGGTGGCTGCCAGTTGCCAGTATTCAAGCTCGATCAGTTCCATGACTGGGCCTCCACCCGTTCGCCGTTGATCACGTAATGGGCGCTGGCCACGCGCCGGATCTGCTCCGGGTCGTGGGCCACCCAGAGCGTGGGCAGCTGATCCCTTTGGATGCGCTCACACAGCCACTGCTCCACCCGGTGTTTGCTGGTTTCATCCAGATTGGCGGTGGGTTCGTCCAGCAGCAGGGCTTTGGGGTGGAATGACAGGGCCCGGTACAGGGCCAGGCGCTGTTTTTCGCCGGATGAGAGGCGGCTGACTGGCCAATCCAGCACCTCGGGTTCAAGCCCCAGTGCCTGCAGATCCTGCGGCGACTCCTCACCGCAATGGGCACGCACGGACTCATCCCACCAGCGGCTCTCAGCGGGCACCAGCATTACGGCACGGCGCCAGTGATCAGCGGGCATGGAGGAGGCCGGGGTGTCATTGAGGCGCACCTCACCGTCATGGGGGTCCAGATCGGCAATGGCGCGCAGCAATCGGGATTTTCCGGACCCAGAGACGCCGGACAGGCAGACAGTGCCCCCTGGCTCGATGTCGAAGCTCACCCCTGCAAGATTACCAACGGCAAGATTATGAATACTGAGCCTGTTCGTCATGATCTCGCCTCCCATCAAAGATGACATGCTTCCTTAATGCGGCGGCCATTGCAATATCCGTGCAGACTGCTACAAACTCGGCACACCCCCATTAAAAGCAGGAGCCGCCCCATGATGAGAACCCGAATGCCCATGCGAACCACTGCTTATGTGCAGATCCTGGTCATGCTGTTCATGGCCTGTCTGCCCGTGCTGGCCTCGGCAAGCATGATCGACACCGGCAGTGCCGTGGCTGATCAGCAGCTGACCCATGACCGCGAGTCACTCAAGGCCATGCTGGACAAGGACGAGATCCGCGACACCCTGGAACAGATGGGTGTGTCCAAAGAGATGGCGGAAGAGCGCATCAACAACCTCACCCAGCAGGAGCTGACCGAGTTCAACGAACAGCTCGCCCAGGCGCCCGCCGGTGAAGGCGTGCTTGGTGTGGTGGTGCTGCTGTTCATTGTCTTCATCGTGACGGATGCGGTCTGTGCCACAAACATCTTCCCCTTCGTACGCTGTGTGAATTGATGGCCCTTCGCCCGGTTGGTGCTCTGCTTCTGGTGGTGGTGCTGACCGGGTGCGCCTCCGGTCAGCACTGGCCAGAGGCGGACTCGGATGCCGACAAACTGCCCGACCACGTCGAATTGGCCGATACCCCCTTCCATGCCCAGGAGCGCTACCAGTGCGGCCCGGCCTCGCTGGCCATGATGCTCAACACCCACGAGCTTGCCGCCACCCCCGAGACTCTGAAAGAGCGTGTCTATCTCCCTGAGCGCGGCGGCACTCTGCAGGTTGAAATGGTTTCTGCGGCGCGGGAGCAGGGTCTGGTGGCCTACCCCCTGGAGCCGGAGCTTGAGGCACTGATGCATGAAACCGCGGCGGGCAACCCCGTGCTCGTTATGCAGAATCTGCGCTTTGACTGGTGGCCCCAGTGGCACTATGCCGTGGTGATTGGCTACGACCGACTCAGTGACGAGGTCATTCTTCACACCGATACCCGCGCCGCGCACACCGAGCCCCTGCGCGCTTTCATGAACAGCTGGGAACGGGCCGATCACTGGGGCATGGTCATGACACCCCCGGACCAGTTACCGGCAACAGCCCAGCCGTTAACCTGGCTGGGAGCAGTCAGTGATCTTGAGAGCACCGGGCACCTTGAAGCGGCCGAGGCCGGTTACCGACGCGCCCTTGAGGCCTGGCCGGACCAACCCGCCGCACACTTTGGCCTGGGGAATATCGCCTATCAGCGCGGCCAGCATGACCACGCCCTGGATCATTTCTTCCACCTGACCCGGGAGCACCCGGACTTTGAGCCCGGCTGGCACAATCTCGGGGTTCTTCTGGAGGAAATGGGGTGCGCCAACGGTAACAAAGAGTCACCTCTGCTGCCCCGGGCCTGCTGATCGAGTGCCCCGTAGCGAGCGTATAATGGATTCGGGATGCCACATTCAGGACGGACAGCTCAATGACAGAAGCCATCACCCAACGCAAGATACCGGTCGGCATCAGTTCCTGCCTGCTCGGCGAGGAAGTCCGCCACGACGGTGGTCATAAACACGCCCGCTACTGCACCCAGGTGCTGTCGCGTCATTTTGAGTTCCGCTCCCTGTGCCCTGAGCTGGAAGCCGGCCTGGGTGTGCCGCGCCCGGCCATTCACCTGCGTGAACACAGCGAGGGGCTGCGCCTGATCACCACCAGCGGCGATGCCGATCACACCCAGGCCATGCAGGACTGGAACGTAGCCATTCTGCCCGAGCTGTCCGATCTGCGTGGCTACATCCTCAAGGCCAAGTCGCCCAGCTGTGGCATGGAGCGCATCCGCATCCACAATGACAACGGCCGTGTCATCCGCCGTGATGGCCGGGGGATGTTTGCCCAGGCTCTGATGGAGCGCTACCCGCTGCTGCCGGTGGAAGAGGAAGGTCGGCTCAATGACGATCATCTGCGGGAGAATTTTGTGGAGCGCGTCTTTGTCTATGACGACTGGCGCAACACAGTGGAGGCCAACCTCACCCGCAAAGCGTTGGTGGATTTCCACACCCGGCACAAATTCCAGCTGCTGGCGCACTGCCAGAAAACCTACCGGGAACTGGGGCCGTTATTGTCGGACCTCAAATCTGCTCCCCTGGAGGAAATCGCCGGGGAATACATCCAGCACTTCATGGCAGCCATGTGCAAAAAGATCAACCGTGGTGACCATGCCAACGCCATGCAGCACCTGATGGGCTTTCTCGGCGATTCCATGGGGAGCGAGGACCGGCAGGTGCTGCGCGAACAGATCGACGCCTACCTGCGCGGGGAAGTTCCGCTGGTGGTGCCCATGACTCTGCTTCGTATGGCCCAGCGACGCGAGCCCGTGGCCTACCTTGCCAGACAGCATTACCTGACGCCCTATCCGGACGATCTGGGGCTGCGCAATCGGGTCTGAGCTTGCCATGGCAGCCCGCTTGGCCTAACTTCCCCTATACCCCCCTTTCTGCGGAGACTCCACGTGAAAAGAAGTACGTTGTTTCTTGCCATCGCACTGCTGGCCGGTTGCGCCGCCCCCACCTGGGAAGACGCTCAGGAGGCGAGCAGTGACGGCGACTTTGACCAGGCTGCCGAAATCTATCAGTCCCTTGCCGAGGAAGGCGACCGGGACGCCGAAGTAGCGCTGTACCGACTCTACACCGACGCAGGTGTGGGTTTTGACAGCGACGAGGATGCGCGTGCCGCACTGGATCGGCTTGCGGATGAACATCGCCACCCCGAAGCGCTCTACCTCAAGGCCCATGCTCTGAAGGAGGAACGCGAGTTTGAGGAAGCACAGCGCTACATGCGTCGCGCCCAGGACGAAGATCATGATGAAGCCGTGGAGTACATGGATGAACGCGGCGAACTGCTCAGCCGCAAGGTCAGCACGCAAGGCAGCTCTGCGGACCGCCAGAAATCATTCGCGGACGACATCTACAACGGCTTCAACGATCTGGACAAAGACCCGGCCATCGCGGCCATCTGGTACCGCAAGGCCGCCGATCGTGATCATGCCGGCGCCCAGGCCATGCTGGGCTATCTCTATCTGGAGGGTGAAGGCGTCGACCAGAGCGATGACAAGGCCTATGACTGGTACCATGAAGCCGCCATGAACGGGTATGCCTCGGCGCAGGGCAATCTGGGCTATCTCTATGGCGAGGGTAAGGGCGTAGAGCGCGATCCCATCAAGGCCTATGCCTGGTCTGTTCTGGCGGCGGAGAACGGGTACGGCCCGGCTGAGAACAACAAGGACATCTATCTGGATCAGCTGAGCAACCGTGAACGACTTGATGCACTCGATGAAATGCGCCGGCTCGAGCAGGTCATCCAGCGCAATCGCTGAGCCAATATCCGGCGCATAAAAAAACCCCGTGTCGGCTCACACCGGCACGGGGTTTTTCATCTTCAGTGGCGGGAGATCAGTCTTCCCAGACCACCTTCTTCTTCTGCTCATACCACTTGGGCAGCTTGTCGGCGTAGTGATCCTCGATCACGTTACGCTTGATCTTCATGGTCGGTGTCAGCATGCCGTTTTCCATGGTCCACTGCTCCTTGACCACTGCGGCAAAGGCCAGCTTCTCATGGTCTTCACACTTGGCGTTGACCTTCTCAAGCTCTGCCGCCAGCTCCTCTTCCAGCTCCTTGCGATCACCACCACGGGCCAGCTCCGCCTGAGCCTCCTCAGACAGCAGCACCATGGCACAGGGCTGGGGCTGGTTGGCGCCGGCCACACAGACCACTTCCACCTTGGGATGGGTAAAGCGGCCTTCGATCGGTACCGGTACCACGTACTTACCCTTGGAGGTCTTGAACAGGTCCTTGACCCGGCCGGTTATGCGCAGGAAACCGTCCTTGTCGATTTCACCCATGTCACCGGTCTTGAGGAAGCCGTCATCGGTAAGGTCTTCCTTGGTCTTCTCCTCGTTCTTGTAATAACCGAGCATCTGACCGGGGCTCTTGACCTGAACCTCATCACCGTCACCCAGACGGTGTTCCACACCGGGGTTGCACACGCCCACGGTGCCGACCCTGGCCTCACCCGGACGGTTGGCGTGGGAATAGCCGAAGTTCTCGGACATGCCGTAGACTTCCAGCAGCTCAAGCCCCACGCCGCGGTACCAGTTGATGATTTCCGGTGCCAGCGGCGCGGCGCCCGTCAGGGCCGCCCGGACATGGTCCAGACCCAGCTGCTTCAGGATCTTCTTCTTGACCAGGGAGTTGATCAGCGGAATCTTGAACAGGACCTTCTGCTTCTTCGGCGGCAGCTTCTCGTTAATTGCCAGGTAGAACTTCATCCACAGACGCGGCACAGAGAAGAAGATCGTCGGACGCGCCCGCTGCAGATCCTCCTGGAAGGTATCCAGAGAGTTGGCGAAGTAGAGCTGGAAACCGAAGTACAGGGATGAGGTCTGTACCGCCGCCCGCTCGGCGACGTGCGCCAGCGGCAGGTAGGACAGCATACGGTCATCCTGTCCCACCGGGAAGACCTGGCGCAGACCTTCCGCCACGGAAATCATGGTACCGAAGCTGTGCATGACGCCTTTCGGCTTGCCGGTACTGCCAGAGGTGTAGACCATGGTAGCCAGCTGGTCGGTTTCCGGCAGGTGTGGCTTCTGGGTCGGCTCTGTCTTGGCGACGATCTCGGTCCATTTCTCGGTATCGTTGCGCGGCGACATGGGCAGGGAAATGATCGGCAGATCACTGGGGATATAGCCCTTGATGTCGTTCCAGCCATCCGCAGTGCCATCGAGCTTGCCGAGGAACATCAGTTTGCACTCACTGTGGTCCAGCACATACTCCGCGGTTTCCCCATTGAGGGTCGGGTACAGAGGCACGGAGACGTGGCCGGCGGCCCAGATGGCGAGATCCGCCAGGATCCAGTGAGCACTGTTCTTGCCAAGAATCGCAATCGAGGTGCGCTCCGGCAGGTCGCGCTGCTGCAGGTGCGCAGCCATGCGCAGAACCTGATCCGCTGCCTCTTTCCAGGTGATGTTTTCCAGATGACCATCCGGGTAGGGCTGGGTCAGGTACACTGAGTCCGGTGAACGCTGCGCCCAGTAGAACAGGCTGTGCAGCGAGGTTTTCCTGTCATCAACGTTGACCATGCATTCGCTCCTTAGGTGCTTTTTTGTGTTTTCTTTCAGGTATTTTGCGACCGGATCAATTATCCTATTGATCCAACCAGCCAGGTCATCGGCCAGAGTGGCCTGATCCAATGGCCTGTGTTGTGGCGTAAAGTCCGCTATCCAGCCCTCACACCAATGCCATAAACCAATGTCTCACTCAAGCACTTACTGTCTGATATTAGCAATCCTAACTCTGATCGCCAGCATGGCAAGCCAGGCGGGCGCCAATGACTCGGAGCGCCAGGGGCCGCCACAGCAGGACGGCTGGCGCCTCAGTGTCGGCAGTGGCAACCTGACGGTGCCGGATTATCCCGGTGCCGAAAGCTACCGCAATCGAGTCATACCCTTCGTGAGCGCCCGCTACGAAGACCGGTTTGAGTTCAGCTTTCGCGGTGCCCAGCTTAACGTGCTGCCCTCTGACACTCGCTGGAAAGCAGGCCCTCTGGCCACCTACCAGAGCGGGCGCACCAGCCGCGGTGCCATCCGCGATTTTGATGACGTCAGTGGCGGGCCCGTTGCGGGTGGTTTCGTTGAATACCGCCTGGGGCCGGTTGCCGCCTCGCTGCGCGCTGAAAACGCCCTCAGCGGTGACATCAGCGGTTCCCGGGGCAGTGTCTCGCTGGACTTCAACCAGTTCCTGGGCGGGCGCTGGCTGATCGGTTACAGCCTGGGTTCTACCTGGCACTCCGGCAACTGGAGCAGCGGGCTCTACGGCGTCAGTCCCAGTGACGCGACCGCTTCAGATCAGCCGGCCTACGACCCCGCCTCGGGCTTCACTGACATCAATGCGGGCATCCGCGCCACCTTCCTGATCAATCGCCAATGGAGCGCCACCACCTTTATGCGGGCATCGCGATTGGTCAATGATGCAGCGGACAGTCCAACGGTGTCTGAGCTGGGCCGACGCAGCCAGGGATTCGTGGCGGCGGTGATCAGCTACTCCTTCTGATCGGATTCACGACGCTTTTCGGACACTCTGCGGTCGCATTGAAGTGCTTGTAATGTCCCGGCCGCCCTGCCGGGGGCTTGCCAATATCCAGCCCGGATTTTTTCAGCTCATTCCTCAGATCCCGCCTGAAACGATGGTAATCCACCTCTGTGGAGTGTCGGCTGCCGCCCTCAAAATTCAGATGGGGGTTGTCCATCTCGTGCTGTATGGCCGCCTTCATGTCCGTCGGGCGCTGGTAACGACCGGTAATCTCCCGGCAGGCCAGCTTGGCCTGGTAGTCCGCCAGCGGCCAGATGCAGCCCAGTGGCTGGAAAAGACCAATGAAGTAGAGGTTGTCGTAATCGGCGTGCATCATCTTGCGATACAGCGGGACACGCTCGTGCTGACTGAAGTCAATCAGCGACGCATCGAAGAACGGGAAACTGATCCAGAAACCGGTGCAGGCCACGACGATGTCGAAAGGTTCCTCACGCCCGTCCCGGAACCGCACCCGGTCGCCTTTCAGCTCGGTCACCGACGGCCGCGGATGGATTCGGCCGTGGCGGATGAAATCCAGCAGGTCGGAGTTGACTGTCGGATGGTGACTGAGCACCAACCGCTTCGGCCTGGGGAGTCCATAGTTGCGGTAGTAATCCCCCTGCAGCAGACGAAGCAGCAGCGTAAAGAGAATCTGGCGGACCCTGGCCGGCATCCAGGTTGGCATCTGCGCGCCCACAACGTCCGAGGGTTTGCCGAACATGAACTTGGGCAGAAACCACTGGCCGCTGCGTACACTCAGCACCACCCGCTCGGCAATACGGGCGGTCTCCACCGCCACGTCGCAGGCGGAATTGCCAGCGCCAATGACCAGCACCCGCTTGCCTCGCCAGCTGTCATCCACGCCCTTGAAATCATGGGAGTGCATGTAGGTGCCGTTGAACTCGCCGGGGTAGTCCGGGTATTTCGGGTTCCAGTGGTGGCCGTTGGCCACCATCAGATGAGTGAAATCCCCCTCGGCGGACTGCCCCTGTCCATCCGTGAAACGCAGTTTCCAGCTGCCATCACTGTTGCGTGTCACCTCATCGACCCGGGTCCGGAACCGGATGTGGTCCAGGACTCCGAAATGCTCGGCATAGCTGGCGAAATAGGCGCGCAGCTGGCGGTGATTGGGATACTCGGGACAGTCGTCGGGCATGGGGAAATCCTCATACTCCGACCAGGCTTTGGAGCTGATGATGTGGGTGTTCTCATAGACACTGGAGTGGCCAGTGCTGGAGCGGTAAACCCAGTTGCCACCCACCTGATCATTGCATTCAAAGACAGTGACCGGCAGGCCCGCCTCAATGCAGTTCTTGGCCGCCGTCAGCCCGCTGGGGCCGGCACCGATGACCGCCACATGGTTGGTTGCACTCATTGCTGCGCTCCTCTGGTGTTTTTGTTCTTCTGCGGATTGTCATCACCCACAGTTTCACCACTTTGAGCCAGTAAATCCAATAATTGTCACTTAAGCAGAGGCAGGGTTCCGTCCGCTGGATTGAGAAGGCCCGATCAGCAACTGACCAGCCCCTTACCGAGCCAGACGTGCCAGTGTCTCACTGGGTTTTTCGCCGAAATGGCGCCGGTATTGGGCCGATAAACGGCTCATGTGCTGGAATCCCTCGCGGGATGCGTGGCAGGCAATGGAATGGTTGCGCTCGCGATCCTTCAACAGCGCAATGCGGACCCGCACCAGTTGGCAGGCCTTGAAATATTGGTAGAGGCTGCAGCCAAAGTTGCGTTTGAACGCGTAATACAGGCCCCGCTGACTCATATGCGCCAAATCCGTGAGCTCGCTCAGATCGAATTCGGCCCGCTCCAGAACCTTCAGCCTCTGCGCCACCCGCTCCACACGTCGATCCAGAGGCCACTGCCCGAGAGACTCAAGCTCTTTCTCTGCCTCTGCAACCCCGAACAGCCCCAGGAGTTCCGCCTGAAGCAATTGCAGACGGCGCTTCAGCTCAGGCTTGGGCAGCCCCAGATGAAGCCGGGCAGGCAATCGCTCCATAAAGGCCCGCAACTGCTCCACCGGCGCAAACTCAGCCCCTTTTCCCGCATCGCAGTACAGGCTCCGCAAATGATCAACAGCGTCAGAGGGAGGGTGGAAGTGAAAAAAGAGCACTTCACACCCTCGGGAGAACTGCCAGTGCTGTTCACTGGCTGGCAGGACAAAAATGGGGCCCTGGACGGAGACATGCCCCAGCGGGTACTGCTCCACCCGGGCCCGACCTGACAGTGGCATGACCAGCCCAAACCAGTCACGGTGCCACCCCTGGGCCACGGTAGGCTGGCCAAAACTCATGTACCCGGTTATGGCCTGTGATCCAGACAGCATATGACAGGATCCATGGGCGGCATCCAGGTCGCCATCCAGCGTGTCCAGACTCACATCCTGAGCAACCAGACCCAGAGCCGCTTCCACAGACTCAAGATCATCCTCCACAATCCGGGCCTGGGCGATGAAAGGTCGCTCCATCAGACTGTGACGGTTCAGATCATCTGCAATATGCCTGTCATTTCCTACCAATGAGGAATGCTCCCCTATGACGTCTGCCTGAGGCAGCCGAACACTTCTTGATCATCCCTTGGACTGACATGCCAATTCCTGCGCTGGCCAATCTGCAGAACACGAAAACTCCACGGCCCATCACTTGCTGATGTTAAAACTTCCCAACAATCCAACAAGGAAGTCACGGCCTCTCTTGCAACATACGGTTATTTATCCGCCGAATATCACAAATGCGTGCAACCTTCGGATACTCAGTTCAGCTCCAGGTGGCCACACTTGATCTTATACGGAATTCCAGGGATCGGGAGAGTCTTGATGACCGGTTCAGTGTCGAGGAGATCGATCTTCTGGATGAACAGACCAGCGGATCATATTGATCTGGGTAAAGCGCTCAGCCTCAGGGTCCCCATTGAAGGCATTGAGCACGCCCACGAGTACGGGCCCTTAGGAAGGATAGGGGCCGATATGGCACAGGGCTTTTACATGCAACGCCCTTTACCGGAATCGGAGTATCTGGATTGGAAAAGGCAGCACAGCACCACCAGCCCATAACAGGTCGGACTGGTGGTGGCGCCAGAGGGTGCCCGCTCAGGTGACCCGATTAATGCGGGTGTAGTCCAGTGTGTTTTCCTCAGGCGAGCTGTTGATGGCCCAGACGGTGCTGCGCTTGTTCACCAGGATGTAGCCCAGGCAGCAGAAGAACAGACCAATCACCAGGGCTCCGACCCACTCGATCTGCAGGAACTCCAGCTGGAACAGCAGGGTCAGACCGGTCATGGCGGCCAGGTTGCCGGCAATGTATTTCGGACGACCGAAGCGCTTCACGGTCAGATCCAGGTTGTCCGTGTAGAGCCGGATCAGTGAATCCAGTGAGTTGACAACCATGGTGATGCCCACCGACACCATCAGGATGTTGTAGAAGCCAGAGGTGCTCAGCTCCTCCAGATGGTAGTAGTAAAGCACCGTGAACCAGACGCCGATGGCCAGGGACGGTAGCGCCATCATGGCCAGCAGCAGCTGCCAGGTCTTCAGACCGCCCACAAAGCGTGCCGTGAACTGGCCGATCATGATGCTCCAGGCAAACCACCAGTACAGGTAGAACTCGTGGTATTCGGTCAGCGGCAGCATGAACTCATGGATGTTGGTGAAGTACTCACTCAGCAGCCCAAGGGTTGAAAAGAAATCCCCCACGTTGCCGTTATCCGTCAGAAAGGCACCACCCCACATGATGGCGATCAGGGCGATGAACATCCAGCTGGTGCTGATGC
>LKMJ01005540.1_pt1 | contig 11898 bp, 15 predicted proteins | sample 643391 | NCBI WGS metagenome assembly LKMJ01 (sample SAMN04112250, study PRJNA286221) | soda lake metagenome | biome: soda lake; feature: Kulunda Steppe; material: water; isolation source: sample PL-Br10 brine of Picturesque Lake | place: Russia: Kulunda steppe | collected 2010-07
CCATCTGGCGCGGTGGAAATGGCAACTGTGACAAGTGTTCCTGTGCTGCTGTTCAAAATGAGGTGCATGTTCTTTTCCACTGTCAAGACTTGTTTGTGTGCTCTCTCAGAAGAAAGTACTCTTTTCTATGGAGGCCCTTTATATTCCACATGCCTTGCCTAGTCAGACTGTCTTTGATTTTCTTTCTCAATGGCACAATAGACTGCAATGTCATTTCGGACCTTATGGACTATTTTTTGGCTGGCGAAGACCAGCAACAAACCAATCAGCCTAACGACCTGGCTGGCGGTTGACCCTTATCTTGTAATCTTTGTTCCGAGAGGGTCACCTTCATAGATCCCTGGTGGACGTGTTAAGGGCCCTCTCCCGGAAGAGGCATGTGTTTGAATGCAAGCACCAGACAGACTTTCACCAGAAAGATCATATGGTGTGCTCTTCTGATGTGTGCTGATTATTCAGTGGCTGACTGCCAGTGTTTGTGTAGGCCGTACGTTAGTTGGCATCCGGTGAACATGAGGTTATAAGATGTCCGCCTAGGCTTGGAGAATCTTTAAAGAGCAATAACCCTGAGGCGGCATGTGTCTTTGTGATTGGCAAGGTTGGAGCTCAGGAATAGGATCGTCATAGTATTGAAGATCATTGTGCACCAATGAAGCATCTGTTTAGGGAAAAGGCCATGAAAATATTCTTCTGTCCAGCCAGCAAAAGGGACCTCCAGCTTGAGGCGCAAAAGCACTGAGCCTTTTAGCAACACGCTAGTCCGAATCATGGGAGTGCTTAAAATGTCTTGCTGGGGTTAATTTGTTCTGTGGCATGCTTCTTGTGTGCATAACTAACACAATTAACACAGCCTATTCTGTGCCCTGAGGCACCAATCAAGCATCTTCTGCTACCCTCCCGACTTCCCTACTCCTACAGGCTGCAGCTGTGCACAGGATAGCTCTGTTGCTGACTGAACTGAATGAATGCCAAAGCTCATGCACTTTTTCACAATATGCTGAATGTAAGCGCTACAGGCCTAAATTCCTAAGCATGGCATGCACACATGCAACTAGAGCCCGAGCAGCTGCTCAAATCGGACGCGGATCTCTGCCAGGAGGATGTGAGTGGTCGCGTTAGGAGTGAGGTCACCCAGCTCACACACCTCAAACATGATCTGCTCTGCATGGTCTGGGTCGGTCGCTGTTTTGCTGAGGCACCTGTGTGTGTGTGTGTGTGTGCCAGGGGGGGAACATGTGTCAGAGAGGGTTAGGTATGTGTCAGGGAGGGAGGGGATGTGTCAGGAAGGGGAAGGTATGTGTCAGGGAGGGAGGGGATGTGTCAGGAAGGGGAAGGTATGTGTCAGGGAGGGGAAGGCATGTGTCGGGGGGAGATGGAGCGTGTCAGGGAGAGCTGAGATGTGTCAGGGAGGGGAAATGTGGGGGGAAGCAGCGTGTTTCAAGCACAGCAGGCAAGGAATGCCAGGCCTGGGGTTCCCGGGGGCAGGCAGGGAGTGACAGGCCCCGGGATCCCTGTGCGGCTGCAGCATGCACAGCTCAGGGCCATGCGCTCTGCATGTATGCCTCAGATGCTCAAAGACTAAAACAACAGCCGGGCTGCCCCCCAAGACAGCGCTCCCAACGCAGCGCATGGATCAAAGTGTATCCTGCTCCTTCTGGGACATGGCATGCAGGGTGTGTGGGGGGAGCTGTGGCACAAGCAGCAAATTCCTGTTACTCCTGTGGAACCGGGCATATGCAGGGTGTGGGCAGGAAATCGTGGTACAAGCAGTTGATTCCTGCCTAGTATGGCACCGGGCATGCATAGTGTGGGACAGGAGTGTGGGGCAAGCAGTGTGGCTCCTGCCCTAGCCCAACTCCTCCTGTTGCCATGCTTGCAACCTACGCCCGTTCTGCAGCCCTTTCACCACCTCGCTTCTTTCATGTGCTCAAGTCCCGGGCCCGCTTCACGACCCCATGGTTGCGGCCCATTGGCTAGGTCCCAGCCCTTGTCGCCCCCCATGCGTGGCCGTGGTGTGCTCACCCGACAAGACCAGGCTCACCTCATCAGCATGTTCAGCGTGCGCATGTCAGGCGCTATGTTGCGTGTGCGCAGCTCCGCCCACAGCTGAAGGGCCCTGCCGCCGTTGCCGTGCGCAGCTGCCTGCGCTCAGTGCAGGTGACAGCGCCAGGGGTGTGGTGGGAGAGATGCACTGCGGACGGCGTAGGGCATTGTGGGAGGTGCACCGGGGGTGCACTGGTGGCGTGGGCAGCTAGAACCATGCACTGGATGGTGCTCTGTCGGGGTGCGCCCACCGGTGGCTTGGGCAGCCAGAAGCAAGACGCACACACAAATGATGCACACACAAAGGCGTTTGCAAGTGGGAACGAGGGTCAGGGGGAGAGGGTGGCAAGCTGGTTGGGCTCGCAAGGGGGTGAGGAAACCTTGGAAAGGATGCACAAGTTGCGCATCACCAATCAGCCTGACAACCAGGCTCGCAGTTTACTCTGGCTTGGAAAGGGGACACCACGCCGGGGGCGATGGCGGAGGGCTTGCGAGGAGCATAGGGTGAATGGTGGCCATCCCTCTCAGCATCGTGCATGCAGGAGAGTCCTCTCGCAGCCCCTGCCGCACACGCAAGGTGTGCGCACGCACGCACGCACGCATGCACGCGTGCGCACACTGCAACAATGTTCGCCTGCCTCAGGGAGCCCTAGCTCGGCCTAAGCCCCCCTCTTCCCCCTGCTGTGCCGCACCCGCGAGATGTGGCCATTGAAGTCCTCCAAGCAAACCAGACTGTCCAATGCCATATGCCCGCCCCCCTCCTCGTCGTCACTGTCGCAGCCCCAGCCGCTGCTGCCGTCACCAGCATGATGCTCTGCCAGGCCCCATTCCTCCTCTTGCCCTGCGGCTGGGGTCCCCGCAGCGGCAGCAGCCCCACCCCAGCTGCGGCCGCCCCATGCGGGGCGCGCCACCGCCCACGCAGGCGTGGCTGGCAGTGAAGTGGGGGCGGCTGTGCCAGGGGTGCTCAGGGCATGGGCAGGCCACGAGTCGCCCTGCAGCAGGCCTGGGCCGTGCTGGAGCTGCACCTGCGGCTGCGACCATGCGCCGAAAGCAGGGGCCACAGCCGTAGGGACCAGCATGACAGCTGCGGAGGTCCGGGGAGTCTCGCTGGCAAGCGCATGCAGGTGCGCGCTGAGCGCGTCTGAGCCCAAAGGAGCGTGCTGGATGGTGCGGCCGAAAGTGGCGGCCGGGCTGCGCGTATGCGTGCTGCAGGCCAGCAGGGGCAAGCAGTCGGGGCCGTGGAGCTGTAGGGTGGCCGCTGCGACTGCGGGGCCGCCTGCGGCACTGCCCGCGGTCTGCTCCAGGCGCTCCGCGGCGCTCGTGGACGCGCAGCGCGCCTTGCGCAGCTGCAAGGCCGCCGCGCCTGCAAGCGGGTGCAAGCACACACACGCACCCCCCCACTGAGCGGCCACACACGTACGATCACACGCGCTGCGCCTATCCGAGGGGGAGGGGCGTGCAGGAATTTGAGCACGGGCCAGAGCTCAGCACGCGCACACGCACGTTGGGCGCATGCACTCTGATCCTCAGCCCCTTGAGCCCCCCTTTGTGGCCCCCCTCCTGTTGCTCTCACGCGGGCACCAAAAGCCGAGAGCTGTTGATGTGTGACACGCCCTACAGCCACGCACCATGCGCGCCCCTCTTAACCCCAGGCATGGCCAAGGCTGCGCCCCTGCCCGGCTTGTGCGCGCACCGGCACCAGCCCAATGCACAACCTGGGCTCCCCTCCCGCGCACGGCGCACCGCTGTTCAGGGGGCCCGTCTAGCGCGACGCTCCGGCATGTCTGCCCAGAGCACCAGCACACACGTGCACACACATGCACACACACGCGCACGTGCAGCCTGACCCCAGCACCAGCCAAAGCAACGACAGCTCGCCCCAGCCCCGGCGGCGGCACGCACCTGCAGCATACGCGCACTCCTTGAGCGCGCTGGCGCTGGCGCCTGCTTGCAGGCCCCCTCTGCTCCCTGCGCCACATAGCAACCAATAGAAACTTGAAATGCGGAGGCAGCAACCTACGGAACCCAAGAGGCGGTGGCCGTGCGCGCATGTTGCCTCCGCCATCCTCTGCCTACGCACACTTCCAGGTCCTTGCGCCTGTACACAGCTGCCCAACCCTGCGGCACGCCACACTGGCCCACCCACCTCTGGCAGCCGCCTTGGGGGAGTGCGGCGGGGTCACAAAGTCGCACTCGTCACACATGAGGTGCGCCAGCTCATCCTCCTCCTCCACATCCTCCTCCTTCACCTTCCTGGCCGCCTCCGCCCTGCCGCCAGCGCCACAGGCGCTTCCCCACTGGATGGTACCATGCACGCCACAGGTTGGCCCTGGCCCTACCTCCCCCCAGCTGCCAGACGCAGCTGCTGCGCCAGCAAAAGCCTCGCCGTGCACAGCCGTGACAGTAGCCGTCGCCACCGCCGGCTGGGTGTGGTGGGCAGCCAGCTCGCGCTCATGCGTTGCGACGCCCACGCCGATGCACACGCCCTGCGCTGCCACGCTCTGCGCATACTGGCGCCGCGCTGCCAGTGAGCCGCTGCGCCACAGCGCCGCCCTTGCGCTGCCGCTGCGGCCCCCAGCATCCTGGTCCCTGGCACCAGCCACGTCCGGCGCGTCAGCCCCCCCTCCGGTGCTGGATCGAGCCTTTTGCGGGGCGCGCCCCGCGCCCCGCCCGCTGCCTGCTGCCCCTTCCCCCTCACTGTCCTCAGCATCTGCATCGCCCCCAAACATCGGGTGGCTGAGCAGGTTGCCTGCAGGGGTGGGAACGTGGAGGTCGCACGGGCCTGCAGGGCAGGGGGCCGCGCAGGCCGGCACCAGCGCGAAATGTGGGTGGCTGTGGCCAGGCCGCCGGTGGAGACGCGCGTGGTGAGGAGGTGTGCACGTGGCGCGTGCGCCAAAAAGCCTAACGGCAAGGCTCTGGTTCAACTCTGTTCTTCCAGCCCTCAGCCTCTTGATGATGATGATGATGAGGAGGAGGAGGAGGAGGATGGTGGTGATGATGATGACGGTGATGATTGCAATGATGTTGATGCTGGTGGTGGTGGTGGTGGTGATGCTGGTGGTGATATGACAATGCTGGCAATGATGATGCTGGTGGTGGTAGGCGGTGGTGGTTGGTAATGGTGTTAGTAATGGTGTTGGTGGTGATGTTGTTGTTGGTTGGTGCTGGTGATGTTGTTGTTGGTTGGTGCTGGTGATGTTGTTGTTGGTTGGTGCTGATGTTGTTGTTGGTTGGTGCTGGTGATGTTGTTGTTGGTGGTGTTCACAGTGCGCTCGCAGTCAAGTGCTTTCAAGGGCAGCGACAGGAGGTAGGAACGGCGAGATGGACAAAAGGGGCAGTGGGCAGAGCTGCTCTGGTGGGTGACTTACGCCTGTGGCCCGCATCGTCCAGAGCAGGTAGGGCAAAAGGCACCATCCAGCTCTGCCCACAGATGGCCCTTTGCCTTAATGCGCCCTGCCATTGCCGCCACACCGCCGCCGCCACTTCCAGCCACTGCCATGGTGCAGCCGCACCGAGGAGAGCTTAGCTCCACAGCACAGAAGCACGGAGCCTCCCCCTCCTCCACCCTGCCCCTCCCCGCCCCCTTTTGCACGCAGCCCTGCTGCTGGTCAAGCCCTGCCTCCCATCCCCACCGGAGACCTCATGCATCATACATATATACATACATCAGACGCCCCCCACCCCCTCCAGCTGCAACTACCCCACCTCTTGCACGAGCCCCTGGACCTCAACACACCCACACGCACATGCACGCACCTGGTGACCTCACCCCCATGCTGGCCCCCGATGCGCCTGAGTCGCACACGGCCCGGCCATGGCCCCGTAGACTGGGCCCCCCAGTCTTGCCGCCGCCTCCGGTGGACTGCTGCATCGCCTCAAGCCCTCCCGCTGTCCACCCAGCAGCCGCCGGCGTGCCTGCTGCCGCCGCGCCTGCCCCATGCCCCGCACCGCCACCAGCAGACGCGCAGCCAGCAAGTGGGGAAGTCTGTGGGCTGCTGAGCAGCGGCTGCTGCTGCTGGTGCTGCTGCTGCGGGCTGCGCTTGCCCCTACCCACGCCTGCCACGCCGCCGGCGCTGGCGGTCGCCCAGCAGCAGGTGCCTGCGCTCTCCACTTGCTCGCAGCTGGTGGGTGCCTCATCCGTGGCATCCGCCTCGTGGCTGCTGTCTTCATGCACACTGCAGCTGCCGCCTCTGCCCAGGAAGCGGAAGCTGCTGGAGATGCGGAACACGCTGCCGCCGCCGCTGCTGGCACTGCCGTTGGACGAGGTGCGGCGGTGGGCGGCTGAGGCGGCGGCAACCTGGGTCCGAGCGCGGGCTTGGGGACCCGCTTCAAGTGCCCCGTATGCCAGGCTGCGCCCAGATGGTGAGGCACTTGGGACAGCGGGGATGCCAAGAAGTGGCTGCTGCTGCTGCTGCTGCTCCACTTGCTGCTGCTGCTGCAACGAAGGGGCAGGCCTGCAGCGCGCTACCCTTAGGGCCACCTCCCGCATCACGCGCCCCGCATCATCAAAGGCGGCTGAGCACACCTGCACGCTGCCCCCGCCGCCGCCGCTGCCACTGGGTGCGGCCGCCGAGTTGCGGCACACTTGTTCCTGCGGCTGCTGCTGCTGCTGCTGCTGCAAACCAAGCAATGGCTGCACGCAGCCGCTGGGTGTGGGCGGCCCGCGCTCCGCTTCAGCCCATCCTGCACGCGGGCGCGGCTGGCCACCCGCGCTGTCCCCAGCAGGCTCATAGGCCCCTTTGCCCAGCCGGCTGCTCCCCGCACACACCGCAGCCTTAGTGGCTGATAACGGGGGCCGTGGGGAATGCAGCGGCCCGCCGGCACACCCCGCACCGCCCAGATGGCCTTGAGCAGGCTGCATACCCAGGCGAGCTGTAGCACGCCCCGCCCCTGCATGCACCTTGTCGGCCTGCGCGTGCCGTGTGGGGCAGCGGCAGCCATGCAGCCCTCTTCAGCGCCGCTGCTGCTGCAGCAACGGGCTTGGTGCGCGCTTGTTTTGAGCAGGGGCGCCCGCAGGGCACGGAGAAGTGGTGCCTCTGCCGTGCCCATGCAGCAGCCCCGCGTGCTGGCACCTTCCTTCTGCGTGGTGTGCTAGGAAGGAGGGCACGTGCAAAAGGTGCACGCACGTGCGCCAGACCTTTAGCCTAGAGGCATGGGGTGGAGAGATTGGGGCCTCTGCCCTGGACTAGCCCTGGGGCAAGCACTTGGGACATGCAGGGGGCGAGCATCCAGGTCTTGCCTGGCAAGGTGCTCGAATGGCCCTTTCCTGGCGCCCACACCTGGGCGATGCACGCTTCACACAAATGGGAGGCGCCCCGCGCCTCTGCCGCGCAGCAAACCACACACAGAGAGACACAGGCGCGCTCCACACGCACAGCGCTCGCCACCCCGGCTGCACAAGGGCGCGCGCCACACAGGGAGGGGACTGCAACCACCCTGCAGCACCCTCAGTCCACCATGCCAGCAGAAGCATGTGTTTTGTACTGTGGCCTGTTCAAGCCGTGTGTCAGAACCAAATTGTTTCCCTGAGGGGCACACACACATGTGCACACACACACGTGCACACACACACGCACACACACACACACGCGCGCGCACTCACACACACGCACACACACACGCGCGCGCACTCACACACGCACATACACACGTGCACACACACACACACACACACACACACACACACGTGCACACACACACGTGCACACACACACACGCGCGCACACACACACGCACACACACGCACATACACACACAGGCAGGTAGCCAAGCACGCAAGCAACTTCCAGCTGCCGTGAACACACACACACACACACGCGCGCGCGCGCAGGCTCCAGGCAGGCCCTGGGCCACCCAAGATCCCATGCCAGGTACCGGGAGGGTATTAGGCAGCCCCTTGCGCGCGTGCTCACCAGGGGCCCCTCCGCAGACAGGGAGTGCAGGCTGCGCGCCGCGGCGGCCGCCGCCGGGTCTGCATGCGCCGCGTGGGCCGCCGCGCCCACCAGCCGCCCCTCCGAGCTGCTGGCCAGGCCGGATGCGCCCTGCTGCCACGGAGCCCACGCAGCACCTGGGGGCGTTGGCGCCTCCGCCTCTGCTTGCTGCTGCTGCAGGTGGTGCTCAAGGTAAGTCACGGACCGCGGGAGCGCGGGGCCCAGGTGCGGGGCCGCCCCAGGCCCGCCCTGCAGCACGCCGTCGCTGCCAAAGCTGGCCAGTTGGCCCTGCTGCGGGTGCAGGTCAGGCGCGGCAGGGCCTGCCCAGCCAGCGTAGCCCAGGCCAAGCGACGCCCATGGGGCGGGCCCCGTCTCGGAGGCTGCACACACACAGACACACACACAGACATGCACGCATGCATGAGGTGGCAGAACGGCAGGCAGAAATGGAGTGGGATGCTTGAACACGGCTGAGAGTGCTGAAAGCCACCACCCATGCTCTGTCGCGTGGTGCCTTACACACAGCGTGATGCGCCTCCTGGTTTCGCGCGCAGGCCACTGCGCTTGTGGTTGTGTGCTGGCAGTAGCGCCTGCGGGCAGCAGGATAGGCCTGGTGCGAACCATGGTCAGGCAGCAGGGGCAAGTGAAGCGCTCAATAGCCAGGCCTAAAGCACACATTCAGGCAATAAGTTCCGGCAGTTGTGCTGAAGATCCAGCCTGCTCATGGGCTGAGTGGTGGAGGCGCCTGCGCATTACCTGTGCGCAAAAAGGCGCTGTCGCAGGACAGGGAGGCTACGTTATGGTGAGCAAAAGGCAAGCTGAATGGGCCGTGGTTGCGGCGTCTGCTGCTGTTGCTGCGCAAGGGTACCAGCCGCTGGCGGAAGGTGCGCGCAGCTGGAGGGGGACTGCTGAAGCGGCCCGAGCCTGCACAGGGGAAGTTGGGCAGTCAAACAAACCCCTGTGCTAGTGTTAAGCAATTCGGAAACTGCCTCATGCCCAGCCTTTGGCACTGTCTACTCCTGCTCGTCAGGCCTGGCAAGCAAACGCGGGCGCATCTGCATGTCTTGACAGGGCTTGGGCATGAGTTCAAACATCGCCTACACCCGAAGTAGCTGCAAGTTCATGGAACTTTGCAAGTGTGTGAAACAGTGTATGCAGTGAGCATAAGGAATGATGCTCACACCAGTCCAACCTGCATGCTCTGCCAGTGTTCCTGTCCATGATTGACTGCCTGTACCCACGTAACCGTTCGTGCGCAAGTGCCCAAGGTGACCACCCTCTCTCACAGCATCTGGTTGAATCAAGTGGCTTATGCCAGCACTATCAATTCCATTTGCTCATACTGCACACCTGCGGGTGAGGGCTTGGGGAGCTCACCGTTTGTTCACGACTCCAGGCGGTTAGTCAATGCAGTTTCTAACCTTGTCCGCGCGCACCTTGGTTAGCTTGCCAGGGCTCCAGGGGACGCACTACAGCTGATTTTCCAATGCCCATATGGTGCATCTTATCCTCTAGGTCCTGCATGTGCGTGTCCTCTGTGCGCGCAAGCAAGAGGAAGTTAAGGCAAGCTCACCCTGTCCTGGTCAACCGCTAAGCTAGATACTCGGCCCGAAGCGCAGGCGAGGGCTCATAGAATGCATTTCTTGCTCATCTGGCGATATAAGGTGCAGTGCAAACCTCCTGAGCGGGCCGGGGGGCTGGCCAAGAGCCGTTCGCCCTACCTCCTGCAGGTGCTCTGTTCTCCGCATCTACATCGTCATCTGACTCGCGCACAGGAACGGCATTCCGAGCATCTTCCATCAGCTGGCCTTTCCTGCGCTGTTTCCTGGTCCGCATCGCTGTCCATGGCGAGTGCGCCCGCAGTACCTGGCTTTCCCGGCTGGGACTGGGCGTTTTGTTCATATTAATTCATGCAAACAAATGCTAAGTACGAATGGTCTTCTTTAGTCTTGTGCTGGCAGGTTCTGTTCCTGGACCGTTTGCACAAGATAGCCCCTTTATCTGAGAGCTGGATGTTTTATTCTTGAGTATTTGTGTGACGCAAGTGTCAGTGCTGACGCAAGTACGAGGCCTCAGGGTCAGAGTTTTAAGGTCTTCCGACGTCGACTGGCACCTGGTTCAAACCAGAATGATATGATTCAATTACTCTAGCTTCCTCTCAGCAAATATGACGTCTTAAATCCTGTGCACCCTGTCAAATGCATTTTTTGTAAATCCACTCAATTGCACAATATTGCAAGGTACTACTTACTACATAGTATGCAATTTTAAATTCATCTCAATTTCATAATTTATTACATGGTATGTAAGTTATGTGGTATCTTGTAACAGGTGTAAGCTAACATAACAGTTCATCAGGTCAGCCAGGTGTTCACTTGCTAGAGCCTCTCGCAACGTTTTTTTTAGGCAGTTAATATTTTGGTAGGAGCTCCACAACAACGAGCCCTTTGTATTTGGTAACACTAACTTAGCAATGTGCAGACAGGCCGGAAGGCCTTCCCTAGGGTTGGGTCTGCAGCCAGCGCTGACAGGGCCTCCTGGGCACCAGCAGTTTGCAGCGAGATCTAACAGTAATAATCAATCTATTAACATTTTGTGCACCCTTCTGGATCTCACAAAAATTTTCTTGACGAGACCTAGGCTGTAGGGGGAAAGGTAAAACAGCCATTTCAACCCAGGCTGACCTTCCACCAGAGCAGGTATGCAGCTGCATAGCAGGGTTGTGAGCTGTAGCATTCAAGCACGATCATAAAATACTGCATACATACGTACGAATGCATGGGCTGAATTTGCCTAACATCGTCAATTACAGCATTAATATGTTGTATACATGCCAGCATTGATATGTTATATACATGCTATAGATGCATATGATTCACATGAATAAAAGATACATGGGCTGAACTTGCCCAAATTCAGGCCCAAATTAGGAAAAATGTTAGTGCAATGTGCAATAAAAAGATGTATGTACACAATCTGAATCCTGCATCAGGGTTGCACGCTACGGTCACCATTTCGTAGCGTAGCCGTCGCAGTAGCTACGAAACAGTGACTGGTCCGGCTGCTCGATCCCGCTGCCCACCAGGGTCCTCATTGTGTTGTTTTGACTTTAACTTCCCTTGAGATGTTAACTTATTAGATTTTTAATTGTTGGGTCATTAAAGGAAACGATGGCTGAAGGTCAGGGCCTTCAGGCCTGGAGGTCGGGCCCTAGGGCCTGAAGGTTAGGCATAGGCCTATGGGCTTTTAAGTTCAAGCGCACATCCTCTAAATCAGGAGCAGGAAATTCAATCAATGCATTTGGTAATCTCAGTGGAGGAAAACAAATGCAGCAAGCTGCGCCTGCAACTGAAATCCAATTGGCGAAAGGCAGCACTGCTTGAGTGTCTGTCTCTGTCCTATGCTGCAACTGCCCCGATCCCACAGCTATATAGTACCATGCAGCAGAGGTGCATCATGTTCCAAGAAAATACTGCAGCTGTCTTGATCAAGACAGGAGCGTAATCCTGCATGCTGGCCTAGACTCACAATGCAATTCCCCATACCCTCAATACTGTTGTTGATGCCCTTTTTGTATAACATGCAATTGCTGAAGGTCGTCCCCACCAATGGGTCACCCCTTCCTTAGGCAAACGTCGCCAAATAGGCCTCTCAAGGCATAACTTTGCATCCACCACACCGTTTCCTGACCTGAGCACACCATTGGATAGCTTATATTTTTCCAGTTCTCATGGTGGTCTTGGGGTCGAAATTGGTGTGGTGAGTGGAAGGCAATTTCAGAAAAATGGTATGTTACTTGGAAGAGTGCACGCTGTTTCCCACTCCCAGCCCCAAACTCCGAGCTTGAGATGCCTGCAGATGTGTAAATTTGGGCCGCACATCCTGTGTGGATTTGGGCGCGGGATGCTCTCCCGTTGAGCTGTGC
>LKMJ01005543.1_pt1 | contig 11889 bp, 10 predicted proteins | sample 643391 | NCBI WGS metagenome assembly LKMJ01 (sample SAMN04112250, study PRJNA286221) | soda lake metagenome | biome: soda lake; feature: Kulunda Steppe; material: water; isolation source: sample PL-Br10 brine of Picturesque Lake | place: Russia: Kulunda steppe | collected 2010-07
AGCGCGGAAGGGCTGCTCCCCCCAGCGCTCGCGTTCAACCCCTATCTCGTGCTCTTTGGCGTGTTCGTGATGCGGCTGCCGCTCATCTCCGGGGTGTTGCCCCTCATCGGCCGTCGTGCGCTGGCTGCGCTCGCCGTGCTGTTCGCCTACACCTACGCCATCGAGTACGTCGGCGCGACGACGGGCGTCCCCTACGGTGAGTTTAGCTACGATATCTCGCTGGGTCCGATGTTGCTCGATACGATTCCGCTTGCGTTGCCGCTGTTTTTCGTCCCGCTGGTCGTCAACAGCTACCTGCTCTGTCTGCTGTTGCTGGGAGACCGGGCCGACTCGCTGCTCATTCGGGTGCCAGTCATCGCAGCGACCGTCGTCGCTGTCGACCTCGTGCTCGACCCTGCCGCGGTAGCGCTCGGGTTCTGGTCGTTCGCCGAAGGCGGATTCTACGGCGTCCCGCCGTCGAACTACGCGGGCTGGGTGCTCAGCGCGACAGTCGCCACCGTGCTCATCGACATCGCCTTCCGCAGGGACGAACTCCTGTCGCGGGTCCGGAACTGCTCGTACATGCTCGACGACATGGTGAGCTTCGTCCTGCTCTGGGGCGCTATCAACGCCTTTTACGGCGCGTGGATACCCGTCGCAATCGCTGTCGGTTTCGCAACTGCGCTGGTCAGACTCGACCGCTTTGACTTCGACGTGTTGCCGAGATAGAGAAGCGCCCGTTCCTCAGGTCTCGAGATTGCTGGCGGTCATGGGCAATCCAGTCAGGCGAGCACACCATTTATGCGAGGGGGTGACCAAGGGGGACGTATGGTCCAGTGTGAGATGTGCGGGACTGAGACAGCCAGTCCGAACCGCGTCAAGATTGAAGGGGCTGAACTCGACGTGTGTGATGAGTGTACCGATTTCGGGACCGAAATCAAGACCGACTCGGGGTCGTCCACGTCGACGAAGTACTCGACGAGCAGCTCCGGCTCCTCGGATTCTGGCGGGTCGTCCAGCGGTCGCTCGGGAGGCGCACCCACAGGAAGTTCGAGCGGCGGGGGTGGTCGACGCCGAGATATGTACGACGAGATGGACGAGATAGCGACGGACTACGACGAGCGCATCCGTGGCGCCCGCGAGAGCAACGGCCTCACACAGGAGGAACTCGCCAAACAGCTCAACGAGAAGGCGAGTCTCATCCGGAAGCTCGAACAGGGCGATACTCTCCCCTCGGACGACATTCAGCGGAAGCTCGAACGGAGCCTCGATATCTCGCTCACGACCAGTTCGAGCACCGAAGAGACGGAGTGGTCGAGCGACAACGCTGGGGGCGGCTACACGCTGGGAGACGTCGTCAAGCGAAAAGACTGAATCGAGCGAATTCGTTATCGCTGTAACCCTTCTGGGTCCAGTTCGTCCGTAATCGCCTCGACCTCTGCTTCGAGCTCTGTAATCTCTGTTTTGAGTCGCCCGAACTCGACGCTCTCGGACAGTTCAGCTCTGGTCTTCTCGAGCTGGAGAACGTTCCGTTTGAGTTTCTTCGAGGTGAGTTGCTGCATGTGGTTGTTGTACGCTTCGAGTTTGAGCATCCGGTCGACGGTCTGGCGCAGGTCGTCGTGAGAGACGGGTTTGATCAGATAATCGTCGATTCGCAAGTCGATGATATCGAAGTCGGGGTTCACCGCTGTCACCATCGCTACCCGGCAGTCGTACCCTTTCTCCTCGATGAACGCGAGCACCTCGTTGCCGGTGACGACGGGCATTCGACGGTCGAGCAACACGATATCGAAGCGGTCATCGAGTGTCTCGAGTGCCTCCTGTCCACTGTAGACGACATCGACTGTAAACTCGTCGTCGAGATAGGCCGCGTACATATCGGCGAGCTCCCGCTCGTCCTCGACGACGAGTATCCTGATTTCCTCGGCGGAACTCTGGCCTGCAACCGTTTCGTCGATGGACAGTTCTTCGGTCACGACTATACTGAGTAGCGGTTGGTGTAGCGCACATATTAATCTCACCGTTGTCTGGAGCACCGCACGCGTTTCTCTCTCTAAGTGTCAGTACCGATGCTGTCTCTGAGGTCTAGCTGTAGCAGTTCGACAGCCATCGAAGTGCTTATTTCGTCGGTGTTTCACTGCCAGGGAGCGGTGGTTCGATAGATTCCGTCGCCAGTTGCTCGCGTGAGGAGGCGGACTGCTCGTCAGTGTCAGGTGATCGTGCAGAGTTGGCGACGACGAACAGACTGCTGGTCGCCATCGCCACTGCGGCAAACAGCGGGTTCAACAACCCCGTCAGCGCGAGGGGGATAGCGATTCCGTTGTACAGAAACGCCCAGGCGAGGTTCTCTCGAATCCGCCGGTGGGTCCGCGAAGCGACCTCAAACACCAGCGGAACGCGGTGAAACTCTCCTCCCAGCACGACTGCGTCCGCCGCGTCCGTTGCGAGCTTCGTCCCGCTTTCGAGCGCGATTCCCACGTCTGCAGCCGCCAGCGCTGGCGCGTCGTTGCTCCCGTCGCCGACCATGGCTACCGTCCCGCTTTCACCGAGACGACGAACGGTTTCGGCCTTCCCGTCAGGCGGCACGCCGGCGAACACCGTGTCGACCGCAGGATGGTCGCGAAAGCGCTCGGCTGCGGGCCCTTCGTCGCCCGTAAGAACGACCACCTGACAGTCATCACCGACAGCGTCGACGACGGATGCCCAGCTTGCCCGGGAAGTGTCACCCACACCGAGGACGCCCTGAACCCGGTCGTCCCACCCTACGAGCACGGGAACGTCACCCTGCTCGCGAATCGCCGAGGCTGTCCCTGTGAGGTCGTCCGGACAGTCCCAGTCGCGGAACAGTGCAGGATGGCCAACGAGCACGCGCTCGTCATCTACGACGCCCGAGACGCCGCGTGAATAGGACTCGACAGAGCCCAGGTCGACAGGATGTGTATCACATCCAGCCCCGTGCTCGTCGGCTGTCTCGGCGATAGCGCTCGCGACCGGATGGTCGGCGAACTGCTCGACTGTGCCAGCACGAGCGAGAAGCTCCGCCTCGGAAACGCCAGCGGTGGTGACCGTCTTGACGGCCATTTCGCCGTCGGTTATCGTCCCGGTCTTATCCAGGACGAGTGTGTCGATGCCGCCCGCGTGCTCGAACAGCTCCGGCGTCGCAACGACGATGCCGTCTCGGGCCGCAGACTGTAGCCCCGAGGCGACAGCGAGCGGCGTCGCAAGCCCGAGCGCACACGGGCAGGAGACGATGAGGACGGTTAGCCCAGTAAGCACCGCCACACGGGGGGACGAGCCCGTCACCAGTAGCCACGCGCTGATGCTCGCTGCCAGGACGAGTACCAGCGGGACGAACACCGTCGCAAGCCTGTCGGCGACTCGTTGTGCGCCGGGCCGGGTGGCCTGAATATCCCAGAGCAACTCGACTACTCTGTCGAGCGTGCTCTGGGCGTCGGGTCCAGCCTCCACCACGAGCGGAGCGTCGGTCACGACGGTGCCACCCTGAACGTGGTCTCCTGGCCGCTTCGTGTCGGGAATCGACTCACCGGTGACCAGTGCTTCGTCAACGGCCGCAGTCCCATCCCGGACAGTGCCATCGACCGGGACTCGCTCACCGGGAGCCACCCGGAGCCTGTCGCCGGGCGCTATCTCCCCAACAGGTACCGATTCACCACTCTCTCGGGTCGCCTCCTCGACCTGGAGTTCGGTCAAGTCCGCGAGGAGTCCAGCGGTCCGGCGCTTGATTCGTTCCTCGTAGTAGTTCCCCACTGTCACGGCGAGCACGACGACGATGCTCACGTCGTAGTAGAGGTCGGTGCCACCGACGAACAGGCGGCCCGTGCTGTAGAAGAACGCCGCGAGCGCTGCAATCGTCACCAGCAGGTCGACGTTGGGCTGTCGGGTCCGGATGCTGACGTATGCGCCCCGGAGCATCGGTTGGCCGGTGTACGCGATGATAATGGCCGTCATGACTGCGAGATTGCCGTACAGATACAGCCCGTCGAACTGGCCGAACTCGACGACGGGGTCGTAGCCGAAGTACGTCGGGTACAGAAAGATGGCGTAGTACATCATCGCCATCATCCCGAAAATGCCGCCGACGAGGAGACGGCTCAGTGTGTCCGCGCTCTCGTCGGGCTCCGCGTCGCGCTCGCGCACTCGATATCCCATCCCGGAAACGGCGTCGACGAGACCGCTCTGCTCCTGCGTTTCGGGGTCGTATACGAACTTGATGGTCTCGGCGGCGTAGCTCGCCTCCGCGTCGTAGATTCCCTCACACTCGCGAGCGCTCGACTCCAGAAACAGCTCACAGGTCGAACAGTGCATCCCGTCGACGGCGAAGTAAGCTGTCTCAGCGTCCTCGGGATAGGTCAACTCCGTCTCAGCGTGCGCTTCAGGCTCCGAAACGTCGACGTCTCCGAGCGACCGAGACACCTCCAGACAGCCCCGACAGCAGAACGTGCCCGCCACGCCCGCCTCCGTCAGCTCTTCGTCGGCAGGCAGGTCACAGAGTGTACAGGATTGCATGGCGAGGGTTCCAGTAGCGGTCCCGGGTCAGAGTACCAGATGGGGGGTGGTGATTTCAGGTCTGTTACTGAGTGTTCCAGTGGTAATGCCGGGTCAGTGGGTCGTCCCGTTGCTGTGGTTCGTGGCATCGCCGAACAGGACGAACAGCATGGTGGCGATGAGAACCACGTTGAAGGCAGTCAGGCCGAGACTGAGCGGGTCACCCTGTCCCGACTGGACGAGATAGATCGACACAGGGACGAGCGCAACCAGTGCGAGCAATCCGGTAACTCGTGCAGAGATGGGCATAGCTACTGCTCGGCTACGGACGCGCGTCCCAAAAGAAAGCCCGTTATTCCCAGGGAATGGGAATCTGCCTGAGTCTATTATTAGCCAGTATTCTAACCCCTCGATAGCTATGAGTTCGGGCACTGAACGCGAGGTTACGCCTGACGTTCTCGGTGACCAGGCCGAGGATGTCTGGGATGGAGAGATAGAACGGGAGATTGGACACGACGAGTACGATCCAATCGGGACCCTGAGCCTGATAACAGTGTACTTCCTCATCGTCGTGTTCCTGTGGACGTTCATGTACTTTGTCGAGTTCCTCGGACGCGGTCCAACGGTGGTGTGACAGAATGGAGATACACAGATACGAGAAGCTCTGGTTCGGCGTTGCACTCCTGTTGATTGTCGCGTTCATCGCTACGATAACGTACGGTGCCGTCGGTGCGGGCATCGCGATGATCGACGACGACGGAGGGACAGTCGACCCCGACAACATCGGCGACCACGAGGTTCGTGACGGCGTGACCTTCGACGACCTGCAGGAGCGGCAGGCCCAGCACGTCGAGGGCAACGAGTACGAGATTGCCGTCGAGGTGAGGCAGTTCGCCTTCCTGCCGGGAACTGGCCAGCCCATCCAGGTTCCCGAGAACAGCGAGGTGACGTTCTACGTCACGACGCCTGACGTGATTCACGGGCTCAATCTCGTCGGCACGAACGTCAACACGATGGTGATTCCGGGCGAGATGGCCAAAATGACCGTCGAGTTTGACGAACCGGGCGAGTACGGCATCGTCTGTAACGAGTTCTGTGGCGCGGGTCACGAGACGATGGAAGGACAGCTCGTGGTTGTTCCCGAAGACGAGTGGGGAGGTGAGAACTGATGGGGCTGTTCGTCGACGAGTACCCTGACGAAGCCGGTATTGTCCGGGCCGCGCTGGCAAGTTCGTTCGTCGCGCTGCTGATTGGCGGGCTGATGGGGACTATCCAGGTGCTCCACCGCACCGGCTACGTGCAGGTCATCGCCGACTCCACGTACTACACCGTGTTGACTCTCCACGGCGTCTCCCTGGCGATTCTGTTCAGCATCTTCTTCCTCGTCGGCTTCTTCCAGTGGGCGATAACTGACAGTCTCCGTCGCCCCTCGGAGGACATCCGGTTCACGAAGATCTGGTACGGGCTGATGGTGCTGGGGACAGTGATGGCCGCAATTCCGATTCTCGGCGGCTTCACCGACATGACCGAGATGAGCGCAGACGTCCTGTTCACGTTCTACGCGCCGCTCGAGGCCCATCCGCTGTTCTACGCCGGGCTCGCGGTGTTCATCGTCGGGACGTGGCTCGCGGGCGTCGACTGGTTCCGCTCGTGGTGGGCCTGGCGCAGCGAGAACCCCGACGAGCGCACGCCGCTGCGGACGTTCATGGTGCTGACGACGATGCTCATGTGGTATCTCGCCACCACTGGCGTCGCCATCGCGGTCATCTTCTTCCTGCTGCCGTGGTCGCTCGGCCTCGTCGATGGTGTGAACGCCCTGCTCACGCGGACGCTGTTCTGGTTCTTCGGCCACCCCGTCGTGTACTTCTGGCTGATGCCAGTGTACATGATGTGGTACGTCATCCTGCCGAAGCTCGCGGGCGGTCGGCTGTTCAGTGACCCACTCGCGCGTATCGTGTTCGTCCTCTTCCTCGTGCTCTCGGTGCCGACCGGCATCCACCACCAGTATCTCGACCCCGGTATCGCGGAAGGGTTCAAGTTCCTCGCCATGACGAACACGATGTTCCTGCTCCTCCCCAGCCTGCTGACGGCCTTCACCGTCGTTGCGAGCATCGAACACGGCGCTCGCCAGCGCGGCGGGACGGGCTACTTCAGCTGGCTCACTGTGCTCCCCTGGGGCAAACCCGCCTTCACCGGCATGGCGCTCGCAGGCCTGATGTTCGCGGCGGCCGGCTTCTCCGGCATGGTCAACGCAGGGATGAACTTCAACTACCTCGTCCACAACACGATGTGGGTCGTCGGCCACTTCCACCTCACAGTGGGCACCGCCGTCGCACTCACGTTCATGGCTGTCACCTACTGGTTCCTCCCGCAAATTACCGGCAACGACATCTTCAGCGAACGACTCGGCCTCGTGCAGGTCGTGCTGTGGTTCGTCGGCATGGTGTTCATGTCGAACGCGATGCACCGCATCGGGCTCTCGGGCGAGCCACGCCGGACCTCGGACCCCTTCTACGACGGCGTGGTGTTCGAGACGGCGCTCGGAAGTATCAGCGAACTGCACTTCCAGATTGCGCTCGGTGGTGTCCTGTTGACGGTCTCTTTGCTCCTGTTTATGGCCCACATCGTCCTCTCGTGGTTCGACGTGGCCAACCAGCCAGCACCGACCCCTGAGACGCTACCCCCGGCGCTGTCCGGACCGGAGCACGCGCCAGCCGTTCTCGGCAACCTCAAGCTCTGGACCACCATCGCTATCGCGCTAATTCTGCTCACCTACACGCTGCCGATAGCCGCCATCGTCTCGGGCAACGGCTTCTTCGGCCCCTCGCTGATTGCACTCGGTGAACTCCTGCTCTCGGCAGTCGAACCGGTGCTGGGGGTGGTCGTGTGAACCGGCCAGGTCCCGCGGGGCTGTTGATACTGCTCGCCTTCGCCGTCGTCTTCGCGGTGGAGTTCAACACGCTGTTGGGAATGTTCGGCATCGAGGTCGCCTCGCGTGTCTACTTCCCGGTAGTTGCGCTGCTTATCGTCGTCGGCTTCGCCGCGCTCCTCCTGCTGCCGGAGGGGAAAGAAAATCGACCAGCGAGTTCCTGAGGACTCGTCTCAGGCCCAGTCCCCGAGTCCAGTCTGGACGAGCGACTCCTCGATACGCTCGAACCCGCGCTCGACTTCCTCGGGGTCGACCTCCCACGTTCCAGTGACGTACTCACGAGCAGCGGCCACGTTGGGAGAGATGTCGGTCTCGACGGCCACGTCCTCGACTGCGGGGTCGAGAAACAGCGACCGAAGGCGGTCGGCGTGGTCGATATGTTCGCCCCGCGCCTCCAGTGCGCCAAAGAGGTCGCCGTGTTCGGTGACGAGTTTGACTGCTGTTTTCGGACCGACGCCGGTAATTCCGTCGTTGAAGTCAGTCCCACAGAGTATCGCCACGTCGACGAGTTGCTCCCACGTCAGGTCGTGCCTGTCGAGGGTAGCGTCGAAATCCATCAGCTCCGGGTTACCGCTGCTTGTGAGCTGTCGGAGCGTGTAGGGCGCGCCAAAGAGTAGGGCGTCGTAGTCTTCGGTCCCAGCGTAGTCGACGGTCCCTTTCCGGGCCATGTACGCACACTGGGCCTCGCCTTCTGCGGGCGCGTCGACCACTGGCACGTCGAGCAATGCGAGTAGTTCTCGCGTCGTTTCGATTATCGTCTCGGTCAGGCGCTGGGTCCGGGACTCCAGCCGGGCAATAGCAATCTGGTCGCCCTCTTCGCGGGCCTCTTCGAGGGCCTCCTCGTACCGTTCGCGCTGTTCGCGGCGGTGGTCGATTTCGTCCTCCTTGAGTTCAGTGACCGCGCCGTCGAAGACGAACACTGGGGTCAGGTCGTGTTCGAAGAACTTCGGCAGGCCCTGGACGGCCCCGACGAGGTTCGCCACTTCTGTCCCGTCGCTGGTGGTGTACTTAGCGTCGCTGGTCCACTTGACCGTCGTCGTGAGATAGCGGTACAGCCAGTTGTGGGCGTCGACAGCGACGACCGACCCCCCGAGTTCGTCGAACGACACGTCCTCGATAGCTGCGAGGTCGCGCAAATCTGCGTTTCCCATTGCACCTAGCTGGGACCGGGACGGCGAAACCGTTTTTGGTCGCTTTTTGTCGCTCAGCAGGTCACAGCGACAGCGCGAGCACGACCGTGAGGATGAACGCAAGCACCAGTACCGTGGTCCCGATTCCGGCACGGAGATACAGCCGCGAGGGCTGGCCGCCATCGGGTGTGACGGGTTCCTCGAGGAACGCCGGGCGCATCGAACGCGGGAGCCGTCGGGAGACGCGTTCCAGCGCAGCAACCGGGTTCGAACCGGCCCAGTAACAGACTCGGACGAAACGGATTCCCGTACGGTCGATAGCCGCGAACGTCTCAGTCACCGCGTAGACCCCCGCTTTGCCGCTGTAGAACACCATCGGATTGATGAACAGGTCCATATCACGGACGTGGCCGATCTTGTAGAGGAGCCGGCGGACGACCGGGAACGAGACAACGCTCACGGTGAGCAAGATTGCGGCATCGAGCAGGTGACCGGTGCTGTAGGGTGTGAACTCACCGGTTGTGAGGCCGTAATCCACGAGTGCAATCCCCGAGACCTGCTGCCAGATACCCGGCAGACCCAGGACCAGGCAGATACCGCCGACAGAGAGCATCGCTGCCGACTGGCCTGGGTTGGCGTCCTTGACCATCCCGTCGTACTCGCCGTGGAGGAACACGTAGAAGCCGAGCTTGATAAACGAGAGGAACGTGCCGATAGCCCCGATGAACAGCAGCCACCAGACGAGCTCGTTGCCGCCTGCGAAGTAGCTCGTATCCGCGGCGTCGAGAATCATCCCTTTGCTGATGAAGCCGTTAAACGGCGGGACCGCAGTAATCGAGAGTGCCCCGAGTCCGAACGCGGCGGCGGTGAGGGGCATCTTCTTCCAGAGACCACCCAGCTCGTAGAGGTCGTTGATTCCGGTCCGGTAAACGACGACACCACAGGCCATGAACAGCAACGCCTTGAACAGGATGTTGTTGAACGCGTGCATCATCGAGCCGATAGCGCCCACGTCACCGGCCGTCGCAATCAACCCGATTCCCGCAGTCATGTAGCCGACCTGGGCCATGATGTGGTAAGAGAGCAGCGCGCGCATGTCGTGCTGGAGCAGCGCGAAGACGACGCCGTAGACCGCCATCGCCCCGCCCAGGTACGCGAGGAACATGCTGCCTTCGGGGAACGCCTGCAGGAGGACGTACGCCCCGGTCTTGGTCGTGAACACCGAGAGGAACACCGATGCGGCAATATGGGGCCGCGGGTAGGTGTCCGGCAGCCACGTGTGAAGTCCGATGAACCCGCAGTTGATGCCGATGCCGACCCCCGCCAATATCGCGGGGGCAGTCGCCTCGATGCCGACACCTGCCAGCGGCGTGACCGACCCGGCCGCGATACCGCCGTCAACCGAAAGTCCACCGCCCGCCGCAAGGTGCCAGATGACTGCAAAGAGGAACAGGCTCCCGCCGATACCGTGAGCGACGGCGTAGCGATAGCCCGCCCGGACCGCCTCGCCGCCGTGGTGCCAGACGAGCAGCGTACTCGTCACTGCCATCAGTTCCCACCAGAAGATAACGGTCAGCCAGTCCCCGGCGAAGATGAGGCCTGCCGTACAGGCGACATACGAGAGTGCAAACGCCGTCATGAGGCGTGGTGCGTCGCTGCTGTAGGCGTAGACAACCGCTGCCGTGGCGAGGATTCCTCCGGCGAGCCCGAACAGCTGTGAGAGGCCATCGAGCTGGAAGAACACCACGTCGAAGCCGAGGAACTCGACCGCCCAGTGGTCGCCGTGTGGTGCGAACACCGCGACGGCGAGTAGCCACAGCGTCGCCCCCGCACCGATTGCGTGACCGAGGAGTCGCGGGAGGAACGCGGCCGCGAAGGCGGCGAGCAGGAGGACGAAGGCTGGCGGAACGACGGTCAGTAGCTCCGTCATATCTCCACCTCCCTGCCCGTGGCAGTCTCGGCAATCTCTATCACGAGGTCGAGGAACGCCACGTCACCCGGAATAATCCCCAGCAAGACAGCGCCGGTAACGATGACGGTGATCGGCATCAGCATGAGCCACGTACTCTCCTCTCTGGGGGAGACCCGCTCCCAGCCACCCGGCGGCGGTCCGCCATGGTGGTGGTGCTCGTCGTGGTCGTGAGATTCGTGATGGGCCGTCTCGTCGTGGCCGCCGTCGGGTAGGGGTTCGGTTGCACCACCGTCGGCGTGGACCGGCCCCTCACCTTCGTAGTGGTAGGACTGTTTCTCGCCACCGAGGGGGAACTCGACGAGCGGTTTGGCGTCGTGACTGTCCTCGCTCTCGAAGAAGGCGGTGTAGACGACCGGCCAGAAGTACGCCACGTTCATGATGCCCGAGATGACGAGCGCCGTGGCGAAGATGAACCCTGCTGCCGTCGGCTCGCCGATGGCGTACGTCGAATCCGTCATCTGTATCGAGCCGATGAGCATGTAGAACTTCGAGACGAAGCCGGCGATAAGCGGAATCCCCGCCATGCCTGCCGCGGCGACGGCGAACGCGCTCATCGTCAGCGGCATCCGCTTGCCGATACCCGCCATCTGAGAGATGTCGTCGGTGTGCGTCTCGACGTGGATCGCTCCCGCACAGAAGAACAGCGTCAGCTTCATGAACGCGTGAGCGGGGATGTGAAGCAGTCCGCCTGCGACACCCGCCGGAACGAGCAGCGCGACGCCCATGATGATGTAGGAAAGCTGACTCGCCGTCGAGTAGGCGAGTCTGCGCTTGAGGTTGTCCTTTCGCAGCGCGATGAACGACGCCATCAGGAAGCTGAAGGCCGCGAGCCCGGCGAGAGCGATGTGCATGTCGATAGCGGCGGTCAGGTCTGGCTCGAACACATCCAGGACGACACGGGAGACGCCGAACGCGCCGGATTTCACGACCGCTACGGCGTGCAGCAGTCCGGAGACGGGCGTCGGCGCGACCATCGCGTCGGGCAGCCACGAGTGCAACGGCATGATTGCCGCCTTCGTCCCGAATCCGAGCGCGAGCATAGCGAAGGTGAGCATCAGAATCGGTTCGCCCACCGCGCCACCCTCGAGGGCGGCAGCCAGCGGTTCTGCGGTCTCACCGAACTGAACAGTCGCCTCGCCACCGAGGCCGGTGAGCCAGTACGTGAGCACTGTTCCACCGAGGACGAGGAAACCGCCGCCGAAGAAGGTGTAGGCGAGGTACTTCCGACCGGCAGCACGGGCTTCCTCGGTCTCGTCGTGAGCGACCAGCGGGTAGGTGACGATAGAGAGGAGCTCGTAGAAGAGGAACATCACGATGAGGTTCTCCGCGAAGGCAATGCCCACTGCAGTTGAAAGACTGGCGGCGAAGGCCGA
>LKMJ01005544.1_pt1 | contig 11889 bp, 12 predicted proteins | sample 643391 | NCBI WGS metagenome assembly LKMJ01 (sample SAMN04112250, study PRJNA286221) | soda lake metagenome | biome: soda lake; feature: Kulunda Steppe; material: water; isolation source: sample PL-Br10 brine of Picturesque Lake | place: Russia: Kulunda steppe | collected 2010-07
ACCCGCGTTCGAAGTTCTATCGGATGTGGCTTGCCCATCTGTGACCCCAATATCTGCCTCAAGGGACGGGAACCACATCATGGCCGATCCGGGAATCCTGAATCCGAAAGGAAGCGACGCGCTCTAGGGCCGCTCCACGAGGTGATAGAGCTGCGCACCGGCGCTGATGCCGGCCTCGCGCAGCGCCCGCGCCCGTGCGGGGCGGATGGGCGAGAGCGGCAGCGGCAGATCGTCGGCGCCGAGCTCGCCCAGCGTCCATTGCGCGAGGAGCCGCCCGAACACCGTTCCCGGCCCGATCCCGCGCCCGTTATATCCGCACGCCGCCACGGCGCCGGGGCCGAGGCGGTGCAGCCTTGGCATCGCGTCGTCGGTCATCCCGATGCGGCCGTACCAGGCGGTCTCGAAAGGCTGCTCGGCAAGCTGCGGAAACAGCAAACGCAGCGTGCGCCGCGCCCAATGCCGGTGCACGGCCGTCCCCGTGCCCGCCAGCGCCCCGACACTGCCGAGCACGAGCCGCCCCGCCGCATCCATGCGAAACGAGGTCAGGATCTTGCGCGTCGTCCAGCAGCCCTCGCCGCCGGGCAGGATAGTGCGGCGCAGATTGTCCGACAGCGGCGCGGTGGCGAAATTGAAATAGGGCAGATGCGTGACCTCGCCGCGCAGCGCCTCCCAGGGGCCGGTGCTGTAGGCGTTGGTGGCGACGATGAGGCGGCCGGCCGTCACCGTGCCGCCGGGCGTGTCGAGCCGCCAGGCGTCATCCTCATGGCGCGCATCGCGCACCGGGCTGTGGGTGTGCAGCACGGCCCCTGCCGCCACGGCCGCATGCGCCAGCCCCCGCGCATAGCCGAGCGGCTGGATCGTGCCCGCGCGCGCATCCAGAAGCGCACCGTGATAGCGGTCGGTGCCGGTGCGCCGTGCGGTCTCGTCGCCGTCGAGCAGCCGCACCGGCGCGCCGCGCGCCTGCCACTGCGCGGCGCGCGCGCGCAATGCCTCAAGGCCTGCGCGCCCGGCGGCGCAATGCAGCGTGCCCGCCGCGACCGCCTCGCAGCGCATCGCGTGACGCTCGGCCAGCGCCCAGACCTCGGCCGGGCCGTCGCCGAGCGCCATGACGAGCCGCGGGCCGTATTCGGGGCCGAGGGCCGCCTCGATATCGTCGGGCGCCATCCAGAGCCCGGCATTGACCAGCCCGACATTGCGCCCCGAGCCGCCCGCGCCGATATCACCGGCCTCGAGCACCGTGACGGATGCGCCCGACCCCGCGAGATACAGCGCCGCCGCAAGCCCGGTATAGCCCGCGCCCACCACCGCCACATCGGCCCGCGCCGCCCCGTCGAGCGGCGCGGCGTCGGGGCCGGGCGGGGCGGTGCGCGCCCAGAGGCCGCGATCGTCGCTCACAGGTCGAACTTGACGCCCTGCGCGAGCGGCAGCTCGTCGGAGTAGTTGATCGTGTTGGTCGCGCGGCGCATGTAGCCCTTCCAGGCGTCCGAGCCGCTCTCGCGCCCGCCGCCGGTCTCCTTCTCGCCGCCGAAGGCGCCGCCGATCTCGGCGCCCGAGGGGCCGATATTGACGTTGATGAGGCCGCAATCGGCGCCCGTGGCCGACACGAAGGTCTCCGCCTCGCGCATGTTGAGCGTAAAGATGCAGGCCGACAGCCCCTGCGGGACGTCGTTCTGGATCGCGATGGCGTCGTCGAGCCTGTCGTAGCCCATCACGTAGAGCACCGGTGCGAAGGTCTCCTCGCGCACGATCGCGGTCTGCGCGGGCATCTCCACGATGGCCGGGGTGACATAGGTGCCGCCCTCGGGCACGCCGGTGCCGACGATCTCGCCGCCATGCACGGTGCCGCCCTCGGCGCGCGCCCGCGAGAGCGCGGCCTGCATCGCCTCGGCGGCGGCCGGCTCGCGCAGCGGGCCCACCAGCGTGGTGCTCTCGCGCGGATCGCCCACCGGCAGGCTGGCATAGGCGGCCTTGAGCTTCTCGGTGAGCTCGGCGCGGATGCTCTCATGCACGATCAGCCGGCGCAGCGAGGTGCAGCGCTGCCCGGCCGTGCCCACCGCCGAGAACACGATCGCGCGCACCGCCATCTCCAGATCGGCGGAGGGTGCGACCACCATCGCGTTGTTGCCGCCCAGCTCGAGGATGGCGCGGCCGAACCGCTCGGCCACGCGCGGCGCGACCTTGCGGCCCATCGCCGTCGAGCCCGTCGCCGAGACGATCGGCACCTCCGGTGCGCTCACCAGCGCCTCGGCGACATCGGCCTTGCCGATCACCAGCTGCACGAGCCCCTCGGGCGCGTCGCCGAACCGCGCCAGCGCGCGCTCAAGGATCTTAATGCTCGCCATCGCGGTGAGCGGCGCCTTCTCGGAGGGCTTCCAGATCACCGGGTTGCCGCAGATCAGCGCGATCGCCGTGTTCCACGACCACACCGCGACGGGGAAGTTGAACGCCGTGATCACCGCCGTGGGCCCCATCGGGTGCCAAGTCTCCATCATGCGGTGACCGGGGCGCTCCGAGGCGATGGTCTTGCCGTAGAGCTGGCGCGACTGGCCCAGGGCGAAGTCGCAGATATCGATCATCTCCTGCACTTCGCCGAGCCCCTCGGAGGTGATCTTGCCGGCCTCCAGCGTGACCACCGCGCCGAGCTCGTCGCGGGCCGCGCGCAGCTCCTCGCCCAGAAGCCTCACCAGCTCGCCCCGGCGCGGCGCGGGCACCTGCCGCCAGGTCTCGAAGGCGGCGCGGGCGCGCGCGATCACGTCGGGCATCGCGGAGGGCGGCGTCTGAGCGACATCGGCGACGCGCGCCCCGTCGATCGGCGAGAAGACCGGCAGATCGCCGCCCGAGATCTCGGCCGCGCTCAGCCCGGCGGCGCGCAATGTGTCGTGATGGGTCATGCCATCTCCTCTGCCTTGTTTCGCGCCACGAGCTTAGGCGCGCGGATCGCCGAGGCCAAGGCCGATCCGGCGGGCGCGCACCGCTTGCGGCGCCGCCGCGCCGTGCTAAGCACGCCGCAGGACCATGGGGAGCAGGGCGCATGGCGCAGGACACGGTCGCCGTGATCGGGGCGGGCATCGTCGGGGTGTCGGCGGCGCTGTGGCTGCGCCGGGCGGGCGCGCGGGTGGTGCTGATCGACCGGGATGCGCCGGGGCAGGGCGCGTCCTTCGGCAATGCGGGGCTTCTGGCGGCCTGCGCGATGGTGCCGGTGACGGAGCCGGGCCTCATGCGCAAGGCGCCGGGCATGGCGCTGCGCCGCGATTCGCCGCTGTTCCTGCGCTGGTCGTACCTGCCGCGCATGGTGCCGTGGCTGACGCGCTATCTCTCGCATGCCACCGATGCCGAGACCCGGCGCATCGCCGATGCCCTCGCCCCCATCGTCACCGACACGGTTGCGCAGCACGCCGCGCTCGCGGCGGGGACGGGGGCGCAGCACTGGTTGGTGGAGTCGGAATACGCCTTCGCCTACCGCGACCGCGCGGCGTTCGACGCTGACGGCTATGGCTGGGCGCTGCGCGCGGCGCATGGCTTCGAGCCGGTGCTGCGCGAGGGCGACGCGGTGCGCGTGCATGAGCCGGCGCTGGGGCGCGATATCGGGCTTCTGGCGAGCGTGCCGGGGCATGGCTATGTGCGTGATCCGGGCGGCTATGTCGCTGATCTCGCCGCCGCGCTCGAAGCCGAGGGGGGCACAATCCGGCGCGCGACCGTGCATGATTTCGAGCTGCGCGGCGGGCGCGTCGCGGCGGTGCTCACGGATGCGGAGCGGGTCGACTGCGAGGCCTGCGTGCTTGCGACGGGGGCGTTCTCGCGCCCGCTGATGGACAAGCTCGGGCTGCGCGTCCCGCTCGAGAGCGAGCGCGGCTATCATGTGCTGTTCAAGGCCGCCGAGGGCGGCCCGCGCGCGCCCGTGATGATCGCGGACGGCAAGTTCGTGGCGACACCGATGGCCGACGGCGTGCGTTGCGCCGGGCTGGTGGAGTTCGGCGGCACGGCGGCGGGGCCGTCGCGCGCGCCGCTCGATTTCCTGCGCCGGCGGGCGGCGGCGGCGTTTCCCCGACTCAACGGCGGCGAGGTGATCGAGTGGATGGGGCACCGCCCGGCCCTGAGCGACAGCCTGCCGGCGATCGGCGAGGCCGGTGCGACGGGGGTTTTCGCCGCCTTCGGGCATCACCATGTCGGCCTGACGGGCGGGCCGAAGACCGGCAGGCTCGTCGCCGATCTGATCACCGGGGCGCGGCCCAATCTCGACCTCGCCCCCTATGACCCGAACCGCTTCGCCCGCTGACGCGCCGCCTTGCAGCGCGCTGGCGGCGCGTTCATAACGAGGCCGACACAGGAGGACCGCATGGCCGAGCAGGATTTCCCGGGCTGGCACGGCACCACGATCCTGGCGGTGCGCCGGGGCGGACGCGTCGTCGTCGCCGGTGACGGGCAGGTGAGCATGGGCCAGACCGTGATGAAGGGCTCGGCGCGCAAGGTCCGCCGGCTCGCGCCCGGCGGCTTCGAGGTGGTGGCGGGCTTCGCCGGCTCGACGGCGGACGCCTTCGCGCTTCTCGAGCGGCTCGAGACCAAGCTCGAGGCGACCCCCGGCCAGCTGCAGCGCGCCTGCGTCGATCTGGCCAAGGACTGGCGCACCGACAAGTATCTGCAGAAACTCGAGGCGATGCTGATCGTCACCAACGGTTCGGAGTTGTATGTCATCACCGGCGCTGGCGACGTGCTCGATCCCGAGGATGACGTGGCCGCGATCGGCTCGGGCGGCAATTACGCGCTCGCCGCGGCGCGCGGGCTTCTGGAGACGGACTGGCCGGCCGAGGACATCGCCCGGCGCGCCATGGCGATCGCGGCAGATATCTGCGTCTATACCAACGGCAAGCTGACCATCGAGACGCTGGAGGCGTGAGCGCCCCGGACCCCCGAAAGGTGTGACATGACCGACCTGACCCCCCGCGAGATCGTCTCCGAGCTCGACCGCTTCATCATCGGGCAGAAGGACGCCAAGCGCGCCGTCGCGGTGGCGCTGCGCAACCGCTGGCGGCGCAAGCAGCTCGACCCGGCGCTGCAGGAAGAGGTCTATCCCAAGAACATCCTGATGATCGGGCCGACCGGCGTGGGCAAGACGGAAATCTCGCGCCGCCTCGCCAAGCTCGCCCATGCGCCCTTCGTCAAGATCGAGGCGACGAAATTCACCGAGGTCGGCTATGTCGGCCGCGATGTCGAGCAGATCATCCGCGATCTCGTCGACAGCGCCATCACCATGACGCGCGATGCGATGCGCGCCGATGTCCATGCCCGCGCCAAGGCCAATGCCGAGGAGCGCGTCCTGGCCGCCGTCGCCGGCGAGAACGCGCGCAGCCAGACGCGCGAGATGTTTCGCGAGAAGCTGCGCCGCGGCGATATCGACGACAAGGAGATCGAGCTCGAGATCAAGGACACCGCCAGCCCGATGCCGATGATGGAGATCCCCGGCGGCCCGCAGGGCGGGACGATGAATCTCGGCGATCTGTTCGGCAAGGCCTTCGGAGGGCGCACCACCCGCAAGCGCATGACAGTAGCCGACAGTCACGACATCCTCATCGCCGAGGAGGCCGACAAGCTGCTCGATGACGAGGCCGTCAACCGCACCGCGATGGAGGCGGTGCAGGAGAACGGCATCGTCTTCATCGACGAGATCGACAAGGTCTGCGCACGCCAGGACGCGCGCGGCGGCGAGGTCAGCCGCGAGGGGGTGCAGCGCGACCTGCTGCCGCTCATCGAGGGGACCACCGTCTCGACCAAGCACGGCCCGGTGAAGACCGACCACATCCTGTTCATCGCCTCGGGTGCGTTTCACATCGCCAAGCCCTCGGATCTGCTGCCCGAGCTTCAGGGCCGGCTGCCGATCCGCGTCGAGCTGCGCGCGCTCACCGAGGCCGATTTCAAGCGCATCCTCACCGAGACGGACAACGCGCTCACGCTGCAATACACCGCGCTGATGGCCACCGAGGGGGTCACCGTGACCTTCGCCGAGGACGGCATCGACGCGCTCGCGCGCATCGCCGCCGAGGTCAACCAGTCGGTCGAGAATATCGGCGCGCGGCGGCTTTACACGGTGATGGAGCGGGTTTTCGAGGAGCTGTCCTTTCTCGCGCCCGACCGGTCCGGGGAGACGGTCACCGTCGATGCGGACTTCGTGGAGCAGAATCTGGGGGAGCTGTCGCGTTCGGCCGATCTGAGCCGTTATGTGCTCTGACCCCGGCGCCGGATGGGCGCACTGATCGACTTTCTGCGGCTCAACGCGCCCTGGCTCGCCGCCGGGTTCCTGCTGATGTTCGCCTCGAGCTTCGGGCAGACCTTCTTTATCGCGATCTTCGCCGGCGAGATCCGCGCCGCCTTCGATCTGTCGCATGGCGGCTGGGGGCTGATCTATACCGTGGCGACGATGGGCTCGGCGGCGGTGATGATCTGGGCGGGCGTGCTGACGGACCGGTTCCGCGCGCGCAGCCTCGGCATCGTGGCGCTCGTCCTGCTCGCGGCGGCGGGCGTGGCGATGTGGGCGACGACGGCGCTGTGGGCGCTCATCGCGGTGATCTTCGCGCTGCGGCTCATGGGACAGGGGATGATGGGCCATATCGCGCTCGTCGCGATGGCGCGCTGGTTCAGCGCCACGCGCGGGCGCGCCGTGTCCATCGCCACGCTCGGCGTCGCCTCGGGCGAGGCGATCCTGCCGCTGAGCTTCGTGGCGTTGATGGGCGTGTTCGCCTGGCGCGAGCTGTGGCTGATCGCGGCGACATTCCTCGTCGCCGCAGTGCCGGTTCTCTACATATTGTTGCAGCGTGAACGCACACCGCAATCAATGGCGCGCGAGGCCCCATCCCCCGGCATGTATGGCCGTGACTGGAACCGCGGCGAGGTGCTGCGGCACTGGCTGTTCTGGATGGCGCTGCCCGCGGTGCTGGCGCCGCCCACCTTCAACACGGCGTTCTTTTTTCACCAGGTCCATATCGCCGAGGTGAAGGGCTGGGAGCATGTCGCGCTGGTGGCGTTGTTTCCGGCCTACACGGCGGTCAACATGACCGCGATGCTCGGCTCCGGCTGGCTGATCGACCGTTTCGGCAGCGGGCCGCTCGCCTCGGTGTTCCTGCTGCCCATCACGCTGGGATATGTGCTGATGGCCGGGGCCGACACGATCGCGGCCGGCCTCGTGGCGATGCTTCTCATGGGGTTGAGCGTCGGCGCCGGGGCGACGCTGGGCGGAGCGTTCTGGGCGGAGTATTACGGCACCCGCCATCTCGGCGCGATCCGCGCGATGACGGCGGCCTGCATGGTGTTCGGCACCGCGGTAGGGCCGGGGGTCACCGGCGTGCTGATCGATGCCGGCATCACCTTCGACCAGCAGATGATCGCCATCGCGGGGCTCTATGTGATCGCCACGGCCTGCGCGGCGCTGGCGGTGCGCCGGGCGCGGGGCCTTCTGCCTAGCGCGGCCGCCTGAGATAGACGTAATAGGCCCCGCCACCCCCGTGGCGGCGATGGGCGGGCGCGACCTGAAGGACAAGGCCCGCCAGCGGCGCGGCGCGCAGCCAGACCGGGACATGATGGCGCAGCACGCCCGGCCGTCGCGGGATCGGATCGTCGTCAGGCGCGCTACGGCCCTTGCCGGTGATGACCAGAACGAGCCGCTTGCCCTCCGACTGCGCACGCAGCACGAAACCCGTGAGCGCGCGATGCGCCTCGTCGAGGGTACGGCCATGCAGGTCGATGCGCGCTTCGGGCGCGAGCTTGCCGCGCGTCATGCGGGCATGGGCCTTGCGATCCATGGCAACGCCCTCGCGCCCGAGCGCCTCGGCTATCGGGTCGGCGATGTCGTGGCCGGGCGCGGCGGGGGCGGCGCGCGCGCCGATGCGGAAGGGCGGGATCGGCGCCGTCGGGGGCGCGGCGGTCTGCGGCGGGTCGGGCTTTGGCGGGTCGGACTTCGGTGCGGGTGTCTGCGGCGCGTCGCGGCGCGGATGCAGGGGGTCGGCCGTCTCGGTGACGCGGCGCCACAGATCGGCCTCCTCGGGGGCGAGCTTGCGCGGGCGCCGGCGCACCCCTCAGCCCCCGTCGAGCATCACATGGGCGCGGTCGATCGGCAGCAGCATCACCATGTCGCCGCGATCGCGCATGTGGCTCGCGCGCATGCCCGCCTCCGCGCCGGTGCCAAAGAAGATGTCGCCCCGCGCCGGCCCCTTGATCGCGCCGCCCGTATCCTGCGCGACCATGAGTCTGCGCAGCGGCGCCGGCCCCTCAGTCGCGACCCAGACCGGCGCCCCGAGCGGGACGAAACCGGGATCGATGGCGAGGCTGTAATCGGCGGTCAGGGAGCGGTTGAGCGCGCCGCGCGGGCCGTTTTCGCTCGGTTCGTCCTCGAGCACCCGAAAGAAGATATAGGAGGGGTCGTCGAGCAGGATCTCCATCCCCATTTCCGGGTTGCGCCGCACCCAGTTTCGGATCACCGCCTCGGACACCTCGTGACGCTCGTAGATGCCGCGGCGCACGATCTCGGCGGGGACGGGGCGGAAGGGATGGCCGTTGCGCGCATCGTAGCCGAGCCGCAGGACCTCGCCATCCTCCAGACGCAGCCGCCCCGAGCCCTGCATCTGCAGGAAGTAATGATCGACCGGGTCGCGCAGCCAGGCGATGGCGTAGTCGTCGAGCTCCTCGCTCTCGGCGATCTCGGCGCGGGTCAGCCAGGCCTCGCCGCGCTCCAGATCCTCGGGGGTCTTGTGCACAGGGTATTCATAGGGCTCCTCGCGCTCGCGGGCGGCGCGATACTCGGGCTCGTAATAGCCGGTATAGAGCGCCTGGCCGGGCCCGCCCACGCGCACAGGCTGAAAGAAGAGCTCGAAAAAGGGGCGCGGCGGGGGATCCGTGGTCGCATAAGCGCAGACACCCGCCCAGACATCCGGATCGAGGTCGGAGCAGGTCTTGCGGAAGGTCTCGAGTGCTGCCCCGTGATCGGCGCTCTCCCACCCGTCGAGACTGTCGAACGATATTTCCTCAAGGAAGGGCGACGGCACCGCCGGCAGCGCCAGCATGATGCCGAATACGGCGCCGGCGGCCGCGCGCTGCGCGCGCGTCATTCGCCCGTGGCGACGAGCTGCCAGTTGGGCGAGTCGGAGTCCATCCGGCGCGCGAAGGTCCAGGCGTCGTTTTGGCGCTTGATCTCGTTCGGGTCGCCTTCGACGATGTTGCCCTCGCTGTCGCGCACGACGGAGGTGATCTCGCCCTCGAACCGGACCGTCAGCTCGGCCTCGTTGGTCTCGGTATCGAAGCTCGCCGTGATCAGCTTGAGTTCGCGCAGGCCCACGAAGGTCGCCTCGACCGTGAGGCCCTCGCGCTCGCGCATCTCCACGACCTCGGCGAAACTTTCATAGACATCGCGCGACAGGAACGGCAGCACCTCGTCGAGCTCGCCGTTCTCGAAGGCCATCAGGATCATTTCGTAGGCCTGACGCGCGCCGTGCAGGAATTCGCCGACATGGAACTCCGGGTCGACCGATTTCATGTCGGCAAGGGCCCTGGCCGCGGGGCTGTCATCGGGAACGTGATCGGTGATGTCGGTGTCTGGGCCACCCTCGATGACCTCGAAGCCGCGGCGCCGGTCCTCGGCGGCGTCGGTGCCACCCGTCTGGCTGACACGGGGCTTCTCGAACCCTTCGCGCGTGCCCAGAACGCTGCGCAGACGCAGGATCAGGAAGATGGCGATGGCAGCGAGAACGAGAAGTTGGATCACGGCGGAGCTCATCGATGCCTCGGCGGTGGGGGTTTGGTATCAGACACTGGGGCCTTATGTAAGGCGCAACGCAGGGCGAGTCCACCTTGCGGGGACCAAGAAGGGAAAGCGTGATGTGGCTATTTGTCCTGTTCGTCATGATTCCGCTGATCGAGATCGCGTTGTTCATCCAGATCGGCGGCTGGCTGACGCTGTGGCCGACGCTGGCGATCGTCGTGGCGACGGCGGCGCTCGGCGCGTTTCTGGCGCGGCTGGAGGGCGCGCGCACGCTCGCCCAGATTCAGCGCGCGCTCGACGAGCTCAAGGATCCGGCGACGCCGCTCGCCCATGGCGCGATGATCCTGTTCGCCGGCGCGCTGCTGCTGACGCCCGGATTCCTGACCGACGCGGTCGGCTTCGCGCTCCTTCTGCCGCCGGTGCGCACCGCATTGCTGCGCCTTGCGATCAGGCGCGGTATCGTCGGGCGCGCGCAGCACCCGTCGGCGGCGGGAGCCGAGGCCGCGCCGGGTTCCGGGCCGCGCGGTCCGGGTTCCGGCCCGCAGCGTGCGGGGCGCGTCGACATCATTGAAGGCGAATTCGAAGAGCACGACTCGCCCCCACGGACCGGCCCGCGCGGCGGTTCCGGCTGGACACGCCATTGAGGCGCGCTCGCCGGGGTGCTAGAGACGTGCCCGACCACGCAGACAGGTTTACCGAGGAGAGACACGACATGGCCGAGACCGGCAACGGCGCCGCGACGCAGCCCGCAGAGGGCGGCGCGCAGGAGGACAAGCCCAAGGTCAAGATGCAGGTGCTGTCGCAGTATGTGCGCGACCTGTCCTTCGAGAACGCGATGGCGCAGCGCAAGACCAAGCTCGACAAGGTTCAGCCCGACATCCAGGTGTCCGTGGCGCTCGATGCGCGCAAGCGCGACACCGAGAACCAGTATGAGGTGATCCAGAAATACAAGGTGAACTCGACCGACAAGGAGAGCCAGGAGGCGCTCTTCGTGCTCGAGCTCGAATATGCAGGGGTGTTTCAGGTCGAGAACGTCCCGAGCGAGCAGCTGCATCCCTTCCTGCTGATCGAGTGCCCGCGCATGCTGTTCCCCTTCGCCCGGCGCATCATCAGCGACGCGACCCGCGATGGCGGCTTCGCGCCGCTCAATCTCGAGAATATCGATTTTGTCGCGCTCTATCGCCAGCAGATCGCGCGCCAGGCCGAGCAAAAGCAGCAGGAAGGCGCGACGCAGAACGCCTGAGCCGTCAGCCCGCCCGGTTCCATAGGCAATCCTCGCCCAGCGCCGCGGTCAGCGCGGCGTGGGCCTCGGCCTCGGCCTCGGTGACCCGGGGCGAAAGGGCGCGCGGGCGCGGTCCGGGGCTGGAGGTGTCCCCATCCGCCACTGCGCCATCCCGTGCGGTCAGGTCCGCGGGGGCAAGCGCGAAATCGGGCTGGCGCCCGCCGATAAGCTGCAGATAAACTTCGGCGAGAATGCGCGAATCGAGCAGCGCCCCGTGTATCTCGCGGGCGCTGTTGTCGATGCCGAACCGGCGGCAGAGCGCGTCGAGCGATGCCGGCGCGCCGGGAAACTTGCGCCGCGCGATGGCCAGCGTGTCCACCGCCCGCTCGGGCGGCAGCCCGGCGCGCGACATCCAACCGAGCTCGGCATTGATGAAACGCATGTCGAAGGCGGCGTTGTGAATCACCAGCGGCGCATCGGCGATGAAATCGAGAAACGCCGACGCGATCTCGCGAAAGGGCGGCTGCCCGGCGAGAAAATCATCCCCCAGCCCGTGCACCTCGAAGGCCTCCTGCGGCATCGGGCGGCCCGGATTTATGTATTGGTGATAGTCGCGCCCCGTGGGGACATGGTTGATCAGTTCGACACCGCCGATCTCGACGATCCGGTGGCCCTCATCCGGGCTCAGGCCGGTCGTTTCGGTATCGAGAACGATCTCACGCATCGCGGTCCTCCTCAAGCGTGCGTATCAGGTCCTGCACATCGCGGCGCGTCCGGTCAATGCTGCGCGTCTCGATGACATGATCGGCGCGGGCGCGCTTTTCCGCATCGGGCATCTGGCGGGCGAGCAGCGTGTCGAGCTGCGCCTCCGTCATGCCGGGGCGGTCGAACACGCGGGCGCGCTGAACCTCGGCGGGCGCGGTCA
>LKMJ01005545.1_pt1 | contig 11887 bp, 18 predicted proteins | sample 643391 | NCBI WGS metagenome assembly LKMJ01 (sample SAMN04112250, study PRJNA286221) | soda lake metagenome | biome: soda lake; feature: Kulunda Steppe; material: water; isolation source: sample PL-Br10 brine of Picturesque Lake | place: Russia: Kulunda steppe | collected 2010-07
AAGGGGAGTGCAACACTGCCGCGGGTACGCTGTGCTCCCCAGTCATCCCATGTGTGCATTGTAAGGGGAGTGCAACACTGCTGCAGGTGTGCTGTGCTCCCCAGTCATCCCATGTGTGCATTGTAAGGGGAGTGCAACACTGCCGCGGGTACGCTGTGCTCCCCAGTCATCCCATGTGTGCATTGTAAGGGGAGTGCAACACTGCTGCAGGAACGCTGTGCCCCCCAGTCATCCCATGTGTGCATTGTAATGGGAGTGCAACACTGCTGCAGGTGTGCTGTGCTCCCTAGCTGCCACGAGCATGCACCACATGGAGTATAGACCTGCTGCGGCTCTACCTTGCTCCCCACAGTCGTTGCGTGTGTTTGCGTGCGTGCATTGTAAGGGGAGCGCAACACTGCTGCGGGTCTGTGGTGCTCCCCGGCCGCCGCGCACACGCACCATGTAGAGAGCATGGACCTGCCTAGATCTACCGTGTTCCCCAGTGGTTGTGTGTGTGACTAAAAGTGTGGGTGGGAAAGTGCTGCGGGGGTCTGCTGTGCACCCCAGCGGCTGCATGCAGGTCATGCACGCCTCAGTAGGAGGGGGGGAGTGCTTGGGCATCGACATGAAACGCTTGCTTGTGGGCGCTCTTGCCCTGAAACATGCTGGTGCGCTCACTTCCGCGTACCAGCGCGGGTGCGCGTGTGTGCCTTCACGTGCGTGTGTGTATGGACGCATGAGTGTGTACGCATGAAATCGCGGGATGGGGCTCGAGGGCCTCTGTGCATGAAAGGGCCGCTGCTGCCGGAGCACCAGGGGTGACGCATGCAAGGGGGGGAGTGTTTGAGCCTGAGCCGTGCGTGAAAGTGCATGTGGTGTATACACGCGCAACAGTGCATGGTGCGCGGTCAATGAGCACAATGGTTTCAAAACGGCATGGACTGGTCGACCCGGCACGCTGGCAGCACTGACAAGCTGCCGCAGGCCAAGCCCCCACCGCTCTACTGCTGCCACATCAGCACAACGGCACACACACACACACACACACAGGGCCCACCCTGCCCTCGTAGTGGGGCTTGTTGTGAGTGCTCGCATGTGGAAGGCACCCCTCAAGCAATTGCAGCATACGCCAGCATAGCACAGGGAAGGCCAGCTGCTTGCTCATGCTGGCACGCCAGGCCTCCTATGCGCTGCACCCGAGGATCAGGAGCGCAGTATTCCCAGGCACAGACATGCGCAGGATCCAACTCAAGCACGGGGCCTTCATCTGCCCCCAGCTGCAGCACGGCTGCCCACCTGGCCTGCCTGGCAGCTCGCTACACTGGTCGATGAGCTGATCATTTGCTGCGCGGCTTCCCTATGAGCACATGGGGATATGTCATTGCAAAGGCCTGTACGCGCCTTGCACAGCTTTCAGCTCAACACGCCATTGCCGGCGCCCATCCTGCACGCTGTTGCACCCACCATGCAGAAGTCCGCGCGCATCTTGTACACCATGGGGTTGTCCTTCTGGAGCTGTGCACACACATCCATCCTGCTCTTCACCACCTTGTAGTCCTCCTGCACATCCTGGTCCTGCTTGTCATAGGATGTCAGGACTGCCCATCCCGGCAGCAATGCCACAGCCAGTAAAAAGCGCGCGTCTGGGGCAGGGATGCCTGGCTTGTTGCACAGCTGTGCGCTAGGAGGAGCAGGGCTTTTGCAGCATGCATGAGATACCTCAGCGTGCCTACATCCATGGCACACTGTGCATACAGGCAGGCAGGCAAGCCTGGACGCCCTGCACGCCCCTATGCACGCAGGCGGGCAGCTCCCTGGTGTCATGCTTTAGACTCGGTGCCATGTGGCGCTGGCCAGACCACGCGCCGACCCCCCCGCCGCATCCAATTCGCACCTGTGTACAACACGACAACTAGGTAGGCCTCGGCCAGCATGCTGTAGTACTTCTCAGCATCATTCCTGGTAGGCAGCTCGAAAAAGTCCCCAATGAGCTGCATGTGCTCCATCTTCTCCACATAGTTGTGCTTCCAGCTGCGCGCACCATTGACAGGACCCTTTTGAGTGAGCCTTCCCACTGCCTGTGCTTTGGCTGCTTTCTGACACACCCAGATCTTGATGTTCAGGGTAAGCAGCAACCATGAAGCTGCTTCATAGAACTTCGATGTTCTGCTCCGCCCTTGAGCATGCTAGTTAATCATACCTGCACGCTAGTTCATCAATCTCCACTGCTTGAGCAAAGCCCTTAAGGCAGTTGTACGGCTGCTTCACAGTGGACAACACCTGCGCACACAAACCATACAAGCATACATTACTTGCAGGAACTTTGCAAAAGAGGAACAGCAATTGGGTGGCAAAACGCTGCAGTTTCGCCTGACAGCTACCAATGCTGCAATAAGCAAAGTGTCGCAAGCACAATTGGACAAACCTTGAACTCCTTAGCACCATTTGCATAGACCTCTTGCACACCTTATAACATTTTGCTCTGGAATTCCTTCACAAAAGCATTGCTCGTCAGTGTTTGCAATGTTGGGTTGCAGTGAGGAACATGCCTCCATTCCTTTATTCCGTGTCAGACTTTTTTACCAACAGGGATGCAGGGATGCACAACCTGCAGGTGCAGATTGCCTGCACATCATTGCATTTGCACGATCGCCTGCCAGCTGTTGTTACCAACAGTTGCAGGCTTGCACAATTTTCAGAGGTGCCACACTGAGACAGAAGCAAACGCAGGAGGGCACACAAGCTCCAGGCAATTTGTACCTGCATTAGAACTATTCACCTGCCAGCCCTCATCAAAGCACTTGCGAGCTGCCTCAAGCCTCTGCCGCGTAGGGCTTGTCTTTGGCAGGTTTGATAGCTGCAGGGAAACCATGGCATAGTGCTGGCTGAGCTTGGTCTGGATCTGGTGCTTGTTGTAAATGGTGTAAAGCAGGATGGCAAGGGCCAGTAAGGCTAGCGCAAGGTATATCCCAGGATTGATTGAATGCCACATATCAATAGGCTTATTGAATCAAACTGGCAATCGTTAGTATCTCATAACATATAGCAGATCATGATGCTCACGCGCTGACCGTTTCAGTGTTGGCTTGCAAGCTCTTGTATGATTTTAAATGGAAACTCCATAGCCTTTTGGGGCCACAAAGATGGCATCTGGTGACTTCTTTGGTCTGGAGGTCTTTGCCCACGAGGTCGTCCTGTATGAGGGCGCTGCGCTTCCTAGTTTCGTTGGACATCACGCTAGTCTTCCAGGTAGCTGCGCGCTTGCGTTCCAATTCCTCGACTACCCGCTGCTCATGGTGTATGCGAGCCCTGAGGAGCCGAGGTGGGCCATTGCAGCCGGGATGAATGCGCAAGTTCACCAGTTTGGCAGCGGGAAGTCGTGCATCATTCAGGCGGAAAGGGAGGAGCTGCAGTACTTGCTCAACGAGGTGAGGAAACCAGTGCAGTTACGGTTTGAGTAACCCCATTGGTCTCCTGACTGGCATGGTTGTGGGTTCTCTCACGGCCCTAACATTGCGCCATGACACAACCTAACAACCTGTGTCTACAACGTTGGTGTATTGTTCTTCCTAGCGCTCGTGCAGGGCTTGTTTCACAGCAAAGAGAAAGGGTTGTCTTCTCTTAGCTATGTTAGCCTTGCATGCTGGCCAAATTCGCGCGACCAGGCTTAAGGAAGTTTGTGAATACGAGAGAGGCAATAAGCTTTGCAAAAGAACATGAACCAGCTGCACTCTCAAGAATGCCTGAGCCATGCTGCTAGCTACTAATACGCGACATTCTCCGCGCTCAATTGCTTGTCGCCACCTGTTTCCACATCCCTGCCCCTTCTCACTAGCTCAAATTCCCCTTTACATGCGCTCTTGCCCTGCTGCAGGTCCCACTGTATGTATCCCTGCTCAACGTACAGAGCCAGCCCAAGCCCACCACCCTGGGCACGGCCACAACGCCGCTGCTCATAACACCGCAAGGCCACCCATCTGCACCCCCTGCGCCCCCTGGTTCAGAGGGAATGCCCCATGCCGCCGCCATCCGCGCTCTGGATCTCTTCTCCCCCCAGGGCACGCCCCTCGGGGTGGCCCGTGTCAGCTGCAGGCTCACACAGTACGGCAGCCAGCTGCAGCCCCTGCCACTCCACGACGTCCGGCGCCCAGCAAGCACACCCACGCCGCAGCCCGCTGGTGCCGGCTTTGTCAGCCAGTACCCCGGCCAGCCTGACCCCTGGGGTGCAGGGGCCGGCCCGCTGGCCAGCAGCACCCAAGCCGCTGCGGCGCCCATGAGTTGCGCGCCCCGCCCCAGCACCGCCGGCCCCTCCCGCCGCCCGCGCCAGCCGCCTACGCTGTTCTACGCCCATGGCAAGCCGGCGGCGGCCGCGGCCCCGCTGGCAGCCGCGCCCGCGCGGGCGCTGCAGCATGCGCCGCGGTACGCGTGGGGGGGTGACTCCGATGAATTGCACGCAGGGTGGGAGGAGCAGGGTGGGCCTGTGGCCGGCTGGCCTCGCGGCGCCGCGGCCTGGGACCCAAGGGCAGTAGGGAGCAGTGAGCAGGCGTGGGGGGCAGGCACTCCAGCTGGTGTCCAGGCGGCGGCGATGGGCGCTGATGGGTGGAGCAGGGGCGAGGCGGACGGCGCGGATGCGCGTGCGCGCATGGACGCAGAGGTGGAGGCGGCAGCTGCGGCGGCCGTGGGCAACGCGGAGGAGGCCGTGCGAGCGGCAGCAGCCATGCGGCAGCTGGAGGGTGCCCTGCAGGGCACGACGCATGGCCGGCAGGGTGCAGCACCAGCGCGGCGAGGGGGGCCGCAACCCCGGGCAGCCGCAGGGGGCCCCAGTGCCAGCCGCGCGGGCAAGCAGCCAGCTGCAACGCGGCGGCTGGTGGGCGGCAAGGGCCTGGTGCCCCTGCACCTCACGCACGCGCCCAAGGCGGGCACCGGCAGGCCGGGCACAGGCGCCGGGGTGTCCAGGTGGGGTGGCGTTGAGCCAGAGCCGCGCGCCCCACGCGCACGCACTGCGCCTGCGCAGCAGCTGCTGCACAGGGGCAGCAGCAGGGCGCGGCAAGCGGGCGCGGCACTGCCTCAGGCCCGCCACAGTGGCTTTGGCCGAGGGGGTGGGTACGGGGCGTACGAGGATGTGGTGGCACACGCGCTGGGCCAGCAGCAACAGCAGCAGCAGCAGGGCTACTATGATGATGACGATGAAGTGATGAGCGAGGCGGGCGCTAGCGAGGTGCGGTCGTCTTCGTCCGCGTTGCCGCCACCCCTGGAGCTGCCGCCCATGCTGCGTGCCCTGCTCAAGCACACCGCGGTGTCTGCGGCCCTCAAGGCCCAGCAGCTGGCAGGCAGGGGCGCGCCGGCGGCGCACGCCGCCGCGTACGGCGATGCCGGCATCCCGCCGCTGTCGCTGGGTAAGGGCATCCCCGCGCCCAAGCGCACCCGCACCGCGCTGGCCTTCTCTGCCAAGCAGCAGCAGCAGCAGCAGCGGCTGACGCGGCACCAGCAGCAACACCAGCAGCAGCAGGCTGCTGCTGCCGCCGCCACCCAGCAGCACACCCAAGAACCTTATGGTGCTCTCCCTTGGCCACATCAGATGCCGCCACAGCTGCTGCCCCCTGGGCTGCCCCCGCCGCCTGGGCAGGCCCCCCCTGGTGCAGCGCAGCCACAGGCACCACCGGGCAGCGGCAGCGCGGGCTTCCAGCAGTCGTCGGTGCTGATGTGGGAGGTCATGAACCTGGTGATGATGCGCAGCGTGCTGACATCCGCGCTAGGCGCCATGCACAGCCAGATGGCGGGTGTGGCTGGCCAGCTGGTGGCGCAGGCGGCGGCACCGGCGGCTAACCTGGCCGGCAGCCTGGGCGGTTGGGGTGGCTGGGCGGGGCCGCAGGCGGCCATGCTGGCGGCGGCAGCAGCTGCGGGTGGGCCAGGGATGGGTGTGGGTGCACCCGTGGCAGGCGGGCAGCAGCAGCAGCAGCAGCAGCAGCAGCAGCAGCAGCAGCAGACCGCGGGAGATGACGCTGCCGCAGCAGCGATTGCCACCCTGCATGCTCAGCTGGCAGCCTTGCAACAGCAGCAGCAGCAGCTCATGCAGCAGCAGCAGCAGCACCACCAGCAGCAGCAGGGCGCCTTGCACCGCAGCAAGTCTGATGGAGGTCCGCTCGCTGCCAACAAGCTGGTGCGTGCCAGAGAGGGGTATGTAGAGGTCGGGAGTGTGCCCGCATTTTGCAGCACTCGGCAAAAGGTGTGCATGCAGTGGGCGTGTGAGCGAGCGCACGACCACAGCCCCCTGAGGTAGCTGCGCTGAGCACCTGCGCCCACCAGGAAAGCAGCATGCTGCTTACGTATATACGTGTGTCTCAGACACAAATGAGCCCGCCAATCACGGCAGTAAAGGGCGGGGGTTTGAGTGGGTGGTTATGGGGTGGCAGTTGGGGTCGCGCGTGCTGTTTGGCCCACAGCGCTCCATGTGGCACAGCACTCAGTTTCTTTTGGTTTGGCAGAGGGACGCAGCACTGAGCGCGTCAGATGCTCCCGTGCACATGCACATCATGTGGCCTTTTCACTGCAGCATGCACCCGCCCATCGCTTTGCCGCAGGCGCTGCCACAAGCCTGCGCACGCGTGTGTGGGTGCTCAGGCAGCACAGCAGGCTGTGTCATCACATGCTATGCAGAGGCTATTTGCTGAACTGAAATTCAAGGTGTTGGTCAGATTGATCAAAAGTAGGTCCATAAGCCTCCTTGTTGACTGCTACTTCATTTCAGGCATCATGGACTGTGCATCTAGTCAGTGACCACGACCAGTCACAGGCCAATCAGGCTGGCGACTGGGCCAGCGGCTGACCAAACTTACTTGAAACCTTGTCACCTTGTGTGGGTGCCCACGCAGCCGCCGCAGCCGCCGGGGCCCCCGCCCTTTCTGGAGCCCAGGGCCGCCGGCGCCCCTGCCACTGCCCCCGCGCCTGCCAGGCCGCCCCTGCCCCCTGCTGGCCAGACGCAGCCACAGCTGCCCCTGCCTCAGGCGGGTGGCGCCCGGGATGGGCGGACAGCAGCTGGAGCGGAGGACGCTGCGCTTGTGAAGCATGGGCCCACGCAGGTGTGCGTGTGTACGCGCATGCGCATGCGTGTTTGTGCGTGCGTGTCTGCGTGTGCGTGCACAAAACGTGTATGAAAGGAGGGGGAGCTGGTGCTCCAAGGCAGCTTCAAGCGGCTCATGCCCCCGCGGAGAAGGGTTGCATGCAGGGGGGTCTGCTTCCAAAGAAGTGTGCACGTGAGATTCACATATGCAGTCATGCTAGAGCACATGCTTGTGCATCTGTGCCAGCACGCGCATACAGGTGCAGGCACTGCCGCACGTGTTGCGCCCTTGCTGTACCAGCAGGCCTTCCCCCCCCCCCTCCCCACACATACACACAGATACACATGCGCACCCCCCCTGGCAGCGGCCGCACCACACACTTCCAGACCTTTGAGCACGTGAGTTGCATGCAGGACGCTGCGCACATGTGTGCACATGTGATTGCCCCTGTGTGGCTGCAAGACGTTGCATGCGTGTGTGCGCACATATGGATGACCAGCTTGTGGCTGCGAGGCGCTGCATGCATGTGTGCGCACGTGTGGTTGCCCTTGTGTGGCTGCAAGACGCTTTGCGTGTGTGGGCACGTGTGGTTGCCCCTGTGTGGCTGCAAGACGCTGCATGCGTGTGTGGGCACGTGTGGTTGCCCCTGTGTGGCTGCAGGTGTGGGTGGGTGCGCAAGAGCCGCGGCACTTGCCCCAGCCCTCCTCCTCCCCCGGCACCAGCAGCACACCGACCTCGCGCAGGTGTGGGCCTACAAGGCAAATGCGTCCACATGCCTGGGGCCTGGTTGCGCGGGTGGCAGTGCTCCTCCCAGGCTTCTGCGTGGGGAGTGTTGGCCGTATGTGTGCGCATGCAGATGTGTGTGTGCTTACATGCGTGTACGCGTGTATGTGTGTGATAAGTCCGTATGCGCAAGCCAGCTCCTCAACAAGGGACCAATGGATGTAGCAGCCACTTTTTAAAGGTTGGGTGGGCAGGGCCCTGTGTATGAGGGTCTCTGCTAGGCGGATGCATGGACCGGGCCTGGGCATGGGGGGCGTGCAACACGTGGGCTCCTTGCGCTGCAAGCAGCGCAAGCATATCTATGCGCGCCACGTGCCACTGATTGCACCGTGCACCACGTGCTGTTGACTGCACGTGTGCATCGTGTGTGCTGGGCGCGAGCGCAGCTGACTGCACGCACATGCACTTTCTGTGTGCCACATGCCGCTGATTACAAGCACGCTTCTTGTGTGTCACATGCTGCTGATTGCTCGCGCGCTTCCTGTGCGCCGCACGCTGCTGACTGCACCCCCGCATTTTGTCCGCTACGCGCCGCTGACTGATGGGCCGTGTTTCGCTAACTGCGTGCAGCTCCGAGGCGGCTGTGAGACCAACACAAGGCTCCAGCAGGGGCAGCGGTAGGAGCAGGGCACGCGAAGAGGCTGGCGCAGGCGGCAGCGGGGCCAAGGCCTTGCCTCAGCAGCAGCAGCAGCAGCAGCAGCCACACTCCCCGGTACGCTGCCTGACCCGGGCAGGCTTTGGGTGTGCATTCGGCTTGGTCTTAGCTCTAGACCTGGCCTTGGAGCCCTCTGCACAGGCAGAGTGTGTGTGTGTGTGCCTTCCCGCCTGAGTGTAAGGGTGTGGTTGTTGGGTGTGGGTGTGGATGCAGGTGTGGACGCAGAGGTGTGGCAAGGTGAGCGTGCTCCTGTCCTGTGCACACACATTGCGCGCAAGGGCGGCCCTTTCTCACCCTTGCCCCGCAGACATCAAGGGCTTCGGGCTCAAAACGCGCAAGGGCGCCCCTTTACCACTCTTGCCGCACAGACATCAAAGGCTCCGTCCCCCAGCACCCCCTCTGCGCTTCAGGCCCATCTTCTCCCCTCACCGGAAGCATTTGTTTGTGTACATGTGCACATGTGTGTGTGTGCCTTGCAGGCGTCCCCACTCCCTGCGGGTTGGTACCGCTGCAGGCCAGGCAGCGCGGAGGTGAAGCAGCTGGAGCCGTCACGGGCCTCTTCCAGCACATATGAAGATGTGAGTGGGGCGCGCAAGCACACGTCTGCCCTGCCCCCTGTTCACTATGCACTCCAGCGCGTTGCACCCGCCTGCGCCTGTGCCTTGCGCAAGCACACTGCCTCTCTGTGCCATCCACGCGTCTAGAATGCGCCGAAGAGGCACCCATGGCCGGCAATGTGCGCTGCGCGAGGTGCAGGCCGTGTGCCGCACCCCTCAGCTGCCGTTTCACAGGCGCTGAGAAGGCACGATGCTTTTTAGTTTTTGCCGGCTTGTGCATTGCACGTGTGCAGGCTGCCCATGCCATGCCTGGCCGCGCCATTGCACGTGTGCAGGCTGTGCGCCATTGCACATGTGCAGGCTGTGCGCCATTGCACGTGTGCAGGCTACCCATGCCATGCCTGGCCGCGCCCCCAGTCTTGCAACCTTGCGCAGTGTGTGCGCCCACGCTCCCTGCGCAGTCAGGCCCACCCGCCTTTCTCATTCCACCCTCCCCTATCTCCTCATTTGGTGCCCTGATCGTTCATTGCAACTTCATCCATCCTCCCTCCCCCCCCCTTCCCCCACTGCAGGACTTCTCGGAGGACCCTAGCAACAGCCCCAGCCCCCACCCAGCCGCCCCGCCACCACCACCCCCTCACGCCCACGCCCACGCCCACGGCGCCCATGCCCCACATCCCCACAAAGACGGTAGCAGCCACCTGGCGCGCCGCCCCTCACTGGCCTGGACGGACAGCATGGGCCGCAGCGGGCTGGAGGAGATCCCGGAAGAAGAGGCGCCTGAGGAGGGTGACTTGGTGCAGGTATGCCCGGAAAAAAAGCCCCTCCTTCACACTTAGGTCTTGGCAGGTCTAGGCTCAGTCCTTCAAACCTCCACTCTTCCTTCAAGGCCCCTGCTTACAACTCCCCCTGCCCCTCACTAGCGGTGGCACACAGGAAGATTGCTGGGCATCTGCTCGTGTGCACACGCGTGCACGGGGTTGCGATTATGATTTTTTTGTGTAAATGTCAGTACGTGTGTGCATGTGAATAATGGTAAAGCACAAGAAGTACAAAGGTGCAAAGCTATTGGGGCTAGAGGGCAGGAGCATGCCCTGGTGCAGCTGTGCTGCATGGTTGCACGGCCCCCATGTTTCCACGTTCATGCTGGTGTGCACCCCTGCCGGTCCTGAAGAGGAGTTCCTGCGTGCGCACAGGAGCATGTGTCGGCCTCAAGCAGCGCAGCAAGCCGTCGGAGGGCGGCGGCGGCGGCCGAGCAGCGCGCGCGCCGGCGCACTGAGTTGGTGAGCGAGGTTGCCAGCAGCCAGAGCGGCGGCAGCCAGCGGCAGCCGGCGGCAGCGCCCGCCGCGCAGCAGGCGGATGTGTGGGTAAACAGGGAGGAGGGCGGCGGCGGCAGCGACGCGTCATACACGCTCAGCCCCAGCCAGAGTGCAGCCACCGTGTCCAGCGCGCAGGCCAGCAGCGGTAGCGGCAGCAGCCATCGTGGCGGCCGCAGCCCACGGGGCGTGGCTGGCAGCAAGCCCGGCATGCCAAGGCAGGTCAGCTTCAGCATGGAGGCGGGCGAGCAGGAGCCGTGGCAGGCGCCCAGGCAGCCGCAGCAAGAGCAGAGCGCACACACGCGGTCGCGGTCGCGCAGAGCGGCCAACGACGGGTCCTGGGAGGAGCCGGAGCAGGCGTCGCGCAGTGGGGCGTCCAAGCCCCAGGCCAGCGGCTCAAGGTGTGATGTGTCCCCGCACAGGGCGTGCGTGTGCATGTGTGTGTACGCGCGGCAGACTCCCTCTGCACGCACGGGGTGTGGCCCTGTGGCAGCTTTGGTGCAGATGGACCCGCTGTGCTCCTGCTGAGCCTTGCCCGGCTGCCTGCAGCGCTCCTGCTCAGCCCACCGCGCAGCCTCTGCCTGCGCCTTCCTGTCACAGTCCACGCCAAGATACACGCAGGCTCCTGCTCACGCCCTGCTTGCCTGCATTGCCGCCCCAGCGCTGCATGGTAGCTCACCACACGCCACGCCTGCTCTGCTTCCCCTCCTCCCTGCCCCATCACCTGCCATGCCTGCCGCCTCGGCCCCATGCCACATCAAGCCATGCTGGCCGCGTTGCCGCCCACCGCACGCGCCATTAGCCTGCTGCGCTCACCCCCCACGCCCCTCTCGGCCCTACATCGCACCGCCTCTCAGGCCACCCCTGTGCCCTGCAGGAACGCCCCCTGACAGCCGCACCTCTTCCACACAGTCTACGCCATTGCACCGCCTCTCATGCCGCTCCTGTGCCGTGCATAAACGCTCCCGGACTGCTGCACCTCTTCCACACAGTCCATGTCATCGCACCGCCTCTCATGCTGCCCCTGTGCCCTGCAGGATCCCCCGGGACAGCTACATCTCTGACGTGTCCTTCTTCAGCTCCATCCACAGCGGCAGCAGCTTCGGCTCCTCTGCCGACTCTCAACCCCTGCGTTCTGCTCCCCGCCTGCCAGCCCCCACAGCACCGCAGCAGCAGCAGCAGCAGCAGCAAGGGGGGGCACGTGGCGCGCAAGATGCCAGGCCGCAGCAGCAGCACCACAGCCGCAATGCCACACCGGACGCATCGTACGGCAGCTCGCTGCCCGAGTCCTTCCTGCTGTCCTACGACGAGGCGTCGGAGCACTACTCAGATGAGGAGAGCATCGACATCACTGGCAGCATGCAGGGGGACCCGCACAGCAGCTCCGGTCCCACGCAGGACAGGTGGGTGTACTGCGGGTGCATATGCTGCAGGACAGGTGGGTGTACTGTGGGTGCATGCTGCAGGACAGGTGGGTGTACTGTGGGTGCATGCTGCAGGACAGGTGGGTGTACTGTGGGTGCATGCTGCAGG
>LKMJ01005547.1_pt1 | contig 11886 bp, 19 predicted proteins | sample 643391 | NCBI WGS metagenome assembly LKMJ01 (sample SAMN04112250, study PRJNA286221) | soda lake metagenome | biome: soda lake; feature: Kulunda Steppe; material: water; isolation source: sample PL-Br10 brine of Picturesque Lake | place: Russia: Kulunda steppe | collected 2010-07
TAGGAATTCTCAATAACTGGCCCTCCAATACTCAGGGCTCAGTAAAGTATCTCCAACCAACAACTGCCTGATCTCAAACACACAGTCTCAGACACCAATTCGGCAAAGACACAATATGGCGTGACAGACCCTTACCTCCTCCTCGCCAGGCTTTCTGATACCCACTGCAAGAAGAAGAAGACAAATAATTGGAGAAAGCTAGACACAAGGGAACCTAACCATTTAAATAAAAGTGTATCTGGTGGTGAGTGACACGATTCATGTATCGAGTTCAGAGGGTCGTAAAGAACAGGCTTGATTCTTCTTCAGTCCAGGCCTCCTAGCCCCACACCAGCCCTTGACTCCTTGCTATTTTCCAGCCAGTCCTGGAGCTCCTCCTGGGCCAAACAATAGTATTTATCTAAATGTGTTCAGGGGTGCAACGTCTCATGTCTGTGATGTATGTCGCACTGCCATTGGCAAAGTAATGATCTGAGCTTGATCGTGTTTGTGATCAATCGTGCAAAATCACACCTTACTCATATTCACACATTCCTTGAAGGCTGGAGCCACTTCAGCCTTGCTCTTCATCGCAGACGCAGGCCACAGCGAAACCCTGGGATTGGTGGTCCGTGGCGACTTTGGTGGGGTAAGAACGAATGCTCGTCGAATTATATGCATAAGAGAGATAAAAATGAAAATATACGCCACTCTGATCGTCCAACACCATGACCTTGGACGGGTGACCCGGGTGGACACATTAACCAACTTGACTGCCTCCATCACAACCTCAGATCAACGTTGCAGGCTCCAGTATTTTGTTGCCTCCTGCTTGCCTCACCTTATGCTTTCAAAACACAACCTTGCCTCTCTTGCCCTCGCATTTTGGAGTTGGTTTTGTCAGGCCCGTCCTCTTTGGCAAGTACAGCTGTTTACCCTTACATTACCACCGCCATTCAGCAGGCAAGCGATCACACTTCTTGACTCAAGGCTTTTTTTCTTGTTAGCCCTTGTAAAACCTTATTTTTAGAAGGATTTGGGGCAAATTTTGTAGTGTACTCTTAAGTATTACAGGTCCAGCTGCTTTCAACAGAAGTGAACTTTTTTGAAATAGCAATGTATGGCTGTTAGGCATGGTAGACCTGAATAAAAACAGAAAAATATCCGGGCTTCAACTAGGCACAGGTAAAGCAGGGTCATGGCCTGCATGTTAAGACAACTTCAAGTTGTTTGAAAGCAGTGAATACGCTTGCACGCTTGCATGTGCACACACACATACACATGCATGCATCTGCACATGCACACATAAGCAAACACAGAAAACAGCTAATAGATGAAATGATAAGAACCATTTCACTCAGGAGCTGTTCAAGGAGGGTCTTTCATCCGTCTTATCATGGCCAAGTGGGCAAGAAGAATAACTTTAATAAAAAGAAGAATAATCAGGAGAAAGTGCATCAGGCCTGGCCAGTGCGCAGGCGGGAGAGCTGGGCTTCCCCGCTTGCCTCCTCACTGAGTGCGCAGGCATACGCATCCAGCAGGCTAGGGTCATGCTGCCCCACCTCCGTGAGCATCGCGTACTGAATCAGGCTGAGCATCAGGTGGGTCAGCCTGCTCAAGCAGGGGAAGGGCCACAGTTGGCAAACAGGCGCATGGTGAAGCAACTAGCAGTTGGCAAACAGGCGCATGGTGAAGCAACTAGCAGTTGGCAAACAGGCGCATGGTGAAGCAACTAGCAGTTGGCAAACAGGCGCATGGTGAAGCAACTAGCTTGTGCTTGGTGAAGGAACTTGACTGGCACATGAGGTAGGGGTATTGCCAGCTTTGCAATTGAGATTCATGTGTGAGACGCTGGGGGCCTTGCACTTGATACAACTGCAAACACTCCATGAGCAATGTGAATGAATACATGTCCCATACGTGGTCGTTGCACGTTCATAATAGAAAGGAAGATTCGGTCGGCGCTGTAGGTGTAGTGCGTATGTGAATGAATACATGTCCCATACGTGGTTGTTGCATGTTCATGATAGAAAGGAACATTTGGTTGGCGCTGTAAAGTAATGCGTTCACAGAGATCATGCGTGCTGCAGGCCTGCATGCACTCGCAAACAGCAGATGTCAGGCAGGCAGCCTAGCGCACACTTTGCATGACACAAGGAGCAGCCCTGACTTGCGTACAGACAGGCCTGAGGCTTGCGTATGGACAGGCCTGAGGCTGGCATATGGACAGGCCTGAGGCTGGCAAGCTAGGCAGACCAAATAGGCATGCGCTCATAACAGCGAGGTTCAAGAGAGCAAAGGGCCGCGCGGTTGCGCGTTCCCCTCGTTGTCTCACACACTCCCTCGCTTGCCCCCTCCCTCCCTCCCTCCCTCTCTGTCTCCCTCCCTCCCTCTCTCTCTGTGTCTCTCCCTCCCTCTCTCACACACACACACGCGCGCGCGCATGCACTCACAAGTATACACACCTGTCTGGTCCCCCAGGGCCAGCCACCTCGTCCAGGGCCCAGAGCAGCGGGTCCCCCGGTGAGGGCAGTAGGGCCCCCGGTGAGGGCAAGTCCCCCCCCGCCTGCGGGGCTGCACTTGGACTTGGGCCTTCCTCCCCTGCCACGGCCTGTACTGCAACCTCAGCCCCCGGTGGCAGGGGAGGACAAAGGGCAGGCCTCCCTCCGATGCCATCCATGGCGCTTCCGCGGGCCCTGGCGTGCGGCAGCTGCAGCGCAACCTCGCGGGGTGCAAGGCGGGGCAGGCCTCGCAGGATGGAGGCCTGCAAGGCCTGCAGCTGCCCCAGCTGCGCCAGCAGAGCCAGGCGCGCCGCGGGCGGATCCGCACTGGTGGCAGGCTGTCCATAGCGCTGCTGTTGCTGCTGTTGCTGCTGGCCCTGCCCCCAAGGGGGGTGGAGGAGGGGCGGCGGGGCGCGTGGCTGCTGCACCTCAGGGGCCTGACCTGCGCCCGGCCTGGCCTCAAGCCACACCTCCAGCACCTGCTGCATGCTGCGCAGTGCCAGCCACGCCGGGCACCATTCTCCCCAGGGCAGGCCTGCCTGCGCACGCGCCACGCCCTCCACGTGCGCCCGAAGCTGCTGCAGCAGCTCAGGCAGGAGGGGGCCGGCGACGGGGACGGCCACGCGTGCGCCCACAGCCAGGGGCTGCTGCTGCTGGTCTTGCTGCTGCTGCTGCTGCGGTAGGCCCAGCCACATGAGTTGCAGCTGCCGCCTGGCGCGCACGTGCTGGGCCTGCAGGCGCTGCACCTCCAGGGACAGCTGCGCCGCGGGGACGCGCCACGGCAGGGCAGCTTGTTTCAGGTGGTGGGCGCCATATGCCAACTGCCCGTGTGCCCCTTTTGGGTGCGGCGCCTGCATGCAGGGCACGGGTACATGTTTGTGGGCTGGTGTCATCATCATCATCATCATCATGAGCATCATCAGGAGCAGCTGCATGATGATGATGATGATCATCATCATCATCATCATCATCATCATCAGCAGCAGCAGCAGCAGCAGGAGCAGCTGCAGTTGCATCATCATCACCATTATCAGCATCAGCATCAGGAGCAGCTGCAGCTGCATCAGCATCACCATCATCACCGTCAGCAGCAACAGCAGCTGCAGCTGCATCATCGTCATCACAATCATCATCAGCATCATCGTCAAAATCATCATCATAATCATCATCATCATCATCATCATCATCATCATCATAAGCAGCAGCAGCAGGAGCAGCTGCAGCTGCATCAGCATCAGCATCACCATCATCATCAGCATCATAGTCAGCATCAGCAGGAGCAGCAGGAGCTGCATCATCATCATCATCATCTGCAGCATGGCGGCAGACTTGAGGCACAAGAAGGGGGGGGGGGGTTGTGTCTGCGTGCACTGGCCATGCCACCAGCGTCACCTCAAACGAGTGAGACCCTGAGAGTGACCTCCCCCGCTCCTGCCCTCTCCCCCAGCGGCAGGAACACGTGCTCATTGTGTGCACATCATCATCATTGCGTGCATACAATCTCATTACGTACACATCATCATCATCATTGTGTGCACATCATCATCATTGAGTGCGCACACTCATCGCGCTCATCACATGCACGGCCTGTGCTTGAGCTGCGGCCTGTGCGATAGCACGGCCTATGCCTGAGCCTCAGGACTTTCCTTTCCTGGGCTGCCGCGCACTCAGATCAAGTGCTGAGGCGCCGCGGGGCGGGCCCTGAGTGCCCCCCTACGCCACCCCCGTGTGCCCCGGCCATCCCCGCCCCACGCACCGTGCCGGGGGGCAGCCTGCCCTCGCTCAGGCACACACCCTGCACCAGCCACTGCGCGTGCTGCTCCCCTAGCATGCACAACAGCTGCATCGTGGTACGCGGGTCTAGGCCGTCCAGCGAGGCAGCCAGCTGGCTGATCCGTGCATCACAGCCGGCAGGGTCCTGCACACGCGCAGCCAGGTAAGGGCGCGCTCAGGAACCAGAGCTTGTGCATGTCCATGTCTGTGAACCCAATTGGGTGTGTGGGTGCGTGTGTGTGCGGTTGGGTGTGTATTCAACGGGGGGGTTGCCCATATGCAGAGCACACGAGCGCGTGCCCAGCTGCTTGCGCGGGCATGGGTGGCCCATGAAAACGAGACCCTTCACAACATGCGCCCCTCCACAGCCACAGTGTCCCAAGCAAGCAAGGCATGACAAAGTGCACCGAGCGAGGGCCGCGGTACACTTCCTCCGCTCGAAGCACAAGCCTCCTCTCCCTTTATTTGCAGCGCCAGCCTCCTTCCTTTGTTCACAGCGCAGGCCTCCTTTCCTCCACAGCACAAGCCTTGCTGTTGAGCACGAGGCTGTTTGTTCGACGCTGGAGCACAGTGCGCTGTCCTCTATGCCGTGTGGCGGACACAATGAAGCACGCTGAGCAGGGCTTGCATGCACTGACGGTTGGCCCCACTGACGCCTGACCCCACTGACGGCTTGCATGCACTGACGCCTCACCCCACTGATGGCTTGCATGCACTGACGGCTGGCCCCACTGACGGCTTGCTCCAGTGGACAGGGTCCACAAGAGGAATGGAAGGGCCCTGCTATAGGCCAGGGCCCCGCTATAGGCCAGGGGCCATTGCATATGACCCCGCCAGACCCAGAACTTGTCCGGCCTTGCCACACAAGATGCCTGCCTGCCCCTTTTTTGTGTCTCTGTGGTCATCAGCCCACATGCACAAACATGGACCTGCACGTGCATGGACACACCTGCACACGCGCACTTGTACACAGTGCAAACGCACACCCTCACACAGATGCACACAAGCGCGCACTCGCCAACGCACAGGCGCACCAACGCCCACAGATACACAAGCACATGCACCTGTGAATGCGCAGGCGCACACAGATGCGCCCACCTGCCCCGGCTCCATGAAGGCTGTGTGCAGCAGGGCCACGGCAAGCCTTGCATCCACGGGCTTGGGCGCGGCCATGTCCGGCGTGCCTGCCAGCCTGACTTGGCGGCTCAGCTCCCCCGGCAGCTTGTGCTCAATGCTCCACCTGACGGCGCAGTTGAGTTGGGGAGGCAGCAGGAAGAGACAGGGCAGGGAGCACGGCTTGATTGACGGCCCGGCAGGGCTGTCCAGCGCTCGCGGCGTGCGCCAAGCCGCTGGCAGGCGCCTGACTCAGCATATGCTGCGGGCGTGTGTGCGCGTCCTCTAGCACTTGGCAAGTGGAGTGGGAGGGGTAGGCGCCTCTGTGTGTTGCAACCACCCCATGTGATGTCGTGCAAAAAGGTGAGGAGCAGCATGCGGGCGCGCACACATGGACACATACAAGCACACGCACAGACACACACACAGACACGCATAGACAAATACACAGACACGCACAGACATGCACACATACACCCAGACACACACAGACACATATACACACACAGGCACACACACAGGCGCACACATGGACACGCACAGACGCGCGCGCACGCTTGCACGTATACACGCCGCGCGCGCGCTTGCACACATGGGACGCTCAAGCACTGCCACCAGCTGGCTGCAGGTGCACCCAGATAGCCTTATTATTATTGCCTCACGATAAACTCACGCACATGGGGCAGCAGTGCCGCCGCCCTTCCCGCCGCCCCTCCACCCCACACTTCCTCAGCCCACGCCAGAAAATTAAGGTTATTTTGGGATAGTAGCCTGTAAACTTCACGGTGAAGCTCATGGCGGCTCAAGCCCGGCACTCACCCCATGGCGTGGCCGTGGGGCGTATACTTCAGCTTGAAGCGCGCCACTGCCCGCACCACCTCCAGAAGGTCTGGAAGGCTGAGCTGGGGCAGCCTGCGTGCGGCAAGGAGGGGTTTCCGTGCACAGGTGTGCTGGGTAAGGATGGCATATATCCACGCAGGCGCGCATGGCGCAAGGCTTTTTATGTGTGCGGCCGGGTGGGCACACCGCAGTGCTTTGTAGGATGGCAAAGCAGCTGGCAGGCAGAGGCTCCCTTGACGGCCCAGCTGCAGGCTTCCACTGGGCTGTGTATTTGTGCTTGTGATCATGCTTGTGTGTGCGTGTGTGTATAAATATGCTCCTATGAGTCAGTGAATAACATAGGTGGCGGGGGAGGGGGCGGGGGACGTGTGTGCTTGCGCACTCGCTTTCGGCCCAGATGTAGCCAAGCACAGCTGACCGCAGCTGACAGGTGATGCGTGGGTCCCCATTTCTGAAGCTCCTGCTGCAGGGCTTTTGCATTGCCGGCTGTGTGCTGGGTCATGGCCTTCCAGGGCCTCACGGTCCGATGGTCTAGAACGGTTACACGTGGTCAAATGGACTAGGATGGTGCAGCAGCCTCATGGTCTCATGATGCATGGTCTGTAATCTGGCAGGCGTCCAGAAGGCCTCACGGTCTGATGGCCATCCCAAAGGCTCCATAATGAGGTGGCCCCTCCCAAGACTCCTCTATGGTGCAACAGCGAGAGATCTTTATAGCTTAGGGCCTGAGGCTGCTCATGCAGGCCACCATAATGGCCCCTCCCAAGACTCCTTTATGGTGCAACGGCAAGAGATCTTCATAGCTTAGGGCCTGAGGCTGCTCATGCAGGCCACCAAAGGTGGCTCCTGCTGGTGCAAGCGCTGGGTGAGCACGAGCATGCGCAGCTGCTGCAAATGAGCACACGTGACGGGACCATGAGTTAGAGCTTGTGAGTGGGCGCAAGCAAGTGTGTGTGTGTGTGTGTGTGTGCGCGTGCCATGCAAGTTGGAGTGTGTGGGCATGCGCAGCTGCATGCATGGTGCAAGGGGACCATGAGCAGAAGGGTGTGCGCCACGCACCGCCGTGCCAGGTGGTAGTTCAGCGCATCCTGAGTGGTCCTGCGGACGTGCAGGCCCTGTGGCAGCACCAGGGGGCTGGCGTGGGGGTCACCCAGGGGTGCGGCCTCGTCAAACAGCCGCAGCCAAGGCAGCAGCACCTCCTGCACACAACGCGCATGTGCACGGGTGCGCGTGTTTGTGCACACACACAGGCAGCCGTTTGTGCGGCGTCCAGAGCACACGGTCCTGTCGCAGGGAGTGGGTCTGTGGCAAGGGCAAGCTGGGCTTGTCAGCTGGCCAACCGACCTGCTGAAAGGCAAAGAAAGAAGCATGCTTGCGAGCACGCGAGCAAGTTGGAGAGCGAGCAAGGAAGCTTTCAAGCAGGCAGCACCAGGCCAGCAGTTAAGGGAGCAGGCACACAAGCAGCGGCAGGCAAGTGACCAAGGTATTTGGCAAGGGAACCGGCAAGTGGTCAGCAGCAGGCAAGTGACCATGGTACTTGGCAAGGAGCCGGCAAGTGGTCAACAGCAGGCGAGTGACCAAGGTATTTGGCAAGGGAGCCGCCAAGTGGTCAGCCCCAGGCAAGAAAGCAGCACCAGGTGAGCAAGAAAGCAGCAAGGGAGCCGCCAAGTGGTCAGCCCCAGGCAAGAAAGCAGCACCAGGTGAGCACCAGGTATTTGGCAAGGGAGCCGCCAAGTGGTCAGCCCCAGGCAAGAAAGCAGCACCAGAGGTGAGCGGCCGAGGTGTCAGGCAAAAGGTAGCCTCTGGGACTCCCACGGGTGAGAGGGGAGGGCCGTGTCAGTGGCCCCCAGGCTCAGGGCCTGCGTGCAGACTGACCTCTGCAGGCGGCGTGCCGGGCTTTGCAGGGACTCCACTCTGAGGGGGATAGAAGTAGAAGATGTAGCGGTCGGATGTGTAGCGGACAAAGTCTGCCAGCTTGAGGCTGCAGGGGCCCGTACCGGCCGCCCGGGACAGGAACTGCGGGGGGAGGCAGGGTCAGGGGCAGGGGCAGTACATGCACGCGCATGAGCCACGTCTGTGGGACACCCAAAGGACGTGCTGGGCCCCGTCCACAAGGACGTAGGCATGCGCGTGTGAGTGCACAGGTGTGTGTGTGTGTGTCTGCGGTTTCGCTCACAAGCCAACACCGCCCGCGCAGCTGCTGTTCGAGTGTGGGGTGTGCATGTGCTACACAGTCGTGAGGAGGTGCGCCCCCACACAGCGCCGGCGGACACTGACTTGATGCCTTGTGGATCAGTACAAAGGCCCGATTGCAGACGGTTGGTAGTTGTGCGCAAGCTCACACGCACACGCATGCGCGTGCGCACACACACACACACACACATACGTGCTCCAATGACCTGGGAGAGGCCTGGCATCATTGCATGGAAGCAGGGTTGTGCTTGCATGGCAAGAAGGTCGCTTCGTTGTGCAAGCGCTTGACCTTCGCGCTGCACACTCCCGTCTGCACACCCGCCTCTTTGCTGCAATGGTGTGACTGCACCATCTACATTCATATACACCTGCTCTGACGCGCGCAATGGCCAGCGTGACGATGGCGGGCAGGTGCAATTGCCCTGCTCCCGCGCTTGCAATCTTAGTTTTGCACCAACCCCCGCGGGCCATCATCCGTGGCTCGCTTGCACCGCCGAAAAATCAGCATTGCCGCAAAAATGGAATTGTTGTGCCCCCTTTGTTTGCTGCTCCAGTCGGAGCGCGGTTGGTCGGTGGAGACACAGCCTGCCAGTAGCATAAGCGTGCCAACCAACCCTAGCTGACTTCTGACAGGACGTCGACGCGGTGTCCGCCGGCGCCTCTGACAGCTGGCAGGTGATGGATGCCAATCCCAGGGTTGCCTCAGGTAGGGAGAGCACCCCTTCAATAGCGGGTGCCCCTGGCAAGCAGCTGCCAGCCCTGCTGCCGCCCCGCAATGTGCGTGGAACCTGGATGGGGGGGCATACTCAGGAGGCGCGCCTCGTAGCCCCCCCACGATCAAAGCTGACTAGGACCCAGTGCCTCTTGTCCCGCCCAGGGCTGCCTGCCATCCATGCATGCGCACAACTGGCACATCCAATCTGTATGCGTCTGTGTTCTGTGCTGCCCACCTGCGCGCTTGCGACGTGGTGAGCACCCGGGCCTACTCAGCTCAGCACACGTGCGTGCCCAGGGAAAACTGCCTGTACAAGGTCTGGCAGTGCTTTTTTCACAGCATCATCAGGAGTGCCTTATGATTGCCCCCAATGCCCTTGCCGCCCGCTACGGGCACTATGGGCCCCAGCTCGCGTGCCCAGCTTACCCCAGCTAACTGTCCCGGTCACCCACCTGCACCACTTGTGCCATGGGTACCCTTGGCCCAGGCATGCCTTGCAGGATGGCAGGAGAGCCCCACTCAGGCCTGCGAGCACACGCCTCTGCCTTTGTTGGACAGTGGGAATGGCACGAGGGGTGCGCTTGCGTGCCCTTTGCAACGCGCCCGGACGTGCGCGCTTTTGTTCATGGGAGGTGTCAGGCCCAAACATCCTGCTGGTTGCAAGGTCATGTGGTCACAAGCGCCGCTGCCCGCGGCGAGGCCAAATGAAGCGATAAGATGTGAGCTCAGCAGCAGGCAGCATCCCATTGGTTCTGAGGCCTGAGTAACCTCACAGCCTGGTCAAGGCGCTCGAGCCACCTGAGCGCTGGGTGCATGTGCTCAACTGAAGGCACCCTTGAAGGTGCCACGTACATTTTGGCACACGCTGCTGACCCCAGGCACACACACACACACACTCCGATTCAGGCACACACACATACCACAAACACACTCTGATTCAGGCACACACACATACCACAAACACACTCTGATTCAGACACAAACACACACCCTGCCGCACGCCAGTGTGCGCAGCATCAAAGACCTTGCGGCACCTTAATGAAGCAAGTGGTGGACGAGCAGCACACTCTTTTTGCACCGGCTTGAAGCAGCATATGTCCCTCAGGTGCTGCACCAGGGCCCAATGCCTAGTCAGCAGCAACAACAATGCACCAGAGCCCAATGCTTAGTCAGCGGCTGCACACTGCAGGAGCTCATGCTCTCTACTTAGGGGCAGAGGCCACTTTTGCCAAAGGGGACCTTGAAGGCATCCCACCCCATATGTTACAGCAGCAGCAGCAGCAGCAGCAGCAGCAGCAGCAGCAGCAGCAACATTTGTGCACCTAACCACCAGCATGCATGACGCATCCAGTCTGGTGGGATTCTGCACCATATGCGCATGTGCTGGCTCAGCTATGCACACAAACAACAAATATACTGTATGCAATACAGTAATGTATGTAACATACATGCATTGCACACATACGTACACATACATACACACGTACATACAGACTTGCGTACATATAAACAACATGCCCGCATGCATGTTTACACACATGCACATATACTTGACGGACGTGTACGGACGCGCTCACACACTTGCACACGTAATAACTCACTTTAGCCAGGGTCGTGTGGGATCAGGCAGGAACATACTGGCGGGCGCTTCCGTCAGCAATGTGTCCCCATTCAGCAAGGCCGTGACCTCACACGCTGCGTCCACAATCTCACATGGGTGCAGGCCATGGGCTGCGTAAGCGTCCAGGACCTGCAACACGCATGCAGGGGTGTGTTTACAGGCTGCGCCAATAACAATCACACATGGATGCAGGTTGCGGTGCGCCTTCGCATCCAGGACTTGCAGTGCGCCTAAGCATCGAGGACTTGCAGTGTGCAGGCAGGATTGTGCTTACTCCAGGCTATGCCTGCAATAGGTGCACCTCTGGGGCGCTATGGCTATGCATGCGATATGGCCTGCAATAGGTGCACCTCTGGGGCGCTAGGGCTATGCCTGCAGTAGGTGCACCTCTGGGGCGCTCTGCTCTTGCACGCAAGGCAGCAGGCGCACCCTCCGACACCCCTTGACAAAACCCATTACCCATAGCGCTGAGTCGTAAGTGCCAGAGGCTGCACCTCTGGGGTGCTCTGCTGTTGCACGCAAGGCCCACCTGCTGCTGGGGCGCCGCGCGCCCTGCAGAAAGCACGCGCGCCTGGCGGGTGGATTGCAAGGGGGGGAGCCTAAAATCCCACAAATTTCCTGGACGTGGCCACCAGGGCACCTTACCTGGATCATAGCTGGCAGGAAGGCATGCGCCAGGCAGGGAAAACGGGACGCTTGGGGGCTGTGTGGGGTGTTGTGCTCCTGCTCACCCTCAGGGTGCCTCAGCTCTTCTTGCAGGCCGTGCAACTGGAGCAGCAGCACTTTGGCGGCAGCATGCAGGAAGGCTGGCAGTGCAGCCCCGTGGTGGCTGCAGGGCTGGAGCGAGATTGTGTGGTTCAGGGCCTGCGGCCCCACAGGCAAGCCGTGCGTTAAGGGAAAGAGTGAGCACGGAGGGAGAGGGGGCGCAAGCACATGGCGTGGACGCTGATTGGTAAAGATTATCTGTCGGATTTTTGTGGCGGCTGCATTGGGATGGAGGGCCTGATGTTCTGCCAGACGCTGGGCATTTATGAAGATGCAAGCATGCAATTGCGCGTTGGTGCATATGTGTTGGTTCGTGTGTATACATTGGCAGAGGTGTAAATGTGTGAAAGACAGAGGGGCTTGGATTCACAGTGAGAGAATCCACA
>LKMJ01005549.1_pt1 | contig 11885 bp, 10 predicted proteins | sample 643391 | NCBI WGS metagenome assembly LKMJ01 (sample SAMN04112250, study PRJNA286221) | soda lake metagenome | biome: soda lake; feature: Kulunda Steppe; material: water; isolation source: sample PL-Br10 brine of Picturesque Lake | place: Russia: Kulunda steppe | collected 2010-07
AGCATTTGGCTCGGTAAGCATTACGGTAGCACCTGTGATAGTGGTGCCGTCATCTGCCGACAGAACAAGGACCCGAAGTGTGGATCTTTCATTTGTCTGAGCGTCTGAGAAATCAGGGGCTGCAAACAAGACAGTTAGAAAAAGCAGAATAAATGGTGATGACTTTTTAAGGAAGGAATTCGCAAAGAGTATCGTTAAGCTCATAAAAAAAATTTAGCTGAAGATTGCTTTTGGAGAATATTAAACGCGTTAAAAGTCTTTGAAATTGCAAACTTTTAACGCTAAATATAAGCAAGCAGTAATGATAAGGTATCTTGTGCTAAATTAGTAGAAGTGATTTACCCTGCAGGGTTAAAAGTGGTAAAACATACTCTCCCGTATATGTAATACGCACCAGTAGAGATAATTAGCGACTATAATTAATCTTGGGAATACGAATTTATATTTAAATACAGAGATAAATTAGCATTTAGAATAAATTCAGATTTTAAGTGAATCTAAAAGTTATGCTATTTGAATCTTAATCCTGGTAAGCCTCGATAGCTTCATCAACTGTTTTAAAGTGATTGAAAACAGTAATTAGTTTTGTAACGATTAAGAGACTTTCAATTCTTTCAGATGCACCGCAGAGTTTGAGATCTCCGCCGGCGTTACGAAGACTGGTAAGTGCTGAAATCAAAATACCCAGCCCGGAAGAATTCATGAAAGAAACTTTACTCAAATCCCCAATTACATTTGTTTTTCCCTTCTCTATTAAGTCCTTGATATCATCATGGAATGTCTGTGCAGAAGGCCCACCCATAGCTTTGCCCTTAAACGTAATAATGACAGAATTATATTTTTCAGATATTGAATATTTCATGATAGTAAAAGCTTAGTTAGTTAATCCCGTTTGAGTTAAATATGCATCTAAAGCAGTAAATAAACAAATCTGCGATAATTATTAAATCGAAAAGTTTGATATACTCATAATAGAAATAAAATCAACACTTGTTAGCACGGTATACGCCCAATCATTGTAAGTATCATTTACTTTTAATGAAGTGTGATCTTTTAAATAGCTGTTTTACTCAAACATAAAATATGTTGGCGCTTCCGGGCCAACGGGCATACCGAGACCGAAAACCCACAGGTAGAACAAAATAATCCAACCTAATAAGAAAAATATGCTGTATGGAAGCATCATGGCAATGATGGTTCCAATACCAAGATCCTTATCGTATTTGTTGGCAAATGCGAGTATCAAACCGAAATAGCTCATCATAGGTGTAATAATGTTCGTAACGGAATCCCCTATCCGGTAAGCCGCCTGAATAACCTCCGGGCTGTAACCAATCAGCATAAGCATGGGTACAAAGATTGGTGCGGTAACTGCCCACTGAGCCGATGCTGATCCAAGCATAAGATTTACCGAGCCCGATACAATAATAAAACCGATAAAAATGATCGGTCCGGTCATTCCTATATCCTGCAGGAACTGAGCACCTTTTACCGCAAAAATTTGTCCGAGATTACTCCATCCGAAATAAGCCACAAACTGTGCTGCAAAAAATACAATGACTATATATAAACCAAGCGTTGACATTGCCTGAGACATACCTTTAATCACATCACGGTCGTCTTTCATGGTTCCAACAAGCCGACCATAGATAAAGCCGGGAATCATAAAGCAGACAAAAATGAAGGTTACAATCCCGTTCAAAAATGGTGAGTTTAACATTTCGCCGGTTTCAGGGTTTCTGAGCACGCCATTTTCGGGAATGATGGTCATGGCAAGAACTCCAAACATTATAAGAACAGAAACGCCGGTCCATTTCAGTGCTCTAATTTCTCTGTCGGTGAGTGGGTCCATGGAAACCTCATCAGTAAGATCTTCCATTGCCATGCTTTCATCATATTTACCAAGCTTTGGCTCAACAATCCGCAGGGTTACAAATGTGCCAAGACCCGTAATCAGAAACGTGCTTAAAAACATAAAGTAGTAGTTTACGGCAGCGTGAACCGTGTAATTGGGATCGATCAGCATAGCCGCCTCTTGTGTTAATCCTGCAAGCAGCGGGTCGATAGTTCCGATAAGAAGGTTGGCACTGTATCCGCCTGATACACATGCAAATGCGCAGGCCAGGCCGGCCAGAGGATGACGCCCCATGGAATGGAAAATAACGGCAGCTAAAGGAACCAATACCACATAACCCATTTCGGAAGCGGTGTTCGATACAACTGCAGCAAAACAGATGGCCATAGTGACCAGGTTTTTCGGAGTCAGGAAAAAGTGAGCAATTTTTTTGGGAATTGCAGCAATTCCGCCACCTGACTTCTTACTGGGTTTAATTGAAGCTGCTTTTAGTACAATACCTCGAATACATGCACTGATAAGGCCCGAGTGTTCGGCAACTCCTACTCCAAGAAGCGCGACCAAAACAACTCCGAGCGGTGCAAAATTGGTAAAATTGGTGACCATATTTTCAACAATCATGCGTAACCCCTCACCATTGAGAAGGCTGACCGGTTCAATGATACCATCGGGTGCACGGCCTGCAGCACCTTCGGGGCGGGGGTCGGGGGCCGACCAGTTGAGCCAATCAGCAAGCCCGCTGATTAATACCACGCCAATTGCAAAAAGAGCAAAGAGTGTTACAGGGTGCGGGAGTAAATTTCCAAGCCATTCCACAAAATCGAGAAAGCGTGTGAAGAGAGTTTTTTGTGGTTTGTCTGTTTTCGGAACTTTAGGATCGTCTGTTTTTGGATATTCGCTCATAAAATGACGTTTTTGTGTAAAATTTTATTCAAAATTTTTAGCCGCAAAAAAGGAATCAATACTTAAAATAACTTTCATTAATTAGTTGCGGTTTTTGGCGTCCGGAAAGTATGTTTAAAAAGATATCCACAGAGTGTGCCCATTCCACCCATTACTCCTCCGATCAGGAATGTTATAAGAAGCAAAAACCAGGGGTGCGGAAGTGAAAATGTATCGGCTATTCGCGTTGATAAAACAAAGTTGTTAGCCACATCAATAATAAGTGCCTGTAAAAACCAGGCGATTCCGGCCGCAAAAAAACCGATAAAGAAAGCATGTACTCCCCGGTCTGTAAGCCAGGCACCAAAAAATAAGGCAGGTATAAGCACACTCCACCAGGGCAGAAATAGATTAAAGAACCACGTAAAAAACAGAATAGAAATAAACGCTTTCATGAAAAACTGTTGGTTTCTTATTACCCCAAGAGTATAGGATTTTGTAGCATAAACTGAAATAATGGATCGCAGAGAAAAGGAAATGATTTGGATAATACTGACGTGAGAAGTTGTGTGAAATATTTTCGATAATCTCTGTACAGACTCAGTTAAATCTATTTTATAAAGAAAAGCGTTTTTCAGGCTCCGTTAAGCTAATATAAGCCTCTATAAGTTGCATGGACAATTTTGATCTGATATTGATTATTCTGATCTTTGTAGGTACTAAAAATTGTACAAATATTATTCACAATACTATTAAAACGAATATATAAAGATGGCAAAGGTTGAAGTTGTAATGCCCCAAATGGGTGAGTCAGTGATGGAGGGTACCGTAATTGAGTGGGCCAAGAAAGTTGGTGATTCGGTTGAAGTTGATGAAACGCTCCTCGAAATTGCTACCGATAAAGTTGATACAGAGGTTCCTTCACCTGAGGCCGGTGTGCTTGTAGAGATTTTAGTTGAAGCTGATGAAACCGTTGAAGTAGGTCAGCCAATTGCCATTATTGATACCGAGGGAGATTCATCAGAAAGTTCATCAGATAATTCCGGTTCGGAAGCAGAGAAAGCTGAAGAACCCCAGGAAGAAGAAACTCAAGAAGAAGAGACAACCGAAGAAGAAAAAGTTTCTGCAGAATCTGAAGAAACAGGCGGATCTTCGGATGATGGAGAAGGCGAACGAATTGAAGTTGTAATGCCCCAGATGGGCGAGTCAGTGATGGAGGGTACCGTAATTGAGTGGGCCAAGAAAGTGGGTGATTCGGTTGAAGTTGATGAAACACTCCTCGAAATTGCTACCGATAAAGTTGACACAGAAGTCCCCTCTCCTGAGGCAGGCACTCTTGTAGAAATTTTGGTTGAAGCTGATGAAACCGTTGAAGTAGGCCAGCCAATTGCCATAATAGCAACCGGAAAAGCAGCAGCTTCTTCCAAATCAAAAACTGAAACTAAAAAGAGTGAGAAAAAAGAAGAATCAGCCCAAAAGGAATCGGCTTCTTCAACAAATGGATCAGCACAAAAAACTGTAGCAGATGGAAGCACAGAGCCGCAGCGAGTTGGTTCAGACGGTCGATTTTTCTCCCCGCTTGTGCGCTCGATTGCCAAGGAAGAAGGAATCAGCCAGGAAGAGCTCGAAACTATTGACGGAAGCGGAAAAGATGGACGTGTTTCAAAAAGTGATATTCTGCAGTACGTGGAAGATAAGAAAGCCGGAAAAGTTAAGGAGCCATCACAAAAAGAAAGCAGCGGACTTGTAAAGCCAACATCACAGCCCCAAACAGCCACTAAAGAGAAAGGGAAAATTTCTGCCGGAGAACTGAATGTGCAGCGACCGCATGAAAAAGTGGAAGTTGTAAAAATGGACAGAATGCGCAAGATGATTGCCGAACACATGGTTCGGTCTACGAAGACTTCAGCGCACGTCTCAACCTTCAGCGAAGTTGATGTAACCAAAATCGTGAAGTGGAGAAACGCCAATAAGAAAAAATTTGAAGAACAATCCGGTGTTCGTTTAACCTTTACACCTATTTTTATTGAAGCCTTTATTAAAGCGATTGGTGAGTATCCGCTGATCAACAGCTCTGTTGACGGGGATGAAATTCACCTTAAAAAAGATATTAACTTTGGCCTGGCAGTTGCGCTTGGCGAAGGCGGTAAAGGCGGACTGATTGTTCCGGTTATTAAACAGGCACAGGACAAAAACCTTGTTGGTCTCGCAAAAGCAGTAAATGAACTTGCTCATAAAGCCAGGAACAAAGATTTGAGTCCGGATGATCTTGTAGGCGGAACCATTACGCTTACAAATTATGGCAGTGTAGGCAATCTTATGGGAACTCCGATTATCAATCAGCCGCAGGTGGCAATTTTAGGAACAGGTGTAATAGAAAAACGCCCTGTAGTTATTGAAACAGATCAGGGTGATATGATTGGCATACGCCATATGATGTTTTTGTCAATGAGTTACGATCACAGAATTATAGATGGTGCGCACGGTGGTGCTTTTACCAGCCGTGTAAAACAGCTCCTCGAAGATTTCGACCCGGAAAGGCCTATTTAAATCTAAACGTTGGCCGATAAGCCTGTTGGTTTGAATAATCAGCCGGTATAAATTATTGGCAGAGGGGTTGACTTATCTCTTTTCAGTATGGATAATTTATGAAAGTATGCAGCTCAATTGATGAGGTTCGGGAACAGATAGGGGCATTAAAAAATCAAGGGAAAAAAATTGGGTTTGTTCCCACCATGGGAGCCCTACACCAAGGCCACCTTTCATTAATTAACATTGCACGAAAGCATGCCGATGTTGTAGTAGTCTCCATATTTGTGAACCCGGAACAGTTTGCCCCAGATGAGGATTTTGAATCCTACCCGCGAGAACTTGACAGAGATCTTGAAAAATGCAGACAAGAAAATGTTTCTGTTGTTTTTACACCAACCGAAGATGATTTATACGAAGACAATAAATATCTGAGTATAAAAATAGACAAGCTTAATGATCACATGTGCGGCAAAAGCCGCCCCGGGTTTTTTGAAGGAGTGCTGCTTGTGGTAAATAAACTATTTAATATAGTTGAGCCTGATGTTGCTGTATTTGGCCAGAAAGATATACAGCAATTTGTAATTCTTCGGCAGATGGTATCAGAATTTAATCAAAATGTGGATCTGGTTATGAGCCGGATTGAAAGGGCAAATGACGGCCTGGCTTTAAGCAGCAGAAATACATACCTGAGTGATGAAGAGAGAGTAGTGGCTCCGGGATTATTTCGGGCACTCTCGTACATAAAAGATCAGATAACTGGCGGTGTAGACACGCCGGGGCTTCTTATTGAGCATCAAAAAAGTGAACTGGAAGCAAAAGGTTTTAAAATTGATTATCTTAATGTGTTTTCTCATACAACGTTAGAACCGGTTAAAACGTTAGCTAATAATGAAAGCTATATACTTGCCGGGGCCGTTTGGCTGGGCGAAACAAGGCTTATTGATAACATTTTGATACAATTGTAAGATTTTTTTGATATGAAACTTTCCATGTTTAAATCGAAGCTGCACCAGATGAAGGTTACTGAAGCGAACCTGATGTACGAGGGCAGTATAACTATAGATGAAGAATTGCTGGAACTGGCAAATTTGTTGCCCTACGAAAAAGTTCAGGTAGTGAATATTACCAATGGTTCAAGGCTCGAAACGTACACAATTCCGGGAGAGAGAGGCAGCAGAATTTGTTGCATGAACGGTGCGGCTGCAAGGTTAACCCAGGTTGACGATCGGGTAATTGTTATGTCGTATGCTGAAATGGATCCTGAAGAAGCCAAAACACACAAACCTACAGTTGTTGTTGTTGATGAAAATAACAACCCCAAAGATATCATCAGTGAAGTAACACACGGGCAGAAATACGGACTTGAAAACGGACTTGTTGAGGGGTAACTGAACTTTTCTTTTATCAGAAATTTAATAACAGAATTTCTATAAATAGGGTGCTCATGATTATTTTTATGGGTATCATTTGTAAAATTAATTCTTTCTGACCAGAAATTTTACAACTATGGCTTTTCCTCAAACCATTGTAAGTCTCGTTCCGTCCATAACAGAGCTACTATTTGACCTCGGGCTGGGAGATCGGGTAGTGGGCAGAACCCGCTTCTGTATTCATCCTGAAAACAAAGTGGAAGATGTTGAAATTATAGGCGGCACAAAAAATCCCAGGGTAAAAAAGATAGTTTCCCTTGAGCCTGATCTTATCATTGCCAACAAAGAAGAGAACAGAAAAAAACATATCGAAGAGCTGGAAAAGCACACGGATGTACATCTCACCAATATCACCAATTTAAACGAAGCTCTTTTTGGTATTCATTTAATAGGAGAGTTGTGTGGTGCAGAGGAAGAAGCTGCTGAGCTGCTTGAAAATATTCAGGCTGAAATGGAGAGGGTTCCTGAAGAACCGCAGCTGTCTGTTGCCTATATGATATGGAGAAAACCATGGATGACGGTGGGTGGTGATACATACATTAATTCTGTTCTTGGCCACTGGAATTTGAAAAATGTATTTCAAGAGGATACCCGGTATCCAGAAATTTCACTAAATGCAATTGCCCGGAAAAATCCCGATTTAATTTTTTTAAGCAGTGAGCCCTACCCTTTCAAAGAAAAACACATTAATGAGGTGAAAAATGCCTCTCCCCGGTCGAATGTAGTGCTGGTAAATGGCGAGTGGTTTAGCTGGTATGGTTCCCGTATGCTTCCCGCTTTCAGGCAGCTGAATATGCTTAGAAAAGCAATATCGTAAACATTTGCCTGATTTAATGGTTTGTGCTTCATTCATTATCACGCTATCATACCATCTTATTTCCACTACCGTTATTGCAAAACATAATGAACTTTATACCCATTGAATTGATTAAACACTATTTGATATTTCTGATACTGGCTCTTTTTAGTGGCATAGTGTATGCACAGGAGGCAGAACAATTGTCTGAAGACAGAGCGCAGGCAATGCATTACTTTATAGAGGGTGTTAGCGACTTTGAAAACGAGGATTACGAGCAAGCTCTCGATAAACTGACAATGGCTCACCTTTCATTCTCTGATGATCCCGGCATCAACTATGCGTTATCGGATGTATATCTGGCCACCGGAGATCTTACCAACGCCGCTTACTATGCAGGAATTGCCGCCGATCTGGACCCCGAAAACAAATGGTATCATCTTCAGCTTGCTCATATTCATCATAATGCAGGGAGGCCTGATGCTGCAGTCAGCGCATATAAGAATATTCTCGAGCATCATCCCAATGACACGAATATTCTTTATGAGCTTGCCAACAGGTATGTAGATTACGGTGAACTTGAAGAATCGAACAAGATTTTTGATAAAATCCTGTCAACCCGCGGTGATGATTTCGAAATAAGACTTAAGAAATTTCAGAACTATCATGCTATGCAGCAGAGTGAAGCGGCTTTGGACGAACTTAATAAAATGAGAGAGATTGACCCCGGAAATCTCACCACTCTTCACACCATCAGCCAGTATTATTTACAGCTCAATAAGCCGGAAGCAGCCGAAGAAGTTTTGCTTGATGCAAGAGAACGAAACGCCCGCGATCCTCAAACGCTGATACTCCTTGCCGAAATTTATATTGAAAATCAGGACTGGGAAAAAATGAGCGAAACGTTCATATCCATGCTGCGTGATCCGCTTATATACCCGTCACAAAAACTGGAGCTTGTACGGTTTATTTACAATCAGCAGCAGAGTAATCCGGGCAACCAGGTACTTGAGGATCAGACAGCCCGGGTACTGCTTGCATTTAGTGAAAGTGAGCCTGAATTTGGTCCGGCCCAGCTCCTGGCGGCTGAATACTTGCTGCAAAACAATCAGCCCGAAGAAGCTCTGAACAAACTGGAAAGAGTAACTGAAATTATGCCCGAAAATGCGGAAGCGTGGTCTCAGCGTATTCAAACTATGTTTTCGCTACAGAAGTACGAAGAGGTGATTGACATTTCAGAAGAGGCAGATGAAGCATCACCCGACAATGCGTTTATCCAGTTTTTTACAGGAGCTTCGTATATGCTGACTGACCGCCCCGAAAAAGCTGAAGAGTGGCTCAAAAAAGCAACCGGCTCACCGGCTCAGAGAAATTTGCGATCTGTGATTTATGGAACACTCGGAGATGTAAAACAGGATTTAGATAAATGGGAACAGGCAAAAGAAGCCTATGACATGGCTCTTCGTCTCGATAGAAATAATCACAACGCGCTCAACAATTACGCCTATTATTTGTCGGTGCGGGAAGAGCGGCTTGATGAAGCGAAAGAGATGTCGGAACGAGCTCTTTCGTTTGAACCTGAAAATTCAGCCTATCTTGATACGCTGGGATGGATCTATTTTAAACTTGGAGAGTATAACAAGGCGAAAGATTACATTCAGCAATCTGTAGATACGGGCGATGCAAGCGCTGAAGTGTATGAGCATCTGGGTGATGTGTATGAAGCCCTTGGAGATTATGAGAATGCCGCAGAATGGTGGGAAAAAGCTCTCGAGGAAGATCCCTCCAGAGAATATCTGAAAGATAAACTGGATTAATTTGTGAGAGAACTACTTCGAAAAGGGAAATATGGTCTCATTCTTTTATTGCTGGCCGGTTGCGGTACATCACAGCCAATGGTCCCGGGTGGCCTTTCTGAATCTGAACTTTCCTCTGAGGAATTAATCAACCTGATTCCCGATTACCGGGAAAGTCTTCACACCGTTACGGGAACCGGGCGCGCATTGGTTAGTGAGCCAGACGGCAGCGATCGTGTTACGCTTCAGTTTCAATCAAACCGCGAGGAGAGCCTGATTACGGTTAGGACAAGTGTTGGGGTTGAAGGCGGACAGATTTATGTAGATCGCGACTCCCTCCTGATTTACAACCGTGTGGACCGCATTGCTGAAAAAGTACCGCTTGCCATGAGCAACCTGAGCAGCGTGGGATCCATTGCCTCCCTGAATATGCTGGATCTGTTTAATTACACTTTTGAAGCTGCAGATATTGAAAGTATTTATGAAGATAACGGCAATTATGTGGCTGTTCTCAAAAATGATTCCCGAATTTCGATTGAGAAGTCCGGTGGCCGGGTTACAGAAGTAGTTCACGCCGAAAGTGATGAAAATGCGCCGTACAGCCGGATTGAGTACGAAGGATATGCCGAAATCGAAAAGTTTACTCTGCCAAGAAAAATCACGATTTTTAGCCGTGATAAGCAATCACGGGCAACATTTTTAGTGCAGCAGCTTGAAGTTAATGAAACGCTGCCTCCGCTCGGAATTGATTTACCGGACGATATACCAATTTACAGGCCATGAAGCGAATACCTGCCATCATTACCGTACTGCTTTTGTTTCTGATGATTGACATCAGTATGGCTCAAAATTCCTATGAACAGCTTCGCAGTCAGATATCAGAAAGGCAGCAAAACACAAGGCAGCAAATTCAGAACCTGGAAAGTCAGATTGCTAATTATAATCGCCGACTGGGTGAAGCAACCGAAGAATTCGACGAGGTTTTCCAGCAGTTTGAGGAGCTGAACCGGTTAATATCCCTCCAGGAAGAACGGATTCGCCAGCTAAACAGGGAACAGAGGCAAATAAATGAAGAGATAACGCTGATAGAAAATGAGCGTGCCCAACTGGAACAGAATCTTAGTGAACTTATTGAAGAGTATAAATCTACGCTGACGTATTTGTATAAGCACGGGCGAACCACAGAACTGGCCCTTCTTCTCACGGCAGAATCGATAAATCAGCTGCTTGTGCGGTCTCGGTATTTAAAAGAGTTTGATAATTATCGCGGCGCCCAGATAGACGAAATTGAGCAAACCCGGGATAATCTTGAACAGGCAAAATTGGACCTGGAAGAGTCGCGTATTCGTAATAATGATGTGCTTGCAGAGATCCGTACTGAAACGGAAAATCTGGAGGCCCAAAAGGCTCAGCAGCAGCAAACCGTAAACGCACTCCGGGCAGATATTAGCAGTCTTGAAGAAGAAAAAGCGCAGAGGCAGCAGCAGATGCAGAATCTTGAATCAACCATGGATAACCTGATGCGGGAGGAAGAGAGAATCCGGCGTGCAGAAGCTTCAGGAGAAGAGGTGGTGATACGTGAGAACCTGGTAAGTAATGAAGAACTGTTGGCATTTGAATCAACTTTTCGGGAAAAACGCGGACAGCTTCGCTGGCCGGTGGAAAACGGAACCATTACCGAAAAGTTTGGCGTTCGGATACACCCCGTGTTTAATACCCGAACAAACAATCCGGGTGTGGATATCGCCGCAACACCTGAGTCATCCGTACGGGTGGTTAGTGACGGCTATGTGTACGGCATTCAGCCTCTTCAGGGATTTGGCGAAGTAATTTTTGTGAACCACGGCCATTATAAAACAGCATATGGCAATTTGAGCGATATTTATGTCCGCAGAAACCAGGTGCTTAGCGAGGGAGATGTAATTGGACGATCCGGAAATGAAAACTCCATCCGTGGTGAAGTTGTTTTCTTTTTAGTACGTGAAGGCAACCAGTTTGTTGATCCCGAAAACTGGCTGCAGCGTGCTCAGCCCTGATGTAATTATTTTAACTACAAGGAAATAATGAATATGGACAGATTATTCGTTTACGGTTCACTACAGCCGGGCGGCTCTAACGAACATATTTTAGCCGATCTAAAAGGGGAATGGAAGCCCGGATTTGTAAAAGGTAAACTTCTTAAAAAAGGTTGGGGATCAGCCATCGGGTATCCCGGATTAATTTTAGATGAAACGGAAGATGAAGTTTCCGGTTACGTCTTTACTTCAGAAAAATTGAGTGGCAAATGGGATTTCCTGGATAAATTTGAAGGTGAGGAATATGAACGAAAAGTTACAACTGTATATTTGAATGACGGAGAGCAAGTTAAAGCGTATGTATATGCAGTACGAACGTAGCAACAAACATAATTAAAGTTACACTAATCAAATCTCGTCTCTCTGATAAATACGAAGTAATAAATAATGGCTATCAATACCCCTCCTCCAATAATATTACCAATGGAAACAAAGAATAGGTTAGTAGTAATGGCCCAAAGTGTAATTTCAGAAGGGAGCTCGAGATCAACGCTACCGGTTTCGGTTACAAGGGCAAGA
>LKMJ01005550.1_pt1 | contig 11884 bp, 10 predicted proteins | sample 643391 | NCBI WGS metagenome assembly LKMJ01 (sample SAMN04112250, study PRJNA286221) | soda lake metagenome | biome: soda lake; feature: Kulunda Steppe; material: water; isolation source: sample PL-Br10 brine of Picturesque Lake | place: Russia: Kulunda steppe | collected 2010-07
CATCGAGGGGCTGCCGATCAGACTCGTGATCGCGCTGATCGTCGGCGTCGTGTCGCTGGGGATCATGCTGCAGATCCTCGGCGGGATAGACACGTTCGAGACGGGAAGCGAGGTCGACGTGGAGTTCGAGCAAGCGGCGGTCGACCCGGGCGACGACGAGGTTAGTGTCTTCGTCGTCGACGACGACGCGAACGAAGTCACCGGTGCAGTCGTGATCGCAGAGCCGGGTGCCAATGCACGGATGGACGGTGCGATAACTCAGGAAACGGGGGATTGTCAGGATTGTGAGGGCAACGAGGTGGAGCTGGATTTCGATGACGCCGGGCTGGAGCTTCCACCCGATGCAACGACCGGGGAGATCGAGTTCTCCGTTCAACCGCCCGCGGATTCCAACTGGGAGGACGAGGAGACGAACAACCGGTTGTTGGTCGTCGAAGGGGGTACCTCGTGATACGGACCGCTGTGAGTCGGTTCCGACGGAGTCGAGGAACGATCGCAGCTGTCCCGACGAACGGTTGCGGTACTCCGTACGATTTCGCGGTGAAAGGCCGGGGATTGGGATTCCGAGAATGAACTCGGGCACGTTCGTTACGGCCGCCGTCCTGCTGATCTGCGCGCTCGCGCTCTTCTCTGGTGGAGCGATCGCCGAAGTGGCAGGGGATGATCATAACATGAGCGGGGAAGGGGTCGCGGACGATCCGTACGTCATCACCACCGTCGAGGAGCTACAGGCGATAGATCGGGATCTCGACGCACACTACGTGATCGGAACGGAGATCGACGCGAGCCGAACCGAAGCGTGGAACGCCGGAGACGGATTCGAACCGATCGGGAGCTCGACGGACGATTCGTCGTTCACCGGAAACTTGGACGGACGGGGACACGAGATATCGAACGTTTTTATCCGAACGACCGGAGATAACGTTGGATTGTTCAGCGAGATCGATGGCACGGTATCCAACCTGAGCGTCGAAGGCGCTCGGGTTCGAAGCACCGGCGATCAGGTCGGTATCCTTGTGGGGAGGACCGAAGGGAGCATACTGAACGTCTACACGTCAGGCCGGGTGGAAGGGGCGGAGCGCGTCGGCGGGCTTGCCGGACACGTTTCCGATGAGGGTACGGTCGAGCGAACGGGCAGCGACGCGACGGTTTTCGCTGACGAACTGGCCGGTGGACTGGTCGGACTCTCCCGAACGGAACACTCGATCACTGAATCCTACGCGACCGGTGAAATACACGGAGGTGAGATCGTCGGTGGATTGGTGGGTGGCGTCCGGAGCGATTCGGAAGTGAGATTGGTCTACACGACGGCGGATATAAAACGAGCGGATGGGGACAACGCCGGCTCGCTGGTGGGAGGAATCGGAGGTGCGGGTGGCCCAGGGACCGTTTCGGACACGTACGCAACCGGAACGAATCCCCGGGGAGCCGGTATCGTTCCGTTCGTTCAGCGGCCACCGGTTGCGAGCCACTTCGACACCGAGACGGTGAATTCGACGGCAGCTCCGGACGTCGGAAAGGCACTCGGGACCGCGGAGATGACCGGTGCCGACGCCGAGGAGTACATGGACCTCGACTTCGAGAACTACTGGACCGTCACCGACGGCTACCCCGTGCTGCGCTGGCAGGTCGAAGACGTCGACCTGCAGGTCCCCCGAAGCTCCCTCGGCGAGGGCGAGACCACCCCCGTCACCGTCGAGCTCGCCCTTGACGACGGCTCGACGGTCACCGCCACGGAGGTCGCGGAGTACGACGCCGAGGAGGCCGTCGCCGGCGTCGCGGACGGACGCCTCGAGGCGCACTCGGTCGGCGAGACGGAGCTCGTCGCGACCGTCGCCGGCGAGCGCGACTCGGTCACCGTGGAGGTACTCGAACCCCCGGAGATCGAGCTCGTCGACGCCGATCTCGGCGCCGAGACCGCCGTCGAGGGGACGCCCCTCGAGCTCGAACTCACCCACGAGAACGCCGGCGGCCCCGGCTCGGAGACCGTCGAGGTGTCCGTCGGCGACGACCGGGTCGTGCACTCGACCGTTCGGCTCGACGGCGGGGAGACCGCTACCGAACGGCTCCGCTGGAACGCCGAGGACTCCGGTCCCGTGACCGTCGCCGGCGCGGACGAACCGCTCGGCGAGCTGACCGTCGTCGAGCCCGACGTCCTCGCACTCGAGTCGATCGCCCTCCCCGAGGAGGTCCCACGGGACGAGCCGTACGGGATCGATCTCGAGTTCGACAACGAACTCGACCGGGCAGTCAGCGAGCGCGTCGAGCTCCGCGTCGACGGGGAGGAAGTCACCGAGGAGGTGGTGGTGGTCGGGGCCGGCGGCTCGACGGAGACGATCACCTACGATCACGACGCGGTCGGCACCGCCACCCACGTCGTCGACCGCGGGGTGGAGGTCGAGACCGGAACCGTCGAGATCCTCGAGCCCGCGAAGCTCGCGGTCGACGAGCTGGCCGTCCCGGAGGCGGTCAACGAGGGCGAGCGCGGAACGGTGACGGCGACGGTGACGAACGTCGGTGGAGCGGACGGGGACGGTGAGCTCGTGCTCTCGGTCGACGGCGAGGCGGCCGGAAGCGAGTCGATCAGCCTCGAACCCGGAGAAACCGATCGAATCGCGTTCGAGGCGTCGTTCGACGAGCACGGCGCGGCGACGGTCACGGTCGAGTCGCCCGATGACCGCCGCGAGACGTCCGTAACCGTCGACGCGCCGGAGGAGACGGGTGAGGAAGACGACGGAGCCGCCGACGTCGGCGGAGACGGCGACGAGGGAGAGACGACTGACGCCGGCAACGAGGCAGACGACGCGGCGGACGAAACGGACGGGTTCGGGGCTGCAGTCGCCCTCGTAGCAGTCCTGCTCGCTCTCGTGACTCACACGGCGGTCCGTAGAGCGGCACCATCCGCCACTAGCCGGTAGACACGCCACAATCCGTCACTGGCCGGCCTGCACACGACGATCGGCCACGGAGTGGCGGGCACACGACGATCGGCCGGGTGTCAGTAGACGTATAGCACGAACAGCGTGAACGCGACGCCGAAGACGATACCACCGACGACGGCGAACGCGAGTCCGATCGTCGGATCCATCTCGAGCAAGAGAAGCAGGACCACGACGAACACCGCCCAGAGTACGGCGGCGGCTGTTCCGAGGCGAAACCACTTGCGGTTCTCCGGTGGGATCGTCGGGCCGTCGGGGGTCATCCGGTCGCCACTACGCGCTCCCGGCCGGTATAGCCATCGGGCGAGCCACACCCGGGCGAGGTCGTGTTTAGTCAAGGCTGAAGGATGAGGTGGGGGGATTTTCAGCTGATTCGTACGAAAATCGCCCGCCTCAGTGGTCGTGGCGACTGGATCGACTCGGAGTTTGTGGAGCGAGAGCGGACACCGATCGAGCTGATGGAACTCGGTATTCGACTCCATCTGTCTGGACTTTCACTTTCGAATACCATCTCTGAACTTGAAAATTTCGGCGTCCGACGGTCACGCTAAGCCGTGCATGATTGGGTGCAGAAAGCCGATCTACGGCCAGCCGACGATGCAACTCCGGATCACGTTGCGCTCGACGAAACGGTGATCCGAGTCAATGGTCAGCAGTTCTGGCTGTACGCAGCTGGCGATCCAGACACGAACCAATTCCTCCACGTGAGGCTGTTTACGACCACGAAAACGACATCAACACAGCGGTTTTTGCACGGGCTTCGTGCGAAACACGATGTTTCAGATGCCGTCTTTCTCGTCGATCACGCCCACCATTGTCGATCACGCCCACCACCTAGCCGCACCACTCCAACGAACCGGGCTCCGATTTCGACCCGAACGACACGGAAATCGGAACGCCGTCGAACGTGTCGTCAGAGAAGTAAAACGACACACATCCTCGTTCGGTAATAGCTTCAGTCACGTCGATCCACCAACCGCCGAAACGTGGTTACAAGCCTTCGCCGTCTGGTGGAATTCGCGTAACTAAACACGATGCGGCGACGGGAGCAAGGGTTTTTTTACCTCTTCTCGGATCCGATGGACGATGTGGTCGCACTCGCGTTCGCTGCGCTCGTCGGCGTCGCGGTTCTCACCTGTCTGTTCATGGCGTGGGTGCTCGGCGCGAACAGCAACTCGCCTCCGTTCGCGCCGGCGATCGGTGCGAACGCGATCTCCACGATGCAGGCCGCGTTCCTCATCGGGATCCTCGCGGCCGCGTGAGCGCTCCTCCAGGGGGGAAGCATCTCCGAGACCGTCGGCGCCGACCTCATCGACGGCGTCGAGATCAGCGCACTGGCCGCGACCGCCGGCCTGCTGACGGCTGCCGGCTACATGGCCGTCGGGATTTACACGCGGTACCCGATCCCGGCCGCGTTCGCGACCACGGGGGCGATGGTCGGCGCCGGCCTCTCGCTCGGCGGTGATCCCGCCTTCGACACCTACCGGCGTCTCGGGACGTTCTGGCTGCTCGTCCCGTTCATGTCGGGCGGGCTGGCGTACGCCACGGCGGTCGTCCTCCGACGGGACGACGTCCCCGAGACGGTCGGCGCCCCGCTGCTGGCCGCACTCGTCGGCGGCGTCCTCGCGAACGTTCGACTGGGCGTCATCCCCGATCCGACGGCCGACCAGGGTACCCTCGCCGGGCTGCTCTCACGGGTAATCGGCGTCGGACCGGAGCTGTTTCCCGGGTTCGACCTCGGGATGGCCCTCGTCGCCGTGGCTTTCGCCGCCGTCTGGGCCTACTGGGTCCGCCAGCGGATCGCCGCCTCCGTCGACAGCCCCCGATTCACCGCTCAACCGCCGACTCACCGCTCAGCCGGTGGGTGTAAACAGGTAGCTGCCGCCGATGGCGACGATCCCCGTGAACACCCCGAACAGCCCGATCGGGGGCGAGACGAACGCGAACGCACCCCCGAAGATCACCAGCCCGAGACCGAACCGCCGGACGGCCGAGCCGGGATCGTAGCCACACTCCGGACACGTGGTCTCCTGTCTCGAGATCTCCGCGTCACAGCGCTGACAGCGGCTCACGGTCGCTCCTGGCCCTCCGGATCGAACACCGTGACCGGCACCTCACACCGGTCGACGATCGTATCCGCGACGCCACGTCCAGTCACGCGACGGACGATCGGGCTCCCGCGTGGACCGACGACGACGTGGTCGTACTCCGTCGCGTACTCCGGAATCACCTCGCCGGGAAGACCCTCGAGGGCGACGTGGTCGACCCGTTCCGTCTCCCCGGCGACGGACTCGACGACCGACGCCGCCCGTTCGCGGGCGTTCGCGATCCGATCGTCGCCCCGTTCGAGGAGGCTCCCCTCGCTCATCGGTCCGTCGAGCGGGGTGACGACCGCGATGGCGGTCACCTCTGCGTCCGGAAACGCTTCGAGGGCGTCGGCGAGGGCCGCCGATTCGTCCGGCGTACCGAGGAGGGCGACGAGGACGCGATCCGGTCGGCTCATACCGCCCGTTCGGACGGCGTCGTCAAACCCCTGTCGGCTGACGATTTCCTCGACGGCTCGGACCGACGCGACTGGAGACCGGACGGTCGTCGCTGCGGTCGGGGCGGTCTTCGACGCGGTGGTGGTCGTCGCTGCGGTCGGGGCGGTCTTCGACGCAGTGGTGGTCGTCGCTGCGGTCGGGGCGGTCTTCGACACGCTCGGGGCGACAGTTTAAATCCGCTGACGCGCGAATCGGGGACGATGAACGTCGAGGCGTTGTCCGGGCTCCCGCCCGGGGCCGTCGAACACTTCACCGATCGGGGAATCGAGGAGCTGTACCCGCCACAGGCCGCGGCCGTCGAGGCGGGCGTTCTCGAGGGCGAGAGCCTCGTCGCGGCCGTCCCGACCGCCAGCGGGAAGACGATGATCGCCACCCTTGGGATGCTCTCGGCGATCGAACGCGGGGGGATGGCGCTGTACATCGTCCCCCTGCGGGCGCTGGCCAGCGAGAAACGCGAGGAGTTCGCCGCCTACGGCGCGTTCGGGGTCGACGTCGGCGTGACCACGGGCAACTACGAGTCGACGAGCGACTGGCTCGCGGAGAAAGACATCGTCGTCGCCACGAGCGAGAAGGTCGACTCGCTCGTGCGAAACGGCGCGGGGTGGCTCTCAGAGCTCACCTGCGTCGTCAGCGACGAGGTCCACCTCATCGACGATCCGAACCGAGGGCCGACCCTCGAGGTCACCCTCGCGAAGCTGCGCAAGCTCAACCCGGGCCTGCAGCTCGTCGCCCTCTCGGCGACGGTCGGCAACGCCGGGGAGATCGCCGACTGGCTCGACGCGGAACTCGTCGAGAGCGAGTGGCGCCCCATCGAGTTGCGGACCGGCGTCCACCGCGGAAACGTCCTCGAGTTCGACGACGGCACCAGCCGCGAGGTGCCGGTTCGGGGCCGCGAACGCCAGGAGATGGCGCTCGTAAGGGACATCCTGAACGAGGATGGCTCCTCGCTCGTGTTCGTCAACTCCCGGCGGAACGCCGAGTCGGCCGCCACACGGCTCTCGGGGGTCACCGACGGTGCCGTCACGGGCGAGGATCGCGAGGCGCTGGCCGAGCTGGCGGAGCGAATCCGCGAGGTGAGCGACGCCGAGACGAGCGAGGATCTGGCGGCGTGTGTCGAACGCGGGGCGGCGTTTCACCACGCCGGGCTCGCGGGCGAACACCGTTCGCTCGTCGAGGACGCGTTCCGGGATCGCTCGCTGAAGGTCATCGCCGCGACGCCGACGCTCGCCGCCGGCGTCAACACCCCTGCCCGCCGGGTCGTCGTCCGGGACTGGAGGCGATTCGACTCGACCGCCGGCGGGATGGCCCCCCTCGACGTCCTCGAAGTTCACCAGATGATGGGTCGGGCCGGCCGACCGGGGCTCGACCCCTACGGCGAGGCCGTCCTGCTGGCCAAAAGTGGCGAGGAGTCCGCGGAGCTTTTCGACCGGTACGTCTGGGCCGACCCGGAGCCCGTCGAATCGAAGCTGGCCGCCGAACCCGCCCTCCGGACCCACGTGCTCGCGACGATCGCCTCGGGGTTTGCCGACACCCGTGGGGGTCTGCTCGCGTTCATGGAGGAGACCCTCTATGCGAGCCAGTCGACCGAGCCGGGGCGGCTCGAGACGGTCACGGACGCGGTCCTCGAGTATCTGGTCCGCAACGACTTCGTCGAGCGCGATGATCCCCGTGGCGGGGCCGACCGCGGCGGGTTCGTCTCCGCCGACGAGCTCCTCGAGGAGGGCGACGTCGAGCTCCGGGCGACGAGCCTCGGACACGCCGTCTCGCGGCTCTATCTCGACCCGATGAGCGCCGCCTCGATCGTCCACGGCCTCGAGAGCGCGAGCGAACGGCCGACCGCACTCGGGCTCTACCAGCTCGTCTCGCGCACCCCGGACATGTACGAGCTGTACCTGCGTTCGGGCGAGGACGACACGTACGGCGAGCTGTTTTTCGAACGCGAGACGGAGCTGCTCGGGGACGTCCCGAGCGAGTTCGAGGAGGACCGCTTCGAGGACTGGCTCTCGGCGCTGAAAACCGGAAAACTGCTCGAGGACTGGGCGAACGAACTCGACGAGGACCGGCTCACCGAACGCTACGGGGTCGGTCCGGGCGACCTCCGGGGGAAAGTCGACACCGCGGAGTGGCTGCTCGGGGCCGCCGAATCCCTGGCGGCCGAGCTCGACAGCGAGTGGGCCGTCGCCGTCCGGGAGGCCCGCGCCCGCGTCGAACACGGCGTCCGCGAGGAGCTACTCGAGCTCGTCTCGATCCGGGGGGTCGGCCGCAAGCGCGCCCGGGCGCTGTACGAGGTGGGCATCGAGAGCCCGGCCGACCTTCGGGAGGCCGAGAAGGGAGTCGTCCTCGGGGCGCTCAGAGGCGAGAAGACCGCCGAGACCGTCCTCGAGAACGCCGGTCGCGAGGATCCCTCGATGGACGGGGTCGACCCCCGACAGCCCCCCGTCGAGGACGGCGGCGAGGCGATCGAGGCGGACGACAGGCGTGGGGTCGACGGATCGGCCCGGGGAGAAGACGGGTCGGCTCGGGCAGACGGCGCGCGTGGAGACGACGGATCGGCTCGAGGAGGCGGCGAGGGGGCGCCCGCCGGCGAGGGTCGTGGCGAGGACGGCGAGGACCAATCGAGCCTGGGTGACTTCTAGTGGAGCTTCTCGAATGTCGGCTCGCGGTCGAGGACGTCGACGCGTTCGTGGCCCGTCTGGGCGAGATCGGCGAGGCCCACGGAACGACGATCCAGGCGTTCGACGCCCGCTACGTCGCCGACCGGGACCACCTGGCGCGGGCGGTGGAGCTGGCCGACCGTGCGTTCGCTCGCGGTGAGGCGGTCGCCCGCGATCGGGCCGTCGAGATCCTGCTGTACGCCGCCGGTCGCCGCCAGATCGACCGGGCCCTGGAGATGGGCGTCAGCGAGGGCGAGAGCGAGGCGGTCGTGCTCGTCGACGGCGGCGACGAGGCGGGCGCGCTCGAGGCGGTTCGTGGACTCGCGGCGTTCAGAACGGAGGCCCCGACCATAGAGGAGCCCGACGAGGAGCGGCTTCACTCGTTTTTCGGGATCACCGACGCCGAACTCGCCGCGACCGACGCGACCCTCGCCGAACTCGTCTCCGAACGCGTCGCGCTCCTCGACGTCGAGAAGTAGCTCACTCGAGTGCGGACAGCCGTTCGACGCGTCGCTCCGTTGGAGGGTGTGTCCGCGGACTGCCGGCGAGCCCGCGAAGCCGTCCGACTGCCGGCCCGACGAGTCCGCGGAGCCAGCCGACCACCGGCCCGACGAGTCCACGGAGCCAGCCGACCACCGGCCCGACGAGTCCACGGAGCCAGCCGACCACCGGCCCGACGAGCCGACGGCGAACCCACTCGCCGACGCGACTCCCGAGGCGTTCGGCGATCCCACCGGGCTGTGCCCCCTCGCCGCCGGACTCCCGGGGCCGGCGGGTGCGTTCGGGATCGCCGAACAGTGCCGGATCGGGGAGCCAGGGCTCGATCCAGTGGTCCCCGTCGTCGTCTTCGTCGAACGTGAGCGTATGCGAGACGATGCCGAGCGTCGCGCTCGCGCCGAGACGCGCATCCTGCGCCGGACGGGATCTCTCGAGTCGTTCCAGGGCGCTGGCGAGCGCGGCCGGATTTCCCGTCAGCCGGCTCGCGGCCCGGTCGGCGGCGAACTCCCGGGCGTTCGCGAACAGGCCGAGGGTGATCGCGTTGACCGCCACGAACAGCCGGGCGACCGCGCTCACGGCGAGATAGCCGATCCCGAGGGCCAAAAGCGGAAGCGCGAAGAGTACGAGGGAGGCCCCTCCGAGGACGGCCGCGTTGGCGGTAACTCCGAGAACACGTCGGAGGATTCGCTCGCGGGCGAGCAAGCCGTCGCCGACGGCGACCAGCGCCGCGATCGCCGTGACGACGGTCACGTCGCGGTTCGCGACGTGGGCGAGCTCGTGTGCCAGTGTGGCGTCCAGCTCGTCGTCCTCGAGGGACTCGAGCAGTCCCGTCGTCACGACGACCGTCGTCTCCCCCTCGATCCTGACGGTCAGAGAGACCGGCTCATCGCGGTCGGCGACGGCGACCGCAGGCGGAGGAGCGTCCGCGAGCGTGGCCAGTCGCCGGAGCCGTGTTGCCACGCCCCGAGGTCCGTCGCCCTCGACCGGCTCGGCTTCGAGGTCCGAGACGACGGCCCGCGAGCCGTAACGGATCTGGAGAGCCACGAGGGCGATCGCTCCGGACAGGAGGCCGGCGACAGTCGCCGGCAGGGCGAGGTCGGTGGACACGGCCCCGCCGGCGATGGAGACGAGACTGACGGTGGCCCAGCCGAGCGCGGCTACCACGAGCCCGTTCACGGCCAGGACGAGCGCCAGGGCACCGAGGATCCGTACGCGGAGGGACCAGTCCGGTCGGAGGGTCACTGCCGGCAGTACGAGCCCGATGCTCAATTCCGTTTCGCCCGCAGCAGGGCGTAGCGGTAAAGCACCGTCGGACCCAACCGCGACCGTGCTCGTCTTTCGCGGTCGGGCCGGGACGATCGAGGCCGATCGGGCGGCGACCGGGCGCCTGTTCGCCGCCGCGGCCGACGGCAAGCGTGCGGTCCGGGTCTGGACCCCGCCACGTCAGCTCGCGTTCGGCCGGCGGGACGCGAACCGACGGGGGTACGACCGGGCCCGGACGGTCGCCCGCGACCGTGGCTTTCCCCCCGTCGAGCGGCGCGTCGGCGGGCGTGCGGTGGCCTACGACGGGGAGACGACGCTGGCGTTCGCCCGGGCCGAGCCGATCGCAGACCCCAGACGCGGCGCCGACGACCGCTACGAACGGCTGATCGCGGACGTCGTCGACGCCCTCGTCGAGTTCGGCGTCGCGGTCGAACGCGGCGAGCCCGCGAACGCGTTCTGTCCGGGAAGCCACTCCCTGCAGGCCGGCGGCGGGAAGATTGCGGGGATCGCCCAGCGCGTCCGTAGCGACGTCGCGCTCGTCTCCGGCGTGGTGATCGTCGACGGCCGACGCGAGCTCGCGGCCGTCCTCGAGCCCGTCTACGACGCCCTCGACGTGGCGTTCGATCCCGGCTCGGTCGGGAGCGTCGCGGCCGCGGGCGGGCCCGCGGCGCCCGACCGGCTCCGGGAGAGCATAGAGGACGCTCTCGTCGGCGACGGCTCGCCGGCAGTCGCGTGGGTCGGTGGGTAGTCGACCGGCTCGCGAACCGCCGGTTCGGGACGGGTTCGCCGAAATGCCGACTTCGGGCCGGACTCGGCGAAAACCCTTTTGTTCGCGTGCCGCCCGGTCACGGACATGGACGTCACCGACGGGGAAGTCACCGACTGGGGGGAACTCATCGAGGATGCGGGCGGGGCCGCCGACGAACTCCGGGAGGAGGGGTGGGAGGTGATCGAGGTACGGCCCGGGGGAATCTCGCCGATGGAGGCGGGTCCGCTTCCGGGGATCGTCGCGGTCCTCGAGGAGGGGGCGTTCGAGCCGATCGAGGCGACCCTCGAGGCCGGCACGAGCTTCACGCAGGCGGAGGTCTACCGCCGGACGGTCGACGGGGTCACCTACGCCATCGCCCTCGAGTTAGACGACGCGACGCGGACGGCCGCGGCCATCCCGCTGGCGTACGATCGCACGGAGTTCGCGGCGGCGTTCGAGGCGGCCGAGGAGGCCGGCGAGCTGTACGTCCATCTACGATCGCCGGAGGCCGAAGACGGCGTCGTCTTCTCCCACGAGAATCCGGCGCTGTTCGTCGACGAGGGGCCGTCATCGAACTAGCCCCCAGGGGCATCGGGGAACACCCCCAGAGGCATTGGGGTACCGGTGTGCACCCCCAAGGGCCAGCGAGGGACGCCCCCAGAGGCATCGAGGGACACTCCCCGGGGTCGTCGGGTTACCTCCCCGCCGGCGATCGATCGCCTCCGGGAGTCACTCGGTCCGGAGCTCCTCGCTCGCTTCGCGGACCTCACGCATCACCGAGGAGATCCGTTCTTCGGCCTCGAGTTCCTCCTCGACGGAGAGCTCGACGCCCTCGACCTCGAGGAGGAACTTCGCGACCTCGGTGGCCTCGTACATCACGTCGTCGAGCTCCTCGGCGGTGAAAAAGTCACACATCGCGCCGTAGAGGAAGGTCGCGCCGGATTTCCTGACTTTCTCCTCGAAACTCGAACGGGCCTGGTTGACCGCCTGCGGGGTGTACGTGTCGGTCATAAACGGGACGAGTTCGGGGAGGTTTTCGCCGATCTTGGTCATCTCGACACCGGTCTCGGTCCGAAAGTCCGCACAGAGGCGGGCGATCGCCCACTCGCGGGCCGTGACGTACGTCCGGTCGCGCAGGAACTCGTTGACCCGGTCGTACTGGGCGCCGTCCATCTTCTTGAACCGGGCGTACTTCCGGACGTCTTCGGGCACCTCCGACTCGGGGGTCGGATCGGGGAC
>LKMJ01005552.1_pt1 | contig 11881 bp, 11 predicted proteins | sample 643391 | NCBI WGS metagenome assembly LKMJ01 (sample SAMN04112250, study PRJNA286221) | soda lake metagenome | biome: soda lake; feature: Kulunda Steppe; material: water; isolation source: sample PL-Br10 brine of Picturesque Lake | place: Russia: Kulunda steppe | collected 2010-07
GAATAGTGGAGCAGGCGCAGAGACATTCGTTGCAGTTGATTACTCACACCGGGACTTTGCTCCGTCGGTTTCCGTGTTCACTGCCGTGGCCGGTTTCGTTCTCCCAGCTAGTCGGCCAGTTCGAGCGCCTCGAGATCGAGGTGACCCTCGAGGAGAGCCGCGGCCCGATCGTATGGGGTAACCTCACCGGCATTCGGTGAGTTCGAGGGTGGTGGCGCGGGAATCGTCGCGTGTGCTCGAATCGCCCCAACAATGGCGTCCCTGACCCCGCTGTTATCGAATAACCCGTGAAGATACGTACCGAGAACGAGCCCCTGAGCAGCGCTTTCGGGCCCAAACGGATGAGTGACCGCTCCGGACTCGAGGACGTGCGTCCGACCAGTGTGTATCTCGTAGCCCGAAGCCGTCTCAGGGGCCCCAGACAGCAGTGGTGACGCATCTGGGTCGACACTGACGGTCACCGGCGAGACTCGTTTTGTTCTCTCGAAAACCGTCTCGACGGGGAGGAGCCCGAACCCCTCGAGGGTGTCCGATTCACTGTCACCAGCAGCCTCACGGGTGACGTTTCGAAGTCGCTCACCGAGCATCTGGTACCCGCCACAGAGGCCGATGATCGGGCCGCCGAACGACTCGAGTGCGCCCCCAAACCCGGCCACTTTGAGGGCCCGCAGGTCATCGACGGTGTTCTTCGTACCGGGAATAACGACGGCATCTGCGTTCTCCAAGTCTACGGATTCGGTTCGATCATCGCGATCGACCGGCACGTACCGGATCCGAACACCCGGCGTCTCGGTCAACGTCTCGAGGTCGGCGGCGTTCGACAGGCGCGGGAGCCGTGGGACTGCGATCGTGATCGCTAACTCGGGGGACACCCCGTCGGTGGCCCCACGAACCTCGGCCTGGCCCGATGGGGGCAACGCGACGCTATCTTCCTCGGGAAGTCCCGGATCGTCGTACGGCAAGACGCCGAGTATCGGAACGCCTGTCCGGGCTTCGATCTCACGGATGCCGTCCTCGAGGAGGCTCACATCGCCCCGGAATTTGGTGATGACGGCTCCTGAAACCCGCTGTCGAACGTCCTCGGGAAGCAACTCGAGGGTGCCATAGAGACTGGCGAAGGCACCGCCGCGTTCGATGTCTACGAGCAGAAGGACCTCGGCGTCGGTGAACCGGGCGCACTCGAGGTTGGCCAAATCCCGATCGTGGAGGTTGATTTCGGCGATGCTGCCCGCGCCTTCGGCCACGATCACCTCGTGGTCCTCGGCCAGCCGTTCGTAGGCGGTTTCGGCCGCCTCGCGGGCTCGATGCCAGTGGTCCTCGTAGTACGATCCTGCGCGGTAGTGACCGACGCCGCGGCCGTCGATGAGGAGTTGGCTCTCGCCCTCCCCGCGTGGTTTGAGGAGCACGGGATTGCAGTCCGTCGTCGGCGTAAGCCGTGCGGCCCGAGCCTGGACGAACTGTGAGACGCCAATTTCGCCCCAGTGGCCGTCGTCGTCGCTGTTGCCCGTCGCACGAGCCACCACGCGAGCGTTGTTACTCATGTTCTGGGCTTTGAACGGCGCGACGGAGACCCCTCGATCCGCGAGGAGGCGACACAGGCCGGTGGCGACGGTCGATTTGCCGACGTGGCTTGCCGTTCCGGCGACGAGAATCGTCCGCGTCATTGCTCGAGTAATCTTCTCGAGGTGTGGGCTTCGGTGTGTCGGTTTCGCCGTCCGTTGTCTCGCTTGCTATCTCTGACAGGGGGGTTGTGAATAGGTGGTCACCCGTGGTGGCCGCTCTCCGGGCCCAAAATCGGCGTCGTATCGCCCTACCAGGTCACTCGGTTTCAGACTCGAACCCGGGTTCTTCCTCGAGAGGCGGTTCGACGTGGCTCAGGATTTCGTGGGGGGACGTAGCCGATATTGTCGCCTTCTTCGTCCAGCAGCACCAGTCCGTGCTGGTATTCTCGAAAATCAAAACAGGCGATCTCCTCGTAGGCGTTTCCCGGTTTGTAAATGACACGCATACGTGCATATTCAACGGGGGCGCTGGAGTGAGCAAGCCCCGCAGGTGCAAGGGGTTGATTCTCTCCACAAGTCTTGTCTCGAGCCACCGATCAGACTCGTCCGTGTCGATACCGCGTTGCCCAGCGCCCGCTCGCACGGGTTGCCAGCCAGTAGCCCGACACCCCGGCTACAACGCCAAGGGTACTCAGCCCTGCGGCGACCGCACTCGAGAGCGGCACGACGACGAACCCGACCACGAGTGTGGGCACGAGTACACAGGCGACTCCGAGCGTGAACCCGACGAAACGAACGCCATCGAAGAGGAACTCGTTGGGGTCGAAGCCGGCGATGAACACGGTGAGGCCGTAGTAGTACTGTGCGAGCCCGATGAGGAGAACGAACCCGGTCAGGACATCGAGGGCTGGTGGCCGAGACCAGAGGACGGCAACGGCGTAGGCGAGCGTCATCGTCGGCAGGCCGACGAGGTAGAAGGCGACGCGTTTCGCCCGGAACACGGCCTCCACCCGAACGGGATAGGTCAGATACGATTCGACGGCGTCGAACTGTGTCAACCAGTTGTACGTCGTAAAGGCCGAGAGACCGAGCACACTGCCGTAGAACACGCCCAGGGCCGGTTCGATCCCTGTGATCTCCCGGACGATCGTGACCAGGAAGGCCACGACCGCGAGCAAGATCGTCACGGAGACGATCGGCTTCCACAGCCCGCCGCTCGAGCGAACCAGGTCGAGGAGCGTTTTGTTGACGAGCGGGCCGCTTCCGGGCAGGCTCTCGAGCGTCTCAAACCGCAGTCGGCCACTCCCCGACCGGGCCGGTTGGCTGTATTCCGGGTCGTAGATGCGGAGCGCGGCGAGGCTCAGGATGGCGGTCCCGCCGAAGACGGCGAGCCAGCCCCAGAGGGTCCCCTCCGAGAGCACCAGCTGGTGCAGACCGAGGCCCTGCAGTTGTGCAGGGGGCTCGAGTGGGGGCAGGAGTGTCGTATAAGCGGACAGCGCCCACAGCCCGACGACGCCGAGCACAGAGAGCCCACTCAGTCGGAGCGAGAGGCCTCGAGTTCGAAGGGCGATCAGCGCGAGTGTGACGGCCATCCCGGCCGTGAAGACCAGTGAGAGCGAGAGCCACGTGACGAAGACGGCGATCGGGGTTTCGAGCGTGAGTCCCTCGAGGGCGACGACGACCAACGAGAGCGGGAAAACGATCGTGATCGCGTAGAACAGGGCGTCCTTGCACAGAAAGTGCCCCAGTAGCCGTCGCTCCGAAAGCGGCAGGGTGTGGCCACTTCCGAGTAACAGCGAGAGGTCCCCGAAGACGTTCTCGAGCATGTCCGAGCCAGCAAAGGCCGCCGTGCCGCTGTAGAACCCAAAGGCCAGGACGGTGAGATGTACCCCGAGAAGGATCGACGCACTCGAGTAGCCCGTCTCGAGCAGCGCCAGCGAGCCAAGACTCACCAGCGCGGCGATGACGAGCGGAAACGCGTAGAACCGGCGGCCACCGAACAACGACGTGTGGAGTCGCCACTCCTCGAGCCAAAGGGTGCGAAAGAGGGTCCAGTCTCGGCTGAGATCGATACGGTTCCCACCTGACCCGTCCGCCTCACGATCGCTCCCGGACGTCCCGGTCGGCGCTCCGCCATCGGTCGAAGCCATCCCTTCCATGGATGATCACCGATTCTGGCTCGCGGAGGCGGGTCGATGATCGACAGCCACGTCGCCATCTTCGTCGCCCTCAACCGGCGTCTCTCGTTCGACAGTTTCGAGGAAGCGGTCTCTGAGGTCCGCTGCAGTGTACTCGCCGGCCTCGAGAAGTCGACAGGTCCCGTCGACGACGATGCCGACCCGATCACAGATCGCTGCCGCCACGTCGATGTTATGTGTCGAGACGAACACCGTATTGCCGGCCTCGACGTACTCGAGGAGGTACGCTTTGACCTGTTCCTGTGCGAGTGGGTCGAGGTTGACCAACGGTTCGTCGATGAACACCAACTGTGGCTCGTGTAAAAACGCCTGGGTGATCATCACCTTCTGTTGTTGCCCACGGGAGAGATCCGTCGTCAGCGTCTCGAGGGTGTTCTCGAAGTTGAGCCGACGCGCCCAGGTATCGATCCGTGACTCGAGGGTGTCGGGTTCGATTTCCCTGATCTCGCCGACGAACTCGAAGAACTCACGTGGCGTTAGAAAACTCGGTGGCGGCTGTTGTTCCGGGAGGACGCCGACCCGCCGTCGCGTTTCGACGGGGTCGACGGTTGGATCGAGGCCCAGTACCGCAACGGTCCCCGCGTCCGGCGTCAGTTGGCCGGTGAGGACGCTGATCGTGGTCGTCTTCCCCGCACCGTTCGGACCGAGAAAGCCAAAACATTCGCCAGCATCGACCTCGAATGTCATCCCGTCGAGGGCCATCACCGACCCGAAGGCATGCTCGAGGCCGTCAACACGGAGGATCGTCATTACTGAGCGTTTGGACGTATCAATTATAATGGTTCTGTCCAGGTTTTATCGGGCTTACAATGCTCACTGGTTCAGCGACGGCGTCCGCGAGCGCTCAGCGGCTCGCCAACTGAGTGAGTATTGTCATTAACAAAATCAGACACACCGCAGTGACGGGGCAGGCAACTACCTGCCTCCCGACTGCTGACCGCTCACACCGTACCGCCCACATCCGTCCCCGTCAGTACTCCGTCCCACGTCTCGCCCGCTGGCCATCGTCGATCGGATGGCGCTGTTTGTTCACCTGTGTGACGAGGTCTGCAGCCTCGAGGAGGTAGGTCGGTTCACTGTGGCTTCCGGTCAGCACCAACTCGAGCGCCGGTGGCTTCGTTTCGATACACTGGAGCACGTCTGCCGGAGCCAACAGCCCCTGATCGACGGCGTACAGAATCTCATCGAGGATGAGCATGTGGACGCCGTCTTCGGGTTCGCCGTCGAGTGCCAGTGGTTCCTCGAGTGACGCCTCAGCCGCCGCTTCGATCAACGCCATCGTTCGCTCGAGGCCCGCCTTGGCTTCCCGTTCGTGGTCGGCCTCGTCGCTGCCGTCGGCCATTCCGTGCCAGCCGTAGTGGCCGAGATTCTCGTAACTGAACCCCGGGAGAGCCGCGATTGCATTGTACTCGCCACGAACGGCTTCGACGCTCGAGGCCCCACCTTTCATGAACTGTACCATGTGGACGCGAAACCCGTTTCCTGCGGCACGCATGCCCATCCCCATAGCCGCAGTCGTTTTCCCCTTCCCGTCGCCCCACCAGACCTGGACCAGGCCAAACTCGTCCGGTGCATCGGGGGTAATCGGTTTCGCCGTGGGGCGTTCGCCTTTCCCGGGGGTTTGCTCGAGGAGTTCTTCTCGTCTCCGTTCACCGTCCTGGCTCGACGCTGAGTCGTCATCCGCCGTGTCTCGAGTTGGCATTCGTACTCGAGTGCTCGCGTGGCGCGAGTATGATACTGTCTGTTGTGTCCCACCATACTCGTCTTTCCAACGGGCGGTTCAGTAATCCGCGTACAACGAGGCTTCGGACCGACGCTCGTGGTACGCCTCCCTCGCCCAGGCCACCCCGGACGGCTCGGTCGTCCGAACGACGCCGACGACACCACCTTCGTCGTAGACAGTGATTCCGGCCGCCACAGCTGGGTCGCCGTCAGTACGTTCGGCGATCCAGATAGCGTACGGGTCGGTCAGGTTGGTGGTATAAACCGTGCCGCCACCCGGCTCGAGCACTGCCTCGAGGCGGTCTCTGTTCGCAGCGTCCATGGAGGCGACCAGGTCGGTATCGAGTACGAGTTCGGCCGCGAAGCCGCCCTGCTCGATCGAGGTCTGAAAGTCATCGAAAAATTGCTCGTAGATGACGGGACCGGTTCCAAAGAGCCGCGAACACGAGGTGATGAGCGCGGTGCTCGGCTCGAAAGCCGTCCAGGGGGCTTCCTCGGTCGGAAGGTCGATTGCAGCAGTTCGGAGGACTGAAAGAGGGATCGTCTCGTGTGGCAGCACGGACAGAATCGGCCCAGCGCGATCGATGCTCTCGAGTTCCTCGAGGTATCGTCGTCTGGCTTTCGCCGACAGCCGTCCCTTCTCCGTCGCTCGATAAGTAGACCCGTGACGTTCGAGACAGCCACCCTCGAGGAGGGTAGCCACGGTGCGGTCGACCGTCGACCGTGAGACGCCGAGGGCCTCGACCAAGGCTGGCTTCGAATGGGGCGTCTCGAGTGTCACCTCGAGGACGCGATCCCGTGTCTCGAATCCGTCGTTCATCCTGGGAGCTCTACCGAATATTTATCCAAGCGGTATAAAAGCACACGGGCCGCTCGCTGTCGCTGCAGCGTCCTAGTGTGATGATTCCTGGTGGATGCGATCATCGAACGTCTCGCGCACCTTTTCGATTTTGGGTGCAGCGTGCATTCGGCAGTAGGCGTCGGTTGGGTTCTTCTCGAAGTAATCCTGGTGGTAGGCCTCGGCTTCGTAAAACGTCTCGAGTGGTTCGACTTCCGTCGCAATCGGGTCATCGTAGAGACCAGCGGACTCGAGTTCCTCGATGAACGCCGTTGCGAGTTCGTGCTGCTGCTCGTCGTGGGTGTAGATCGCCGAGCGATACTGGCTGCCGACGTCCGGCCCCTGTCGATTGACCTGCGTCGGATCGTGAATCGTGAAAAAGACCTCGAGGATGTCCTCGTAAGAAAGGTGGTCGGGATCGTACCCGAGTTGGACCACCTCGGCGTGTCCGGTCGTCCCCCGACAGACGGCCTCGTAGGTCGGGTCCTCGACGTGGCCACCCGCGTAGCCCGACGTCGCGCTCACGATTCCCTCGAGTGGTTTGTACGCCGCTTCGATACACCAGAAACAGCCGCCGCCGACGGTTGCACGTTCCATAGCAGTGGTACGGGCTGGCGGACAAAAGAACCGACGGTTCCTGTCATCCGTTCCTGCTCCGTCTCTCGAGGTGCCTCCCTGTGTATTCCTCGAAGGACCGACTCACTCGTCGTCGTTTCTCCGGGACTCCTGACTGGGTGGTCCAGAACCTGGCAGTGCGTGCGGATCGGCCTGGTCCTCGCCGTGGACGGTGTCGTCGCGCTCGAAGAGATAGAGGGCGATCCCACCGACAGCGATCACCAACAGACCGGGAACCGGGATCGTCCCAACGGCGAGGTGTAAGGTCAGGGCGATCAACATCGAGATACAAACGAGCCCGGCCCAGAACCAGGGGCGCTCGAACTCGAGGCGTGATGCATCACGGTGGACGGCGATGGTGACGACAGCGATAACGAGGCTCCCGAGGAGCGCAACCAGGAGGGAGACAGGATCGTCCATTGCATAGGGTGAGGGACGACCAGCCAAAAAGCGTTCTGAGATATCCGTCCCGGTTAGTGGTCGTCGACGACGGCGACTGCACGAACCGGTGACCCATCGGCACGTTCGTACGACAGCGGGTAGGCGTGCACGGTGAATAGACGATCCACTGGCAGTGGCTCGAGCCCACGGAGGTTCTCGAGCAACAATCGGTCGCCCTCGAACATGACGTGGTGAAAGGGGTAGCCGTCGGGTTCGGCGTCACGTTCGAACGTCCCCGGTGTCGGGTCGACGTTCATCGCATCGATCCCACAGTGGAGGTCCTGCTCGAGTAACCACTCCCCGGCAGCGGCCGTCAAAAATGGGTGGTCGAACGCCGACTCGGTTCCCCAGCGAGCAGCCCAGCCGGTTCGACAGATGAGGAGGTCGGCACTCCTCACTGTTTCATCGTCCAGCTCCGCGTCGAGTGACCGCTCGAGGGTCCCTGCCGTCACGGGCTCACGTGGTTCGAGCGGTCGACAGTCAGCGATCACCGCATCAAATCGGAAGGTATCGAGACCGTAGGTCCTGAGGGTTCTGCCGTCCTCGAGCATGTGTGCCGGGGCGTCGACGTGGGTTCCCGTGTGTGACGCGAGGTCGAGATCCGTCGTTGCATACCCCTCCTCGGAGACAGTCGTCCGTGTCGTCACCGAAGGTTCGGGCGAGCCCGGGTACACTGGCATTCCAGTCTCGAGTGGGTACGAAAGGTCGTATGTTTGCATTGTTGGCACGTTCGATTCCCGGACACAAAACGTTCCGTCTCTTTGTTTCTTGTCCCTCTCTTTTCGAACGTGGACTTCCTGTCTCTCCCCGGATATGCTGAGAACTGGCCCCGCGACGGGGGGATGACCCACTACTGGTCGGCAACGGGGTCGAGTTCGGCTTCCAGGTGCTCGAGGTACGCTCTTACTGTCGCCTGCCGAGCCGTCGCTAACTGACGGCCCGGCTCCGTGTACATACGATCGGGCAACTGGAGGATTTTCTTGTGTAAGTGGTTCACGCTCGTTTGGCCAGCAGGCGACTCGTCCGCCCCAACGGGTATCTCCGGATCCTCGATTGGCGTCCCCCGTTCGCCACCGTAGGTGAACGTCCGCGCGATACCGATCGCGCCGAGTGCGTCGAGATTGTCCGCGTCGGACACCAGCTTCGCCTCGAGGGACGCGGGTTCGACATCGTTCGAAAACCGATGGGCGCGGATACAGTGTACAACGTCGTCAACACGTACCGGCTCGAGCGGCTTTACCCGTGGGCCGTCGTGGCTATTCAGGAGAATCCGTGCTGCTTCGCTGGCCCCCCATTCGGCATGATCGCTGATCTCGCCACGATCTTCCTTCGGTCGCCCGATATCGTGGAGGACGACTGCATATTCGAGGACCGAACGGTCGAGTGTTTCATCGGTGTCAATTTCAGCCACCAACCGACGGGCGTTGGTTTCGACTCGGCGAACGTGATTCCAGTCGTGAGCCGGACTCACCGTCCCCTCGAAATACGATCGGGCAACTGCGCGCACCTGCTCGAGTCGAGTGTGCATACATGCAGAGAGACCCAGTCGGAAAAAGTCGTTCCGAAGTCCGCACTCGAGGTCTGGAAACCCATCTGTCTGACTAACAATTAAGAGCCAGCCACACATGGTCGATAGCATGGACGACACTCCACAGGAGATTACCTCGCTCGTTGGACGCGAGGTTTACTCGAACAACGGCGTTTTCGTCGGTGAAGTCGAAGACCTCAGATTACAGGTTGACGGTGAAGCAGTCACTGGATTAGCCCTCGGGCGGCTCAACCGAACGCTCTTTGGTAACGAGGTTGACGGCAGCAAGGGCGTCATCGTTCCGTACCGCTGGGTGCGCGCCGTCGGAGACATCATCCTCGTCACTGAGGTCGTCGAACGCGTCAAGGAAGCCGATGAAGAGGAAGAAGAAGTCGTCGTTTAAATCTTAATTACCGTTCGACCCCTCGTCGACACCCATCGCATCGAACAGCGTTCGCTTCACGGCCTCTTCGGTCAGCGACAACAACGTGTCTCGTGTATCATCAGAAATATCGATGCCGGTGAAAATCCCGAGTGGGATTTCGGCACTGGCCTGTGTCGAGTGGCCAGCGGCTTCACCCATTTCGCCGTAGGCATCTTCGAGCACGCTCCCGACATCCATACGAATATCTTTCGACCGGGCAGCCAGGAAAATCGTCTCCTCGGCGACGCCAAACACCGCCGTCGTCGTCACGCCCTCGAGATCGAGGAGATGACTCGCCGCCTGCATCAATGCTTCCCGATCCCGGACGTACCCCGCGTTCGAGACGAGATGACTCCCCTGGACGTCCCGATTCGCGATCGCTTCGGCTAACACGTCGAGCGTTTCGGGGGACATCGAGGGCGATTCGACCTGCTCGAGGGTGTCGTGGTTCGCGAAGGGATACAGATAGGCGGCAGCCGTGAGATCTGCGGGAGTCGTATCCCGCTTAAAGTCGAGGGTTTCCGCGCGAATGCCATAGAGGAGCGCCGTCGCCACTTCCTCGGTGACGTTCATATCGAACTCCTGGATGTACTTCGTCATGATCGTCGACGTCGAGGACATGTTCGGCCGAATGTCAGCAAAGGCCGGGTCGAACTCGCCGTCAGGCTCGTAGTGGTCGATCAGAATATCGATATCGAGTTCGAGTCCCTCCGCTGACCCGTGGTCGACGAGGGCAACGGTGTCGTACACACTTCGGTCCTCGATGTCGTCCCACTGATGGAGGTCGATCCCGAGGAGATTGACAAAGGCACGGTTTTCTTGATGCCCGATCTCGCCAAGGTAGATGATATCGGATTCGACCCCCAGGTGAGTGGCGATGGCCTGTAACGCGCCCGCACTGGCGATCGAATCCGGATCCGGACTGGATTGTGTCACGATGGCGAACCGGCCATCAGTGTCTGTCAGAATCTCCGCGAGGGTCGCCGCGTTGTGCTCGAGTTCGCCTGACTCGAGTGCCCTGAGGGCGGAGTCGGCGATGACAGTCGATGGATTGATCACGATGTCAGCACCCAGATCAGCGAGTTCGTCGCCGGAAACGGGATCGCTCGCGCGCGCCACAATAAATTGGTCGCCGTTGGTCTCGCGAATCTGTGTGACGGCTTGTTTGTTTGCTTCGACATCAGAGGCCAGGATGAGAACGACGGATCGATCGGCGATGAGCTCAGCCGCCTCTGGTTCGCGAATATCGGCTCGTCTCGCGTCTAGGTCTTGATCTCTGAGTGATTCAACGCGACTTTCGTCGCGGTCAATGATCAGCACATCTTTACCTTGATCGACGAGATCTTCTACGACGGCAAAGCCGACGCTCCCGCAGCCAAGAATCGCGTAGTCAGAGATCGACGAAATTGTAACCCCCGTACTCATGTGACAGTCAGGTTGAACCGACTGTACTTAACGTTCCCGAAGCCCGTTACTATTTGCGTTGCAAGAGCTACCACGGCCCGAATCACCAACCGCTAAAGGAAACCTATTTTAGCGGCGCGAGGAAAACTTGTCCTGAGGGCCGGTAGCTCAGTTAGGCAGAGCGTCTGACTCTTAATCAGACGGTCGCGTGTTCAAATCGCGCCCGGCCCGCTTCCTTCGCTTGCGGTCGTGAGTTCGCATCCCGCAGCGACTTCTTTATTACAGCGATCATCGATTTGGCGATGTGAGTGCGTCTAGCGATCTTGCGGGGGTGTCCGCCTTCCCGCGACGAGTTGAGTGTGCAATTCGCAGCTCCAAAAAAGCCGGCAGGCGTCCTCGAAGTTAGATCTTCAAATTCCGTGAAGGACGCGTTCAATTCTGTTCTGCTGTCTTCCGCACGCGCCGAATGGTTTTCTCGGAACCGCCGATGAGGATTGGTTGATCGACGGCGCGGGCAGCTGTATCGCTCGCGCGCGAGTGAGCGACAGCGACCGCAGACAGCAAATCGTCATCGTATCCGAAGAGGACATCGTCGATCAGATTCTCGTCCGCAAAGAGTTCGACGTACGAGTCGCCGAATTCACTAACCTGGTACTCCCGCACGAGGCGAGGAAGTTCCGACGCGAGTATTCCCTGTAGTTCGTCGAGCGCGCGATAGACGTCGTACTCGTCCACGCGTCTGCTGACTGCGGCTCTCTCGACTACGGTTGGAGGGAACAACTCGAACAGGAGATTCGAAAACACGTCGTCGACGGACGGATCGATGTCCGAATCATCCCCGGCCGATTCGTGTTTCGTCTCGCTACCTCGAATTGCGTCCCGAGCGAATTCGGTGACGTCGTCCGGCCAATTAACGGTTCCCCGCCGAATGGCAGCTACAGATCCGCGGTAGACTCCCATCCGTTTCCTGTCTTCGACGAGGGCAATCTCGATGGACGCGTGTCGGGTCTCGTTCAGCGGGTCGTAGACGGCCCGCAACTGAAACCGCGGGAGAGACGTGAGGTACTCCCCGCGCTCCCGGTAGAACTCGTCCTCCGTCTTCGACGGTCGAAGGGGTCGATAGACCGGATCCTGCCGAACGCTCTCGTGAAGTCTCCAATACTGTTCTGGCTTCGTCTTCTTCCAACGATCGAGTACCGTCTCGTGAGC
>LKMJ01005553.1_pt1 | contig 11881 bp, 12 predicted proteins | sample 643391 | NCBI WGS metagenome assembly LKMJ01 (sample SAMN04112250, study PRJNA286221) | soda lake metagenome | biome: soda lake; feature: Kulunda Steppe; material: water; isolation source: sample PL-Br10 brine of Picturesque Lake | place: Russia: Kulunda steppe | collected 2010-07
AGTCATGCCAAGGTACTTAAACGAGTCAGAGCACTTCAAAGCAGCGCCGGCTAACATAAAAGTGGGCACCTGAGCACCGCACTTTGAGTTGAAGTGGACCACCTCTGATTTTGCAGTGTTGATGGTCGGGTGTTTGGAGCGTGCATACTATCTAGTAGACCACAAGCCTATTTAGCATGGTTAGCATGGTTTGCAGCTACTAGATTTGCAGCTAGTAGATAGCAACAGTTGGAACTGAGAAGGCATATGCTTCGTAACACTGCTCGTATTCGCTTGCGTGCCCACGCCCTGAGAGTTGATACTGGCTGTTGGCAAATCTACAACAGGCACTGTGACACATGTGACTTGCATGACGTCCAGGATGAAAAACATGTCCTTTTATTATGCCCTTACTTGGAAATGTGCTATTTGAGTTGGAAATTCGCGCGACAGTTTGCTGATTTTAATGGGGTTGATAGATTTTACATTGGAGACATGGGAGCTTTTTTACTTTAACAATATTTAACCTCAGTGCTGAGGAAGTAACATTGTTTACATTATAGCAGGCATACAAATCACTTCTTTCCCTTTATGAGACCGTGGACAATTTATGTCCTGCTGGCAGTGCCCAGCAAGCCCAGTAGTCATCCCATCTGGCTGAAGGTCTTAACCCATCTCAAGTTCAAAACAATAAGTTATCCTTCTGTGCAAAATCAATCTGCCAGATTACAGTAGTGCTGTATGGTCATCATGATGTGCGCATGGGAGAAATGTCAACTTGATGAGTTTGCTTCACTTGTGGTCTCAAATACTTACATGCTCCCACCCAGAACTCCCGTGTTACATTGACGATGAAACCTGCTCAAAGCAAACCGACTTCCGGCCCAGCTCCTCAAGTAAAAAAGAAAAATCCAGACGAAATTCATTAAGACGGTTGCATGCAAGTATTTTTTGATGGCTGGTGTTCACCAGCAACCTGAACCGTCAAACTACCTGGCTGAAGGTCAAACCTAAACTTGTAAACTTGTTGCATGCAAGTAGAGCGGAAGGCACACTGGCAAAAGACACATCTTGGAGGCCACTAGCAAAAAAATGTTCAAAGAATGGATGGAATACGCAGTCTCGGGAGGCACAGCTTTCAACAGCTTCCAAAGAAGGAGCGCGCAAAAACCTCTACATACAGACAGACAAAAATGCAGGTCCCATACAGAATACAAATGCATTCAAGTGTACATTCTTTATAAGTAATATCCCTCAGCCAGAGATTGAGTTTCCTTATTGGTCCAGCCCTCATCAAGTCACTCATTACCCCAAAATGCTTGAAGAACATGCTCCAAAAAGTTCTTCAACGGAGTTTGGCAGGCACTGGCGTCCATGAATTAAAACTTGTTTTAATTCATGCACTGATCACTCGCCGAGCTATGGAGACATCAAAGGCACATTTTCTATCTCCTCCTAACCGATTGCACCAAATTCCATCAAATGACTTCTCTCTGCTCACCAGGACAGATTCCCTGCTCCCACAACCTGACAGCCATCCCCGAGGATGGATTGCGCATCAAGCTGTGCAATATCGTCAAAACATGCGGATTAAGTTTCTCTCACCATTCTCACACCATTTGTCAGAAGCCTGGCTTTCAAGCAAGTACTGCTTGTTGCGAACGCGGAGCAGCTAAGCCCATCAGCTTTGTCTTTTATATTAGAGGCCCCACGCCTCCGTAGCCACATTCAATGCACACACATTCGCCCCCCTTGCTTCCATCCACACCAGCACTGCCCCTGTTGCCACCTTCCCTGGCTGCTGCCTGCCTGCGGTTGCTACTCAGCGCCTCCCACCACGCAGGAGTGTGCATGGAGATGGCGGCGGCAGCAGTGCTCAGGCCCAATGCGACCTGCACCCCACCCTGCCTAGATGCGCTCATGCGTCGGCGAACAGTGAACACCTTTTGCAGGCTGAAGGGCTTTGGCTGAGCCGGGGGGAGCTTGGGTGAGTAGCAAGGAGCGGCTGGCGTGGCAACGGGCAGTGGCGCTCCTGATGATGCAGGCACCGCCGCACCTGCCGCATCCTGTGCCACGGGCGCCAGAGGGGGGGCCCGGGCAGGGAGGGCTGCTGTTGCCTTTCCAAGCCTTGCAGGGCTTGATGGCAGCTGGAACCCCGAAACTACCACCTGGGGTGTGCTGTTGCAGATGCTCGGGGGGTAAAGAGGGGGTGTGCTAGCGGGCCGGCGGGCTGCAGTGCTGCACTGCCCCTCAGGCGGCTCAGAAGTGCAGGCAGGTTCGCTGTGGGCACGCCCAAGAGGGCTGCGGCTGGCGTGTTGCTGCTGCTGAGCTGGGCTAGCACTGATGCGCTCCTTGTGCAGGCTCTCCCATCGCCAGCGGGCAAGGAGCGCCGAGGCAGACCGCCAGGGTGGGAGGGGCAGGCCCTGTGCAGGCATACAAAGGAGCCCGGGGGTGAGGACCATTCATCCATCGTGACTCGGAGCGGCAGAGAGCGCTTGAAGGTGGACTTGGAGGGAGGGAGCAGCACTCCCTGCTAGGTTTGATGAGGTCGGCACTTGCCCAGGAACTGCCGGGCACAAATTGGCCAGCGGCAGCCAAGCTGCACTCCTGACCCTTCCCCCCCGACCCCCCCAAAGGGGAATCAACGGCATCAACAGCACCAGCGTCATTACCTGTGCTCCCATGCCCCCGCTGGCCCTGTGGCTTACCTCCGAATGCAAGGGAGCTTGTAGAGACATGCACCGTGATGCACAAGCAGTGCACGCAGACATGCATGGTGAGACACAAGCAGTGCACGCAGAGACATGCATGGTGAGGCACGTGCTGACGCACATCGCCCAGCCAGCGCCTGACGTGTGCAGGAGCGGCATGGACACACAATGCAGGGGACCTGCCTGAGAACTGCTCCTGCGCTGTTCAAGGAACACACAGTGCAACCCAGTTCATGCGCTGCCCGCACCCTGCACCTTTGCTACCCGAGCCACACACACATGCTGCCTCGCATGCTGCCTGCGCCCTGCACACATGCAGCCTGTGCCCCATATGCACGCAATGCCCCTACAAAGCCCTACAGCCCTCACAGGCAGGGAGTCACCTAGAAGATCCTCACCATGCGCAGGAACTCGTGGGCCAAGCAGCGCGACACAGATGCCACCAGTGGCTGCATCCGCCCCGCCTCCACCACCAGCAGATCGGGCAGGCCACCTTGGAAGGCAGCGTACTCGCTGCTGGCGCGGGGGAGCTCAAAGTGGGCGCGGAAGTTAGGCTCGACAATGAAAGGCCCGGGCGAAGCAGGGTCACCTGCAGGTGTATGCATGGAACGAGACACACAGTGGGTGGACAATGCTGGATTATCACTGGAACCCACATGCACACATGCACACACACATGCACACACGCACGTGGCCGTGCAATGTAAAGCCTGGCAACAGCAAGCTCGCCAGTGCGTGTATGAGTAAGTGGGCGGTTGGGGCAGGACAGGGCTGGGTGGTTGCAGCAAAAGGTGTTCATGCAAGTGGGTGGGTTGATACGAGAGGGCTGGGGAGGGCAAGTTCGGCGCAGGCCCTTCCTGAGTGCTCAGTTACTCCCCATGGTAAGGAAGTCATGGGGTGCAACCCGAAATAATGGACTCATTCATGGTGGCACAGCTACGGGCTCTGCCATCAGCTGCCCATGGGTCGCATCAGATGGACCATTGTAGTGGGCCTCAGGCCAAGGGGAGTGTTACAGAAAGCAGGACCAAGCACGCTGCAGCTATGGACAGCATGTGGCAGTGCGCAAGCGCATAAGGGGGGCGCACGGCAGGGGATTGACATGCACGTTTTAGAGCCCCCATGGCGATTGCGGCAAGGAGCAGAAGAGATGCACGAGCCCCTCCCCTCCTGAAGACCATGCTACCAAAGTGTGACAGACTTCATGGTATAGTATGCTTCCCAGTATGAGCCGACCCATGCCGTGGCACATCCTCATACGCTCACCTGTGTGGACCAGAACGAACGAGTGGCTGATGCTCCAGAAATGCTTCCCCAAGGCGCTGCCTGGCTTGGCTTGTTTGTTGCTGGGCTCTTGAGGGGGGCTTGAGCACAGGCAAACTTGTGCGCCAGGAAGCCTGGAGCCCAGAACCCTGGCAAGGTCCATAGCCAGGTCTTCAGCATTGGCAGGCAAGCAGCTGGCAGCCGCCTGGTACACAGCCTGCACGGCACAGCAGGCACAAGAGGCAGCGGATCGCGACCTGCCGTGCCGCATCATAGATACTTGGAGGAAAGAACAGAGATGAAAGTCCATGTCCTCCTGGTGACATGTGCCGCTTCTCATGGAAGTTCGCATCGTGCATGAGCAAGAACATTGTTCATCATGAAAAGCAGCTAGGAACTGGGCACGGAAAATCATGTCCTTCCACTTGCAGCATTTCCCAACCAGAAGACATCCTCGACACGGGGAGTGTGTGATGTTGGACTGGCTTGGAAGCAAGGTATGGTATAATTGAGGTATATGTGGTAGGGGGAGACGGAGGGGTTTCCGCTCTCTGACCCTCAAAACTCCTACCATTCAAGCACTGTGCTTCTGCAAGACCCACCTCTGCTGCAGTTAAGAGTTCTGGACCTGAGCATATGCCGGCAAGCTGTTGCTCCTGTGTGGCTGCAGCCCCACTCACGAGGTCCTCACCACAGAGCTGATGGTTGCCTTCGCCCGGCAGAGAGAGCGGGAATACGAAACTGCTCGCATCTAGGGTGGTTGAAGGTGTGCAGGCCGTGTCCGGTATTCTGCCCATGATCTAGGGTGGGGCGCAGAGTCGCAGAGCCGGGTCCGGGCGGCACCGAAGCTAGATTAGAAGGTGCACTGGACTTCTAAAGTCAATTAAAATTTAACAAACTTAGAAAAACTGATCTGCTTGTCTGGTTTGATGTTGGTGTGTTAGGAATGCGAGGAGGAGGTTCTTCAGCAAAACTCTAACAACAATACCGTATGGCACGCTTCAGACGTGTTAGTTGTATCTATATTCGGCGGCGTTGGCAGGCTGAATGGACATTGGGAACGAGTCTAGGAAGAGCATGTGACACGTTCGTTGGTGCGTGTACATGGATGGAACACATGTGTTCTACATGATGAATTTGCGCCAGAAACTATGCCTGGTGTTTCACAGTCAAATTTCATCTGGTCTTTTGTGTGCTTCATGCACGATCTTAAAGGCACATGACAGCTTTCGCAAGCGTGTTTTGAATCCATCCGATATCGGATCAATTTGACAGCCATGGTGCTGAGTCATTGTGACTGTCCTCCCCTGTAGCCATACCCTGTTGCAAATTGGTTGCTGTACAGATCCAGATACCTTGTATTTTTTGGTACATTAGCACAGGAATTGCCAAATGCATGGTTTTCTTTTTTTACAGACAATCCTTCACAAAAATGGCTGCTGACGATGCTCAAGAGGATTTGGATGGTCAAGGATACAACCTCTTCATGGTGCATCATGCGCGAGTGTGGTCTAGGGCCTCTACAGTTCAACTGGTTCCAGGCGGCAGTGCGGCTGTATAAAGCTTTAATACAAAGCAATAGCTCCGCTGCAAGAAAGATCTTACAAGCTGACATGCAACTGAGCTCACAATGCGATGGTTGCTGGTCATCCCACATCCTGTCTGCCATGAATGGTCTCACACAATCCTACTTGTTCAAGGAAAGGCTGCTGAAGTGTGAGCCCAGTGATCTTAGTCTTTTTGTTGTGGAGAGGCACTTGGATTATTGAACATCTTATTCTAATATGCATCCCGCCATCCATACACCCATGGCGCCGTGGAATCCCCTTGAATGGGCCTGGCATCCATGGGTGTATGGATGGCGGGATGCCAGCTGGTCTGCAGCGCTGCAGCTGCCGACGTGTGCACCAGGCTTCGCAAATTTGCCCTAGGGTGAGCAGCAAGGTGATGTGCAAGCACAGCCGCCCAGGGAGCACCTACCTCCTTCTTCCATAGCAAGGCCCGCAACTGGCTGTGCCACAGTCGGGCATGCAAGCTGGTGTACTGCTTCATTAAGCTGCGGCTGCTCACAGCTTCCAGATCTGGTATCTGGTGCGTACAAGGAGGCAGTGGTGAGTTGGAAGTATGGAGCGGGTGGTGAAGAGCAGGCTGGGCAGGAAGAGAGCAATTATAAGTTAGATCCCTGAGGTGAAGAGATTACAGAGGAGGAGGAGCTAGGAAGTCAGGAGGAGGAGCAGTTAGGGAGTGATGAGGAGGAGGGGGAGGGGGATGCCCACTGGGAGAGTAGTCAGCTGCTCAGTGATGATTATGAAGACATGGAAGACAGCGAAGATGAGGGTACAAGGAGTGAGCCAGAGGGCAGAGCAGCAGAAAGGGAAATGGAGCAGCTTTTGCTTTGACGCGCTCTAGGCAGCCCTGCCTGAGGAGAAAATCGCGTAAGCAAAAATAGGAAGAGGAGCCTGAGGACTACTATTGATTTGTGTTTCTCTGGTTTATGAAAGCTATTTATTTACAGTTGATATTGGGCAGGTCTTCAATGATGCTGAATCAAGTTGTGAACGATTGTTGGGGTCCTACTTGCATTTGCTCTCTGACACACATGGTGACAACCGTTTTTTTTGCCACACTTGTTCTTCTGTGGCACACTTTAATCTTTCTTTGGTAGCTCCAATGTAGGAAGCACCTTGTGTATGCAATCTCCTATGGGCGGTGGGCACTCGTGACTTTTTCATCTTCATGTTTGGACATCGGACATAGCTATGTCAGTGTTTTGGCTTCGTAAATCAACAACATATAATAGTAAGGAGAGCAAACTGCACTGGAAGATAAGGGAAGGTAAGGGTTACAAATCTAAACCTGCCAGAGGAGCTTAGTTGAAGCCTAACACGCCCGCAGCCTGAACCTACCTAAAGAAAGGTACAACACAGACATCAAAATTCATTTTTAAGACTGCTTGCCAGCAGAGTTCTCATCATAAATAATAGCAGAGTTTTCATCATAAATGTATGAAGACTAATTTGAATCCTAACATGTGTGCACGTGCGTTCTTGGCTGTATTAGGCTTTGTAGGGCTTCTCTCTATAATGCATTCAGTTTTTTCCATGTAATAAAAGGCCTTGTGCTTGCATCTTGCACGAGGTGCCTATAGAAAAGTTATTGAGCAGAGACGGTGACCTGCCAACGCCTACTGTTTGGAAGACCATAGCGTAGCCGTAGCGTGCAACCCTGTGTACCGTTACAGCTGGCATAGACCAGCAACAAACCAATCAGCCTAACGACTAGGCTGGCGGTTGACCCTTGAATTGTAACTTGACCTCCCTAAGCATGTAGTGCGGGATGTGAACGTGTTTCGCTTGCGAGCACATACTCTCGCGGTGGGATCCTCCATCTGGCGCTGCAGAACTTCCATTTGAAATGGCCACTGTGACAAGTGCTCCTGTGCTGTCGTTCAAAATGAGGAGCATGTTCTTCAAGAACAATGAATAGTTTTCAATGTCAAGACTTGTTTGTGTGCTTTCTCAGAAACTTCCACATGCCTTGTCTAGTCAGACTGTCTTTAATTTTCTTTCTCAACGGCACAATAGACTCTGCCATTTCATTTCGGACATTATGAACTATTTTTTGGCTGGCGAAGACCAGCAACAAACCAATCAGCCTAACGACCTGGCTGGCGGTTAACCCCTTAACTTCTCAGAAAGAAGTACTCACTCCTTTTCTTCCCTTCCTGCCAGTCCTTTTCTGTAGATGCCCCTTATATTTTGCATGCTTCGCCTAGTTAGACTGTCTTTGGTTTCCTTTCTCAATGGCACAACAGACTCAGCCATTTCATCTCGGACGTTCTGGACTATTTTTGGCTGGCGAAGGCTAGCAACAAACCAATCAGCCTAACGACCAGGCGGATACAGCCTTGAAACCTCACCCTCACCCTCACCCTAACGACCAGGCTGGCAGTTAACCCTAAATTGTAACTTGTAACTTGTGCTACTGGAAGGCATGAGCATGGGGTATCTGAGCGGACTTTCGCAGGGCATAGTCACATAGATCAAATTACTCTAAAAGCTTAGAAAGAGCATAAATGCCGCATGGTACTTGCAACTCTAAAACACAACAGTGTCCAGCATTGTGCCCATTGCCTGAGTGATGTTGGATGACATGAGGTTTGACACATTTGCCGCCAGGTGCTTTTTCGCGTCCATCTTTCCCACATTTGCCACCACTCGCTTCTCTGGGGGCATCTCTTGCTCCTCTAGCACAGCCTGCGACCATTGCACAGAGAAAACAATAATATGGCAAGCACAACAGTTCATAAGCAGAACGGGAGCAGGACCTAGCAAGCAAGGAGACCCTAGTAAAAATCTGGTGTCCTAGTGACGCAGCAAAGCTTCATGGTCGTTCCCACTTACGGCCCACCCCTTGTCAAACCAAGTTGTCTCACTTGGTAAGCAATTTTTTTTGGCAAAGCCCCAGTCATGGAGCATAGCCCCTAGGTTCTGGCATGTTTCCAGCAAAATTCACATTGGCCCGCCCATGCCCACCCAGGCCATCCCCTGCCCTAAAATTTAGTCAACCTCATTAAATACTTGTCAGGAAGGCTTGCAGTTTCAGGGGGGCGTGGTGGCGCAGCAAAAACCTTGCTCAGTGTGTTTGGGAACGTGGGCGGGCATTTTTTGGCCAAGAACAGCCAGCCCACAACCTGGCCTAAAACTCAGCATGTGGTATTGGCAAATGTTTTGACTGGGGATTCTGAGTTTTGGTGGCTGCAGGTGCAGCATGCGATCAGAAGCCAAATACTTAGCAAGCTTTGAGCTTTGACTTTGCCAGCCAGGCCGTCCCAGGTCCCCTGACTGCTTCTGATGGTGCAGGCTCACCCAGCATGTCCCACTGTGTGAAGTTCTCGAGGACGCGGGCAGGGTGGTGGTCCGGGCAGCAAGTTTGCAGTGCACCAGCAGGACCGTTCGAGCTGGTGACTGGGTGGACGGTTCGCCATAACTTAAGTTGCAATGCAATGTCCATTTTTCAAATAATGTAAGCAGTACAGCAGTATAGCAGCAGGCTCAGGTGTCCGGATGTCCAGGTTCGCCAACTTTTTAGCGTTGCTTGCAACACCTCCCTTATCTGTCCACATATTTGTGCCAGAACAGTAGACGATTCGATGTTTAATTGTTATGTATTCTTTTGAATGTAACAGGTCGGTGCCGTCTTCAGACTTTTAACGCAATTTTCTCATTCTCAATTTTTTGGACTGTCAAGATAGTGAAATAGTGTACAGTTAGGTCTGGTGATTTGGAGCCTGCACCAAAAGTAGCCTGTGCACCCCATTCTTGCCAACAACTGCCCCCCCAGCTGCACCATGCATGGCACAAGCATTAGTGACCTCTCCATGGTGCCATACCAAGCTGCAGGAGCCAAGGGATGCCCCTGAATGGCTGGAGCGGCCTCACTTGGATGCATGCGAGCGCTTGCATGCGCCCCTTGCTGCCTCCCTACTTCACCCGCAGCATTGTCTCCAGGCCTTTTGCTTGTTCGTGTGTGGATGCTCCAGGCCTGTGGATGCGGCTTAAGGCCTGAGGGCCCCACAACACACAAACAGCTTGTGCTTGCATGCTCTTACATTAGCATTGATCACTTTCTTCAGCAATATTTCAATAAATAAAATTTTTAGACAAAAAGTGGTGATGCAAGTGAAAAGGCAAGCAATCGTGTGGTCACACAAGCGCTCATGCCCAGACATCAGGTGCTATTCTGGGGCAAGGGAAGCAAGGGGTTCTGGAGAGCATGCAGGGGGGAAAAAGGAAATCCCCGCCTTAATCTGCAAAGGCCACCAATTGCCCAGGTTCTTAATTGCCAGGACGGGTGCATTCACTCAGTTGACCGTATGGCTGAGCAGGGGTCTGGCATTGGCGGACTGAGGACTCCAACAGTTGATGTCGTATGCAATTAGCCGGCTGTTCAACCATCCTAGCGTGCAGCAGCCTCATTGTAACCGCCATATTTCTTGATTTGACACAGCAAATGTGACAGAAGATGAGCTTTCCGCAGGCAATTTGACTTGAGTCACCCGCTGAGGACAGTCGTACCTAAACAGCCCTCCAGAGCGAATAATTCAATAAATTCATTTATCAAAGGGCTTAAATTTATTTCTTTATTTGTTTAGGCAAAGAAGGCCAAACCGGGAATTCTGAAATACCATCAGGCAAGCAAGCAACGCTGATAAGCTTAGCGAGACGGTCGGAGGGGGGGGGACCGCTCGTGGGGACGACTTCATGCATACTTCTGAGCAAACCAAAAGTTGCGCAAGTGCATGAGACACAGTTCAGAGAGACAGAGCAGGCATGACTGCTTTGAGACTCAAACCTGAATTTCTCTCTGGCAACAACTGAACAAGAGCCAAGTTTTTTGCAATTTGCATGATGTCATCAATGTCTGGTTGTTCTCACAAACGCCCCGCCCCAACTGTCCCATCAAGCTTTTCAGCCCCGCTCCTCGTGTTCTGAGCAACAAGTGGGGTCGAGAGCACCCCAAGGGCCATTCCTAAAGTGCAGGTCCTGGCCTGCTGCTGCTGGCTTGCCTGATGAAGTTTCAGGGTTCCCAGATTTTGTCCAGATTTGGCTGTCGTTGTCCAACCGAGCAAAAATAACTTTCCTTAGAATGTTTTTCAATAATATATCCATTTTGAAGGCCCGCAAGACATAGCTGTCCATAACGGATGACTTAAGTCTGCCTGCTGACAGATGCTCGCGCTTTGTCATATCTTCTGTATCGAATTAGAACTAAGCTAGGTAGTCGGAAAGGGGCTGCTGCACAGGAGGATGGGAGGATGGTTGAACATCCTGCTGACAGTGTGAGCAATTTACCCTGCTGGACACTAAGTCTGCGCGGCCCTGCCCCTGCTCAACTGTCTGGCCAACTGAGCAAGTACATGTGTCTAAGCAATTGGATATGCTTCAATAAAGAATCAATCATGCCAATTGGTGACCTGTACGGATTTTGGCAAGAAAGACGTTTTTTTCCCTGCAGGCACTCTGGGGCCGCTTGCTTCCTTTGCACCAAAACAAAGAACTGATGTCCGGGCAGGAAGAGCAGGAAGATTTGGTTGCTAAAAAAGAGAGCGAAGGTGTGTGCGCATGCTGGCAAGTCCACCATCTCCCACGAGGCACCTTGCACCCTGGCCCACACACAGCCCCCCTCCACACTTGCTTGGCATTGCTAGAATCAGCAGAAAATCAGCTTTCTGGTGCGCATTTCAGGAAAGAGAATGGTGCAGGGGTTGCAGAGGTAAGTTGGAAAAACAAAGCGCATGCGCGAGACAGCTTTGCTTGACGAGGTTGGGGCCGCTCGTGAGAACGTCCTTTAAGTCAGGCACCACAACCCTGCCGAGCCTTTCAATCCTGGATTTAAGCACGGAATATGTCTTCATTATCATAAGAGCCCTTTTGGCATACATGGGTCCATGGGGGGTGCACCCGGCAAATTTGCTGGAAATAAGCGGGTGCGTTACGCAATCATTTTGAACTTCTTATCAGGGTTGAGTCATGCGTCCATTTGCCCAGACCGATGCGCGTATGATACCAACAATTCGCGTATTTAACATCAATGCGTCCGCATTGAGGGGTCATTTTTGAGGGTAGTGGTTAGAGGGGGTAGAGGGGGGCCTGTAGGTCTCCAACTGCCCCCCCAGCTACCTATAACCACCCCTATACATTCTTATATGTTCATAAATTTTCAAAATGCCAACAGAAAAGGTGCAAGTACTGCAAGCATGCCTTTGTAGGTGGTGCTCCCCGCATCAGGGAGCACTTCCTGCACATTAATCCAGCTTGTGGGGTAGCAAAGCGCACAGCAGACGAGGCAGTCCTGCAGCCTGTCCTGGATGAGATGAGGGCCATCAATGCTCAAAACAAGGCAGCAGCAGTAGCTGCGGCAGCGCA
>LKMJ01005554.1_pt1 | contig 11880 bp, 11 predicted proteins | sample 643391 | NCBI WGS metagenome assembly LKMJ01 (sample SAMN04112250, study PRJNA286221) | soda lake metagenome | biome: soda lake; feature: Kulunda Steppe; material: water; isolation source: sample PL-Br10 brine of Picturesque Lake | place: Russia: Kulunda steppe | collected 2010-07
GAGAACATCATCGGCGCGATCCAGGACCACATCTCGGGGACCTACCTGCTCACCCACGACAACCCACGATTCAACGAGACGCAGGCGCTCGACCTGCTACGGGCTACCCGGATCGACGAACTGCCCGAGCCGAGCGGTATAACCGACGAGGGCGAGCCGTTCTGGACCGGGCGTGACATCTTCTCGGAACTGCTGCCCGCGGACATGAACCTCACGTTCACGGGGACCGTCGGCGACGACGTGGTCATCGAGGACGGGCAACTCGTCGAGGGAACGATCGCCGAGGACGAAGTCGGCGAGTTCGGCGGCGAGATCGTCGACACGATTACCAAGGTGTACGGTAACACCCGCGCCCGAATCTTCATCAACGAAGTGTCGAAGCTCGCGATGCGCTCGATCATGCACTTCGGATTCTCGATCGGGATCGACGACGAGACGATCCCGGACGAGGCGGAAGCCCGCATCGACGAGACGATCGCCGACGCCAACGACCGCGTGGAGGAACTCATCCAGGCGTACAAGCGAGGAGAGCTCGAGTCCCTGCCGGGACGGACCCTGGACGAAACTCTGGAGATGAAAATTATGCAGACGCTCTCGCGGGCGCGTGACAACGCCGGGAACATCGCCGAAGAGCACTTCGACGACGACAACCCCGCGGTGATCATGGCCGAGTCCGGTGCCCGTGGATCGATGCTCAACCTCACCCAGATGGCCGGCTGCGTCGGCCAGCAGGCAGTTCGAGGCGAACGAATAAACCGCGGATACGAGGATCGAACCCTCAGCCACTACGAACCAAACGATCTCTCAGCCGAGGCACACGGCTTCGTCGAGAGTTCCTACACCGTCGGCCTCTCCCCACGGGAGTTCTTCTTCCACGCGATGGGTGGCCGCGAGGGGCTGGTCGACACCGCCGTCCGAACGTCGAAGTCCGGGTACCTGCAGCGGCGGCTGATCAACGCGCTCTCGGAACTCGAGGCGCAGTACGACGGAACCGTGCGCGACACGAGCGACACGATCGTCCAGTTCGAGTTCGGCGAGGACGGTACCTCGCCGGTGCTGGTCGCCTCGGGCGAGGACAACGAGATCGACGTCGACGCGATCGCGGATCGAATCGTCGAGGCAGAATTCGATTCCGAGGAGGAGAAAGCGGCGTTCCTCGGCGATAAGCCCACCATGACGAACCTCTCCGAGCACGCCGATAGCCGTCGACGATCGACGGGCGCGGAGGTGAGTTCCGATGACTGAACATTACGACGTGAGCGACGAGGCGGTCGAGGTCGTCGAAGACAGCGAGCTTCCCCGACGGCTCAAAGATCGCGTCTACGAGACGATCGAGGCTCGCGGGGACCTCACAGCCGAGCAGATAACGGAGGTCACCGCAGCAGTCGAGAGTCGCTACATCGACACGCGCGTCGACCCGCTCGATCCCGTCGGAACCGTCAGCGCCCAGTCGATTGGCGAACCGGGAACGCAGCTGACGATGAACACCTTCCACTACGCAGGTGTCGCGGAGATCGACGTTACCCAGGGATTGCCGCGACTCATCGAGCTTGTCGACGCCCGAAAGACGCCCGACACGCCGATGATGACCGTCTACCTGGAAGACGAGTACGCGACCGAACGGGAGCGCGCCCACGAGGTCGTCTGGAAGATCGAGGCGACGAAGATCCTCGCACTCGGTGACGTCTCGACGAACGTCGCGGACATGCGCGTACAGATCTCGCTGAATCAGGATACACTCGACGAGCGGATGATCACGCCGGAGGAGGTCGCAGAGATCATCGAGGACAGCCTGGGAGTTTCGACCGTCCAGAGCGGGACGAACATCGAATTCGGCCCGGAAGAGCCCTCCTACCGCGATCTCCTGCAACTGGTCGAGGAGCTCAGGGACATCACGTTCAAGGGCATCGAGGACATCTCTCGCGTCGTCATTCGTCGCGAAGAACTCGACGACGGCGAAGAGTTCGTCCTCTACACCGAGGGATCGGCGTTCGGAAAGGTGCTATCGATCGAGGGCGTCGATGCCACGCGCACGACCTGTAACAACATCCACGAGATTCACCGCAACCTCGGGATCGAGGCCGCTCGTGAAGCGATAATCGAGGAGACGAACAACACCCTGGCCGAACAGGGGCTCGACGACGTGAACGTCAGACACCTCATGCTGGTCGCGGACATGATGACCACCGAAGGAACCATCGAGTCGATCGGTCGTCACGGAATATCGGGATCGAAAGATTCGGTGCTGGCCCGGGCGGCGTTCGAAGTCACCGTAAATCACCTGCTGAACGCGGCCATTCACGGCGAAGTCGACAAACTCAACGGCGTCACCGAGAACGTCATCGTCGGCAAGCCGATCAAGCTCGGGACGGGCGACGTCACTCTCCGGATGGGATCGACGGGACCGAAGGCCGACTGAGATGGACCTCAGGCTTACGGACGACGCTCGTCAGCACCTCGCACTGTTCGAGGAGGTTACGGGTGCGAGCGGTCGCGACTGTCTGATCGACGGTGAGCGATTGCTGCTCGTCGTCCCGTCGGGCGAAATGAGCGACGCGATCGGTCCGAACGGCGCACACGTCAAGCGATTCGAGCGTCGCGTGGGGAAGTCGGTTCGGCTCGTCGAGGGAGCGGACGATCCAGAGACGTTCGTCGCGAACGCCCTGGCCCCCGCAGCCGTCTACAACGTCACGATCAGCGAGAACGAGGACACCGTCGCGTACGTCGAGGTCGCCAGCGAGGACCGCGGCGTCGCCATCGGCACGGAAGGGCGAACGATCGAGGATGCACGGGCGCTGGCGAAACGTCACGTGGACGTCGACGACGTGCAGTTGGTCTGAGCGTATTTTCAGACCGATCGTTCCGGGAGAGCGGTTTCCGTCGGCTTTTGCATTACGTTCGGCGGTTTGTCAAAGATTCGGTGATTCGTCAACATATTCACCGGTGTACCAAACGCCCCTGATACCATTTGTGTAGTAAATTAGTATATAATTTCGACCATATTACTGCAAATTTCTATTTTTGTACTCAAAACGGGTAGCACTACAGTAGACTCGGACGATTGGACGGGAACGGATGTGGATGCCCGGACGACTCTCGATCGTTGTATCAGTCGACTGTCTCCCGCGTCTGTCAGTCGACTATCTCCCGCGCCTGTCAGTCGACTATCCTCCGCGTCGCAAATCGACCCTCGCGTTCTCTCGTGACGTAGCTCTATCCCTCCGAAACGGGCTGAGATTCCTTCGTTACCCACCATGGAGGATTCTCGAGGCGTAATTCCCGAGTCCAAAAGGGGATGCTTAAGTGCCTTCGTCGGATAGCGACGGGTACTATGGCAAACGGCAAGTACGCCGCGCGCAAGCTGAAGAAGGACCGCCAGAATTTCCGGTGGTCCGACTCGGACTACGCGCGACGCGCACGGGGGCTTCGAGAGAAGTCGGACCCGCTCGAGGGTGCCCCGCAGGCACGAGGCATCGTTCTGGAAAAAGTCGGTATCGAGGCGAAACAGCCCAACTCGGCGATCCGAAAGTGCGTTCGGGTCCAGCTGATCAAGAACGGAAAACAGGTCACCGCGTTCTGTCCCGGTGACGGTGCGATCAGCTTTATCGACGAACACGACGAGGTGACGATCGCGGGGATCGGCGGCGCGAAGGGTCGCGCGATGGGCGACCTCTCGGGCGTGAACTACAAGGTCGACAAAGTAAACGGCGTCTCGTTGCTCGAACTCGTTCGCGGCAACGCCGAGAAACCGGTGCGATAACATGGCGACGGAAGACCAACCAGAAACGGAGGACGCCAGTGACGGTTTCGGCGCGAAACTCTTCGGCAAATGGGACGTCAGCGACATCGAGTACCGCGACCCCTCGACCGAACGGTACCTCAACGTGACACCCGTCGCCCACACCGCGGGGCGACACGCGGGCAAACAGTTCCAGAAGTCGGATATTTCGGTCGTCGAGCGCTTCATCAACCGGCTGATGCAGACCCAGGAGAACACGGGCAAGAAACAGCAGACGCTCAACCTCGTCCGCGATGCCTTCGACATCATCCACGAACGCACCGACGAAAATCCGGTGCAAGTGCTCGTCCGGGCCGTAGAAAACTCGGCGCCCCGGGAGGAGACCGTCCGCCTGAAGTACGGTGGAATCTCGGTTCCCAAGGCGGTCGACGTCGCCCCCCAGCGCCGGGTCGACCAGGCACTTAAGTTCATCGCCGACGGCGTCCAGAGCGCGTCGTTCAAGTCCCCCAACTCGGCCGAGGAGGCCATCGCGAACCAGCTCATTGCCGCGGCGAACTACGACGTCAACGCCTACGCGATAAACCAGAAAGAGGAGAAAGAGCGCGTCGCGGCGGCCGCACGCTAAGAGATTCCCGTTCAGTTTTCGGTCTGATTTCGGTTCAGTTTTCGGACCTGGTTTCGGTTCAGTTTTCGGACCTGGTTTCGGTTCAATTTTCGGGCCTTGTTGCGGTTCAGTTTTCGGACCTGGTTTCGGTTCGGTGTTTAGTCGTCTCCTCGCCTCGCCTGCGTCCGGGCGGTCCTCCGCTGGGCCCGTTCGATGAACTCCTGGGGAAGTTCGTCGATCTCCCCTGCCTGGACGCCCCACAAATGGGCGTAGAGTCCGTCGTTTTCGAGCAGTTCGTCGTGGCTCCCGCGTTCGACGATTTTCCCGCCTTCGAGGACGACGATCTGGTCGGCGTCCTTGATTGTCGAAAGTCGGTGGGCGATGGCGAACGTCGTCCGATTTTCGGTCATTCGATCGATCGAGCGCTGAATGAGCATCTCCGTCTCGGTGTCCACGTCGCTCGTCGCCTCGTCGAGGACGAGGATGTCCGGGTCCTTGAGGATCGCCCGGGCGATACACAGTCGCTGGCGCTGCCCGCCAGAGAGTTTGACACCGCGTTCCCCGACCATCGTGTCGTATCCCTCCGGCAGATTCTGAATGAACTCGTGGGCCTCGGCTGCCCTCGCGGCCTCGACGATTTCCTCGCGGGAGGCGTCGAAGGTTCCGTAGGTGATGTTCTCCTCGACGGTGCCGTAGAACAGGTAGGACTCCTGGCCGACGTAGCCCATCGACTGACGCAGGCTCGCGAGCGAGACCTCGCGGACGTCCTGTCCGTCGATCCTGACGGCTCCGTGGTCGACGTCGTACAGTCGGAGGAGGAGTTTCAGGACAGTCGATTTCCCGGCTCCCGTGGGACCCACGAGCGCGACCGTTTCGCCGCCGGGGACGGTAAACGAGACGTCGTCGATTATCGTCTCCGCCTCTTCGTCCTCGGTCTCGTCGTCTCCGTAGCTGAACGAAACGCGGTCGTACTCGACGCGACCCTCGGTAACTTCGAGTGGGTCGGTGGTGTCGTGGTCGATCCGTCCCGTCTCGTCCATTAAACCAAAGATGCGCTCGCTCGAGGCTTCGGCGCGCTGGTACATGTTGATGATCTGGCCGAACTGTGCCATCGGCCAGACGAGTTGCTGGGTGTAGAGGATGAACGCGACGAACACTCCGGTCTGGAGGGTGCCCGTGAACGGCCCCGGTCCGGTGCCGGTGAACACCCAGTACCCGCCGACGATGAACGTCAGGACGAACCCGATGCCGGAGATCAACTGCAGGCCGGGGAAGAACTTGATTCGAATGCGGATCGCACCCCAGTTGGCGTAAAAGTACTTCCGGGAGACGTCGTCGACGCGTCCCGACTCGTACTCCTCGGTGTTGTCGGCCTTGATGACCTGAATGCCCCCCAGGTTGTTCTCGAGTCGCGAGTTGACCTTCCCGACGCTCGAGCGGACTTCGGCGTACTTCGGCTGGATCCGTTTGACGAAGACGTACGTGAAGACGGCGATCAGTGGGACGGGTGCGAGTGACACCAGCGCGAGTTGTGGGTTGAGCCAGAACAACAGAAATCCGATGCCCAGCACCATCACGATCAGCCTGAACGCGGAGTTGAGCCCGTCGTTGAGGAAGCGTTCGAGCTGGTTGACGTCGTTCGAGAGGACCGACATCATCTCGCCAGTTTGCTTGTTGCTGAAAAACTCCATATCGAGTCGCTGCATCCGGTCGTAGGTCGCTGTGCGGACGTCGTGCTGGATGTCCTGTGAGAAGGCGTTGAACCCCCAGTTTCGAAGCCAGTGAAAGACTGCACCGAGGGCGAACGAGCCGGCGATGGCGATCACGACGAACCAGAACTGTTCCTCCTGAGTGGTCGGCAGCCACGTCTCGGGGAGGACGACCAGTGGAACCTGTTCGGCGAAAATTTCGTCACCGAAGATGGAGTCAATCGCAACGGCGAGCAACAGCGCGGGGAGCAAATCCAGCGCCCTGGCGAATACGCTCGAGACGATTCCAACAGTGACCGAAAACCAGTACGGGCGACCGTACTCGAAAATGAGTCGACGCATCGGGCTTTCGACCTTCGCCCGTTGCTCTTCGAACGGGTCGTCTTTCTCCCAGTCGATACTGCTCATCACACTCGCCTGAATGGACGGTCAGCAATAAGTGTTCCCTACGAATCGAAATACCTCTCCGCGCGAAATCCACTGTGGTTGACACGACCACCTCGACTCAGGCAAGCGATTCCGGTATCAACTGGAGTTCGCCGACGGTTCCTCCACGTACTCGATTTCGATCTCGTCGCCGACCTCGATTCCCGTTTCGTTGACGTAGCCACGCGGGACTTCAAGTACCCATTTCGCACGTCCGGAGTACCTGAGATCTTCCCCGTCCTCGCCGGGTTCAGGCGCGCGTGCGTGGTGGACCGTCGTAATCTCGCCGTCGGAACCGATGAAGACGATGTCGATGTCGAAGTCCATGTCGCGCATGACGTAGGTTCGCTCGCTTTCGGTTCGGTGAACGAACAACATCCCCTCGCCGTCCTCGAGCGACTCGTGTTCGCTCAGTCCGGTGTACCGTTCCTCACGAGTGTCGGCGACCTCGACGGCGACGGTCGCTTTCGTCTCGCCATCGCCGACGATTGTCACCGTCGCTCGATCTTCGGTCCACGGCATCGGAACGAGTCCGGACTGAATGAGGGTGAATCCGAGGAGCAGGATGACCACGAGTACGAGTATCGCGGTCCACACCCGTCGAACGTCCATCCGGTTATCATCCGGGTCGAGAAAGTAAAGGTTATTCGGACGGGGCGGCTTCCTTCGAGTACGGGCTCGTGGTCTAGCTGGTTATGACGTGGCCTTTACAAGGCCGAGGTCGGCGGTTCGAACCCGCCCGAGCCCACTGTTACTGTCGCGAGCAACTCGCGAGCGACAGCACCGTGATTCGAGGGCGGTTCGAAGTAGAGAAGTCGCATGCCCGGAATGGCGAGCGAAGTGAGCCACACGCCCGGACCGTCTTCGCGTAGTTCGAACCCGCCCGAGCCCACTTCCTGCTGGGAGCAACTCGCGAACGATAGCGTTGTGGTCCGGGAAGCAGCGGTATGCTCCGGGAGGCATCGGTATGGTCCGGGAAGGGCAGTTCGAAAACGAGTGAGCTGGCAAATCGGTGGCGGGGTGTCGCAATCGGCGACGGAAACGGTTCGTAATCGGATCGTCTTCGGCGTAGAACGATCCTCTATTCGACTGTATCCGAACCCTAGGGTTTGAGTCGGGCGACGTTCTCGCGGATCTGTCGGATGATACTGTCACCGGATTCCGCCTGTAATGACTCGTGAAGCATCGAATGCTCGGGTTCGTCGAGCATTACGAGCTGGAGGTAGGGTTCGAGTTGTTCGAACTCCTCGGAGAGGATTACGGTGTGGTTCTCCTCGTTGTGTTCGACGACGCCTGAGTCGGCGAGTTTCGGGACGTGACATTGCACCGAAGAGACGTAGACGCTCTTGTACTCGTTTTTCGCCACCTCGTCCGGAGGGACGTCGTGTTCCCAGCTTGCGACCTCTTCGGCGAGTTCAGAGAGTGCAACCGGTTCGTCGTATCCGCGAAGGGCGTATAGCAGGTACCGTCGTCGTCGGTTTGCGAGTAACTCGAGGATGGTGTCGGCGTCGAGCATTGTTCGCTCCCTACCGGTGCCGATTGTTGCCATAAGACAATATTACCGCCCAGTGCGGAAAAGGGTGTCTTGAATATCCACAAATCCAACAGACGGCTTCCGGTTGTAGCATCAGGTTGTTTCGATTACGCTGAAACTTCTCGTCCGCCGACTGTCGAAATCGAGACCACATCGTTGGAACACGTCAGTCGACGTGGAAACGCGGACGCATTCGAAATCCTTTTTTACGTCATCGACCGAGGTTTGGGCAGGCCGCCTTAGCTCAGACTGGGAGAGCACTCGACTGAAGATCGAGCTGTCCCCGGTTCAAATCCGGGAGGCGGCACTTCTGTTGCGAACAAGACGACGAGCGAAGCGAGTCTTCCGTGAGCGACAGAAGTGAAATCCGACCGGGTTTGAATCAGACTGAGGTTCTGCGAGCGAAGTGAGCAGGTTCTCAGGCGTGGTTCACAATCCGGGAGGCGGCATTTCTCACCGCGAGCAAACTCGTGAGCGACAGAACGGTGATCCGTAAGTCGGTATGCCTGGGTGGAGTATGCCGAGGAACGGTACGAACCACACGCCCGGACCGTCTCTGTGTAGCTCACGATCCCGGCGGCCGCGTTCGGTTCTGTGCGGATACACCGTGACGTGCTGGCGCTCGATACGCAGCCACCGTTCTCACGAACGGCTCGTGTGAAATCAGCGGGTGATCCCCCGCCCCGAAGTAACCACACTTATTTCACCCCGAACGTGACGTGTTCTCATGCCACGTGACTACGACCGCTCCGCGATTCCAACCGTCTACAACCTGCGGAACGTCGAACCGTACCGCGAGGAACAGGGGTTCAAACAAACGATCTTCCGCGGCCTCGATCAGATGATCGGCTTTTCTCAGATCGGTCCCGAAAAACCTGACGGCGAACCGCACACGCATCCGTACGAACAGACCAATATGCTCGTAGAAGGGCGTCTCGACTTTCTCGTCGACGGGGAGCGTGTCGAACTCGAGCCCTACGACACGCTAGTTATTCCACCCGAAGTGCCACACACCTCGCGAGCTGTCGACGGAGAAACGGCGACCCTGCTGGCCTTCTGGCCACTTCGGGAGGATCGCCTCGACGGAACGGCGTACCAGACCGAATTTCCCGAATTGTGACCCGTATCGGCACCGGCAGGTCAGCGAATCGTCTCTGTGTGACGTTCTCGGTTTGAAACTCGGGGCGCCAGCCGATGTCACTGTGAGAGGTACGTTCGATTCGGTCAGGGATTCTGGAAGGACCTTGCGCCAGTAAGGGATCATCGACATACCCACTGGGAGCCACTATACTCTATGAGAGTCGCACACGTTAGACGGCTGGAACGTTTTGGAACGCGCTCGGTGGTTGTGCACGCGTTAATGGTGATTACGTTCACCGGGGCAGTCGTGTCCGGATTGTTCGTCGGTGGGGAACTCGGGTTGGTTTCGTTCGTGGCGTTGCTCAACTTCACCGCCGGTTTGTGGGTGGCACACTCCGTTCACTCGCTCGGGAACACGGTGACCGGCGACGAGTACAGCGGAATGCTGAACGAGCTGGTGGACACGTCGAGCGAAAAAGGTGACGGGTTCGATACCGGCCGCTTCGGCCGTTTGCTCGGACTCATCGGAGTCGTTACGGGAGTGTCGTTGCTGATCTCCGCACAGGTGCTCGGCGGCGCACTGCTCTCCATCGCGATCGTTGCCGTAGGCACGGTTGGACTCATCACCGCGATGATCGGATTCCTCATCGCGCTGGGTGCCTCCTACGACGAATCGCAGAAGCGAACGATCACGATGATCGAACAGTATTCGAACGAGGTCGAAACCGAACGGTACTCGGACGAACTCACAGCCGATGGGCTATCGGTAAGCAGCGAACAGGCGAGCAATGAGTAGTGAGCAGCGAACGGGTGAGTAGCGAACAGGCGAGTAATGAGCAGTCAGTACGTGTGCAGTGAACAGACGAGCAGTCAGCACGTGTGCAGTGGGTTGTGTTCTGCGTGTTTCGATCAACACCGATACCCAGTGTCAGCGACTGTTTGCTATTCCGGGCCCCACTGAGACGATGGTGATAGCGTCGGGCCCTCGACAATCAGTTTCCTGTCGAAGCGATTGCCGGAGTTCCCGGGAGGACTATCCGTCACCGATCTGTGCAGCGATCGCGGAGATGAACGAGTCGTAATCCCTCGTCTGGAGGTACACCGTCCCCGGACCGGAGAACGTCATCACGAACCCTTCACCGCTCAAGAGCGTCTTTCGTAGCCCGCCGACGCGGTGGGTGTTGAAATCGACGGACTCGTCCCAGGCGACAGAATGTCCCGCATCGACCGTCAGTTTCTCGCCGTGATCGAGTTCTCGTCTTTCGATACCACCGTAACTTCCAACGAACAGGTCACCGGAACCACTCGCTTGGAGGAAGAACAGGCCTTTCCCGCCGAGGATGGAATTCAGTCCGCCCGTGGCCGTGTCGGTTTCGATACCGGGACCGTTCGCCACGTAGGATCCCGACTGGACGAAGACGGTTTCGTTCTCGAGTTCCAGTCGCTTCATATCTCCGGGTTGCGTGTGAGCGAACGAGACGGTCTGGTCGTTCGCCGTCGCTTCGAAGGTGTTTCTGAAGAGTTCCTCGCCGCTGAGGACGGACTTTTTCACGGAGCTAAGCATTCCACCCGAACTCTTGTGCGTTTCCATGTCGACGTGTTCGCTGAACGCGACCATGGAGCCGGCCTCCACGGTAATGCGGTCACCGGCGTCCATGTGGGCGGTGGCGAGCGTGTAGGACGGATCGTGTGACAGTTCGTATTTCATCACGGTCCGATAGACAGTACTGAAAGGTAAAAGAGTATACCTGAATAGCGGTAGAGCCGGATGGCGTATATCGGAACGACGTACACCGGAACGACGTGAATCAGAACGACCTGCACCGGTTTCGGAATCGGTACGTTGGCGACTACCGTCTTGCTAGATTCGTTGGGGCTGACCGAAAAGACTGAGCAGACAGAGGTGAGTGTGCTGACAGGTCCGAGGCGGTGAGCCTGTTGACAACGCCGACGGACGGGAGCTTTTTGATAACACCGATGGGGGGTGGACGTACACCGATCAGACCGGCGTTCCCACCGGATAGGAACCAGCGGTACGTCAATATAGACCCTGTGTGTAAACCAACGGAACATGACCGATCTGACGAGACGAACGCTTCTCGCCACGGGGGCCGGGTTCCTGGGAGTGACGGTTGCCGGCTGTCTTGGCGGTGATAACGACTGGGAGATGGGCGGTACGCTCGCTGCTGTGGACGCGACACAGTATCAGGGACCGGATTGTGACTGCTGTGACGTTTACGCCGACTACCTCCAGGACCACCTCGCGACGGATTTGTCGGTGGTCGAAGAAAGCGAGATTTCGGACGCCAAGGCCGACCTCGGCGTCCCCCACGACCTGGGGAGCTGTCACACCGTGGTGCTCGACGACTACGTCTTCGAGGGACATCTGCCGGTCGAACTCCTCGACGAGGTGCTCGAAGACGAGCCAGATCTCGCGGGAATCGCACTGCCAGGAATGCCGTCGGGATCGCCGGGAATGGGTGGCTCCAAGGACGAAGCCTGGACGATATACGAGTTCGACGCCGACGGTTCCTACGGCGAATACACTGAATTCTGAGGTCGTCGCATGGTCGGCAATTCTCGTCCCGAGGGACCCGCGGAGCTCTCGAAGCGAGAGGAGGGGCTCGACCGTGAGGAACTCGAGTCGGCCTACGCCGAACTGTACGAGGAGATCGCGGCGACGAATCTCGACAGACGGACCCTGCTCGGGGCGTTCGGCGGGCTCGCCGTCCTGGCTGCACTGGCCGCGCAGAAGCGGTTTTTCGGCGACGACTTCGAAGCGGGCCTC
>LKMJ01005556.1_pt1 | contig 11876 bp, 14 predicted proteins | sample 643391 | NCBI WGS metagenome assembly LKMJ01 (sample SAMN04112250, study PRJNA286221) | soda lake metagenome | biome: soda lake; feature: Kulunda Steppe; material: water; isolation source: sample PL-Br10 brine of Picturesque Lake | place: Russia: Kulunda steppe | collected 2010-07
GTACTTCTTCGAGCGCGGCGAAGTCGCCCGCCGTCGCCGCCGTCAAATCAACATCCGGCTCGCGGTCGGGGTTGAGTTGGTAGATGTTAACTCGGAGTTCGATGCCGAGGCCGGACGCGTCGCCGGTGTCATTGACGTAGTTCTTGAGTACGGCGAACGCGGCTGCCTCTGGGGATTTGCTGGCGGCCAGTTCGGGCACATCGCTGACTTCCCATCCACAGAACTCTCCGGCGGCGAGGCGCATTTTCGGCGTCCCATCTTCGATCTTTTCATACTTGCCGCCACGGTCGAAATTGAAACGGTCACCGTGGTCGGTGAGCGTGGCGTGGTAGGGGCAGTCGGTCATATTCATTCGAATAGAACACGCCTACTATATTAATACTTGTGGTTAGTGGGACTGTGTTCCCGGTGAGTAGGACTTGGTCTCCAACGCGACTTGGCTTTGCAAATCAGTTCGTCTCAAACCAACCAATCGGTTGCCCCATCGCTGTGATGGAGGAAATTAATTACAGAAGTCAAATAATTCTCGGAGTAAGTCCCCGGTTGAGCAAGCGTTTTAATTGACAGTATATCGAAACTAACGGTAGATGCCAGATAAACGGCAACAGAATGAAGGGTCAGGTGGGAGCTGGACGCGTCGAAGCGTCCTCGCCGGCCTCGCCTCCGCCGGGGTCATGAGCGTGACTCCCGCTTCGGCGAATCGCGGCAACGGAAACGGTCGCGGACAGCAAGATCAGAACATCAAAACGAACTGCGCTCTCGACTGGTCGCAACTCACCGTCGAAATGATGCGAGAGACGGGAATCGAAATTCCCGAATCAGGGCGCATCTACGTCCTCACGCACGTCGCTATGTACGACGCCCTCAACGGCCTCAACACATCCAGGGGCCAGGGGTTCAGCGACTATGACACCTACTACGTCGAACCGGATACCATTCCCGGAGCATCTCGCGTCGCCGCCATAGCGGGTGCGGCACACGAGATGCTTACGAAAGTCACCCGAGAGGACGCTCACGCCCTCCCAAAGGACACCCAGGAGACGCTCCTCGCAATGTACGACGAACAGTTGGAGTCTCACCTGGAGTCGGATACCGACGGAAACACCGAAGCGGGCCTCGAATGGGGTCAATACGTCGCCAAAGAACTCTACGACCACCGCCGAGATGCGGGATTCTTCGATGAAGACGAGTTCGACCACGTGGACGACAAGGACGACCTCGAACCCGGCCAGGCACAGCGGTGTGAACAGTGGGGCAGTTCCCACCTTGCATACCTCGATCCGTGGTCGGTTGACGACATCGGCGTCGTACGCCCAGGCGAACCGCCGACTCTCGACAGCGACGAGTGGGCTGAGAACTACGAGCGCACCAAGAAGTTCGGCGACCGCCGTATCGGAGCGGACGAACTCGATGAACTGCCCGAGGACTGGGAAGAAATCGGCATCTTCTGGGTCGCCCTCCCGGGCACTGCCCAACCGGACGGCCGTTGGATCCAGATTGCACAAACCGTCGCCGAGGAGGAAGACCTCTCACTGACCGATGCGACGCGCCTGCTCGCGCACGTCTCCATAGCGGTGCAGGACGGCGGTATCGCGGCGTGGAACTCCAAGCGGTACTACGCTGACCACCTCAGCTGGCGGCCGCACGCCGCCATCGGTGCGGACGATCAAGATGAGTTGGTCGCTGCGTCCGCCCCGCCAAACGCGGACGACGATGGTAACCCGGAAACCGAAGCCGACCGCGAGTGGGAGGCCCTTTCCAGTTACGCCGCATCCCCCGAGTACCCTTCAGGCCTTACCGCGTCAAGCGGAACCGCCGCCAGAGTACTTGAGCACTACTTCGGTGAGGACTACTCGTTCGACTTGACGGTTCTCGCAGCTCCCGCTGGCGAAGAGCCCGTGGAATACACCCGTTCCTTCGACAACTTCCGAGAAGCGTTCGAAGAGGCCCGTGACAGTCGGGAGTACTCCGGGCGTCACTACCGTCACGCGCTCGAAGGCAGTGAGGAAATCGCCGAAGAACTCGCACCACGCGTCCTGAAGCGCCTCGGCGAGGAACCATAGTCGGATTCTCACCTCCACAAGCTCCACCCTTCACCCGAATATTTGACGAAGCGTTTCTTCCGCTGTTCGTCTGAAACGACCGTTGAAAGGCCGTTCTTCTCAACCCAGGAGCCGTCGGCGTACAGTCCAGGCGAGGAACCCGGCTTTCGCCCGTCGGGTGTCCCAAAGCGACAGTGCAAATCGAACCGGATGTCGGCCAACCACCTCTTTAGTGATTTCAGGGCGATGCGCCCAGAACTGGAGGAGTACCGACGAATAGGCACTAACTGCCCGTGCTTCTGAGCGAGCGAGACTATCTCGATCTGCCTGTTGCTCGATGAAGCCAGTCCATGCCTCGAGATCCTCTTCCACATCGCCAACAGTGTCGGGTTGTGACTCGATGACGAGAAAGAGTGCGCTCAGTCCATGAACGAACGCGTAGGTAGCTCCCTCATCTTCCATTCCCTTCTCGATCACGTCACGGATGATTGGAACGTGTTCTCGGCCCGCGTCGACGTCCGCTTCGCAGAGGTGAAACAGGATGCCGGCGAGATCGACGGTCAATCCCGTCTCATCGCTGTGCCGCCAATGGTCAACCAGAAGGTCGATGCGTTCACCGACCTTCGACGGGTGTTCTGCCGCGAGGAGACAGAGCCTACCGAACAACTCTCGAACATTGCTTGAGTCGGGATGCAGTCGCTTCTGAACGGATGTCTCTCCCTTCTGATCACCTGGGTCTATCCCTTCGAGGAGAGCGTACTGTGCCTCAACTTCGGAGACTGGCCAGTGCGGTGCTTCATCGAAATCCGTGTCGGGATGGGTACGCTCGACCAGTTCCATCACTTTCCCGATGTTCTCCGGGTACGTGTTCAGAAGTGTGCGGATATTCTTTTGGGCCTCGTCTACGTTGGGAACGGCTTCGGGATGTTTCTCGATCAATTCCGCGAGCAGGTCACCGACGCGAACGTACTGCGGTGTTTCATGGACGATTTCTCCAATAGCGCGGATCGTTTCGGGGTATTCACTTGGAGAGCCGAGCAATGACGGGCGGAAGCCATAGTACGGGTTCGTGAGAACGCGGTGTGCGTCGCCGTCACCGGTTACTCGCACCAGGCGAGCGATCGCTTCGTCGCTTTCGACGAGGTGCTTCTCGATGTCCTTTGTTAGACTGCCTGAGTCGTCGGAAAGTGCCATAAGGATCCGCACGATAGGCGATTCATCGTCGATGTCGTTCTCGACGCTATCGGCGGTTGCGTCGATGATGGTTGAAAGGTGCGATTCGACATCGTGGATGTGGCTTTCGGTGAACGTGGCGAGGGCAGATAATCCAGGGTCGAAAGTCTGTCCGTCGTCGTTTTCGAGTACCGTGTGCGGTGAACGAGCGGCGTGAAGGAGTATGTCTAACCGGTTGCTGAACACTGGCGTGTGGGCGTAGTCGTGAAGCAGAGAACAGACGGCTGCGGGTTCATTCGATTCGTACTCGCCGCCAAGCACGGAGCGAATCTCTTCCTCGTATGTGTCGAACGCTTCGGGGTCGTCTATGATGGCTGAGGCCATCTTATTGGATTCAACGTTCCAATGGTCATCCTCGCGTTCAAGGATGATTGGGTCGTCGACCTCAAACTGCTGAAAGTCCGTTGCGATGTTGTCTCGCGGTACCTCAAGCAGTTCTGCCGTTTCGGGGAGGGTGAACACTACTGTGTCCCCGTGACTGTCCTGTACGGTGGCCCACATTGTCAGAAGGTCTAGTGACCGGCGGGACAAAGGTGTTCGTTTGGTGGATCATCAATCTTCGAACCTTTTTGTTTGAAGAACTTCAACACCGGGTGAAGCAAATGGAACTCAATAGTGGTGATTCGTTCAATCATAACGAGTACGGCGATATTACTGTTTGTCGAGGTCTGACTCAGTACCACAAGAAGATGGTACCAATCGATGAAAGGGAAAGACCCAATGGTAAGATGTATTTCGTCGAGGCGGACTGTGAAGGACTTGCTGATCTAGTCGAATTCAAGATAGAAAAGACGGGGGCGGTCGTTACTGAGCCTCTTCCCAATTTCATTGAGGCGACTGTTGGGTTTGATGCACTACACGACTAGCAAATCGTGTAGAACTTCGAATCCGTGTGTGCGGCCTCGGCGCGCTCGAGCAACTCGAAGAAGTCCTCGCCTTCCGGCAACTCATCGTTGTCGTGCATTTCGAACACCTCGTCCGGCGTCGGCGTTTCCGCCGGATCCGGGGCTTCCGGATCGTCGCTGTCGTCGCGGACGAACCAGGCCGCAGGCCCGGCGCCGTGCCCTCGCGGCTCGATAGGAATCGTGTTTCCGGGGACGGCCTCAACACTTCCGTCGTCCATCACCGGCTGTTCGTCCGAAATGACCAGCAGAAGCGGGTTCTGTCCACCAGGGGTGGCCTGGGGATTGCTACGGTGTCGGAACCCTACGATGTAGGAACCGGGAGCATCGGCGAGCTGACCGCGAGTGAGCGACCATTCGCCGGGGCCGTTGCCTTCCTCGTCCCGGCTCGGGAAGATGACGGCGCCGCTTTCCAGTTCCAGGCCGGTTACGGTGTCGACACCGTTCGGGAACGGGGCGACGATGACGATGTCGTCCTCTGTCAGGTCGCGTACGCCGGTGATCTTCTCGCCTTCGTGTGGCATTTTGTATGACCTCTACCACTACCAACAGCACGTGGTATAATAATACTTTTGGTTGTCTTGTCTCACTCGGGTATCCGTTCCACCGATTCGCGATCGCGGAGCGGCTCCGTCGGGGGAAACATCGACAGTTTACGTTCCGCTCGTCCGTGACGTGCCTCCAAGCGTGCCCACGCCTCGAACCGTTCAGTTGCCAACAACTCCTCACGGGAAACACCCGAAATCAACGCCGCCATCTCGTTCGCCGTCTGCATATTCGACGGATTGAACGACAACAGGTTGGCGCAGTTCGCCAACAACTCGTTTCGCAACTGCTTCGGCAGTTGCTCGAGGTGTTGCACTGCCGTGATCATCCCGACGCGATGTGAACGCGCCGTGGACAGGATCTCCGACGGCAACTCGTTTAACGCGGCATCAGCCTCGTCAACACAGATGAAGAACGGATCCGCGTCGGTGCGTTCGGCCTGGCGAACGGCCTCCCACACCTTTCGCACGACTGCCGATGAGAACACCCTGGCCGCGGCGGCGGAGTCGAACGCCGACCTGACGATGAGGATCTTTCCCTCATCGACGACCTCGGAAAGGGATGACGTGGAGCCATCCTCCAGGGCTTCAGACAGTTGCGGACTCGCTTGAAGTCGCTTTGCACGCCGTATGAGTGGGTCAAGCGCAGCTCGTTCCTCAACTTCGATGTACTCGCGAACGACTTCTGCCGCTTCTCCGTCAACGCGGTCGAATATCTCTTCGTCACCCTCGAACACACGGTCAATCTCGGAGATCGAGCAGTCGGCTCGAATCGCCATTCGAATCGCGTTCTCGGCGAGGAATTGGAGCTTCGGCCCCCAATGAGATTCGGCCTTGATCAGATCGATGACGGTGTTCACCGTTTCGTCGACAGCGGTTTCGGTCTCCGCCATCGGCGTCAGTAGGTCGATTCCACCGGCCAGTTCGTTCTCCGATACTCCGAGGAAGACGACATCATCTAACCGGTCGGAGGGGAGACGGCGCAGCAGTTCGATTGAGTCGTCGCCTTTCGGATCGACGTAACAGAACCCGTCGCCGTTTTCGGCAATTTGCTCGAGGGTGGAGACGAGCGTTGCCGACTTTCCGTAACCGGTCGCACCGGTGACGAGAGTGTGCCGACACAGCTTTCGGTAGGGGACGGTGGCTGCGACTCGACCTGCGAACGGGTCGTTCACGTAGCCGAAGGCAATCTCATCTCTTTCCCGCTCTTCTCCGTTCACGACTGACTCTGCCCATTCGCCGGCGATTACAAAATCACCCGCGCGCCGAGCGACTTCCTTCGAGTCATTGTTGTTGCTCACATAACAGGTTAAGAATATGATAAATAAATGACTTGTGGGGGTGTACCCCCCTCAACTTCTTTTAAATATAATAGGGGTATTTCCAGGTGCTGCGCCCGCACGAACGATTTTGAGGATTGGGAATCGATAAGAACGTATGAGCGACACCGACCGCAAGGACATCGAGGAACTCGTTCGTGATGGTGCGAGCCAACTCGGATTCGAAGAGGCAACGGAAACGAAAGCGGTGGAAGTATTGGAAGAAGTTGACGGCGTCGAAGCTGCGGAGACGCCTAACGAGGTGGCGGCCGGCGTACTGTATGGTGCTTCCCTATTCTGCAACGACAAGGCCACGATGAGAGAAGTAGCCGAAGTCGTTGACGCTCCACCGGAAACGGTGCGAGAAGTCTACTCCGACATCGTTAGTCAACTCGGTCTCGGGATCTAGACTGAACGGGAGATGGTTTCTCGATCAACTTCCCGGCCAGATGGAGTCAGTTCTCCGATCGGTTTCCGTGCCCACGGAAGTTAATGGAAATTCTGAGAGGATGTTAATTCTGAACAGAACCTCCATCTGAAAGTACTGGTTTCGCGCTTGCCGTGACCAGCGGGACTCTCTCTCGCTAAAGGTAGGTGACGCGAACAGCGTGACGGTCGTCTCCGGCGTCAGCCTCCGAAAGCGTAGTGGCGGCCTCCGGGAACTCGTCGCGGATACGGGACTCGGCTTCGTCGTAGCCGTCGACCGCACCGTCGGCGAAGATGGCGACGACGCCGAAGGTACCGCAGGATTCGACAGCTTCGACGCCGGGTACGCGTTCGTACTGCTGGACGAGATTACCAGCGAGTTCGGCCTCAAGTTCGGCTTCGAGTTGGTCGTTGCCAGTCATCGCCACCACCTTACTCCCACACCTTTCGGGCCTGCCGCGTGAACCGTTGGAATTCGTCCTTGTCGACCTCCTCACGACGCCAGCGAGGGTCGTGTCGCGGTCGGACGAGGTACTTGCCGGGTTCGACACGGTTGGAGCCGTCCGCGCTGACGTAGGCGAGAGCGTCCTTCTTGGTGTCGAACCGATCGATGTGAACGCCCTTCTGCGGGTCGATGTTCCCTTCGTGGTCGGGGATCATCACATACCGGCCTCGAACCTTCGTCTCGCTGTACTTCGTGCGGTCGCGCGAGACGCGTTCGTAGTCGTCAGTGGCCGCCAGTCCGGTCAGCACCCAACTGCCGTCGTATTCGTCCTTGTAGACGCCGTAGATGGCGTAATCGTTCACGGACGCGGAGTGGATGTCGCTTTCCACGTGCTTGTGGATGGGCTTGGCGTGGAACTTGGGCTCGCTGAGGTTGTTCTCGCGGAGACGGCGTCGCTTGCGGTTGATCTGGTCACGAACCTGCTGTTGGCGAGTCTTGCCGCCGCGGCGGTTGCGTCCTCGTCGTCGGGCCTTTTGGGCACTGGTAAGCCGCTTCATACTACAACCGACAGCACACACCCACTTAATACCTTTGGTTCTTGGGTGGAGGTTCCACCAAGAACCGACTCAACACCACACAGAACTCCCCCTCGAAAGGGAGATTGATGCGTGCAACGCCGTTACTGTTCTTCCAGAGTGTCTCTCGTTCCAGCGCACGTGCGCAAGCTCTACAGGAAAGACAGGCCGAGTGCCTCGGGGCTTGACCCCGAGGCGGTTCACCTTTGGAATCACTTGCTTCCCGATGCTGACTTGTTGGTGAGCGTTGATCTGCCAGAGGAGGCTCCCGAGTACGTCGCCGATCACGCGCCCCTCGATGTTGATTCCCGCACCGATCCAACGCGAGTCGATTTCGTGGAGGCCTTCGATGAGAAACGAGTGCGGACGATTAAAGGCAATGCTCACGCCGAACCGACCGTTGAACGGGTCGGATCCGTCCTCGATAGTCGAGAGATAGACTTTCTCTTCCTGGATGGAGATTGGCGATACGAGAGTGTGAAGCACGATCTCGATGTATACGGTGAGTACCTGGCCGATGATGGGTTGGTTGCGGTTCACGACATTGCTCACCCGAGTCGGGGACAGGTGACTGGTGGCAGGAGGTGGTGAAGTCTGACCTTCGAACGGTCGAGTTGGTGTGTCCGCCAGTGCGACGTCCGTATCCGCTTGGTGTCGGATTGTGCTGGAATGATGGCAATCCAGGCCACTTTAACCATAAGTATTAAGTAACCACGCCGAGTTGGTACGCCCGAGGTGTCACTGATGACTCACAACGCAGCCCCGAACGAGGGATTCGCCTCAGAAAGCCTATTGATCGCCGCAGCCGGACTACTCATCGGCCTGGTCGCCGCTTCGACCGGCACGATCCACCCGACCGGCGCGCTGGCGATCCCCATCGGCCTGGTAATCGGACACGCCGCCGCGCGCGCCCGCCTGGGCCGCCCCTCCACGCCGTATGCCGTCGGAGGTGTCGCCGCGGTTACGGCCCTCCAATACGCCGTTTTCCTCCCGGCCTAACCCGCGGCGTGGAAGGCGTTACTGGTGCAAAAGCAGATCACTGGCCGGGAAGTCCCACTGACACGTCGACACCGATGTCCACGTCAAACTGCGTTTGTAGGGCGTCCAGTCCCGCGTAGAACGCAAACGCACCGGGTGGACTGGCCAGGTCGGGATGCATTTGAGCGGGCGTGTCGTCTGCCGGAAGATCGAACTCCGCAACGACATCGACTTCCCAATTTGCATCCAGGCGTTCGATAACCCATGCACCGGCCATCGGATCCGAGACGTACACTAACCCGGAGAAAATCGGTTTTACGGCGGCGACATCGATGCCGAAAGCCGTTCGAGAAATGCTAATCTTCCCGTTTTTAATCTCGCGGAGGAAGCGGCCGCGTAGGATGTTCAAATCCTTTCCACGCCCACCGCTGGATGGAATCGGAACTGCCTCATCTACGCCGAGCAGTTCTTCACCGAGTTCACGCATCACCGTCTGATTCGGCGCGGGGCCGTACTCTCCTCCAGGTTTCAACTCCCCACCTGGGGCCACCGAATACGTCCCTGGGTACTGCAAGACGCGGTTCGACCGCTTGATCAGAAACGCACGGTGTTCGCCCTCCCGAAGTTTGACGACGAGAAGACAGACGACCCCGACCTTGTGGATGTGTTCCTCCCAGGTCGTAATCGCATCAAATGACGCGGCGCACGAGTCACGACGCGGGACGTGGTCGAACGCCATCTCGAGCGTTGAATCATCAACATTTGCTTCGTCCGTTTGCCGAAGCGCGTCGTGGAACTCACGAAGCAACCCTTCTCCGTGAGACACGTACGAGTAGAAGTCGCTCCGAGACAATTCAAAACTCGCCGTGTCCGACGCAGTCCCGGATACGTAGTAGATATCGTCGTTCCAGAGGTACTCTTTGATCGGGAACTCAACGGATCCATCGACCGGATTGCGGTCTCGAATGTACTGCTCACGAGCAAGCCTGCGCAGCGTCTCAGGATCGTGTTCTCTGCGCATCTGCGAACCCGCTGAACTAACGAAGTCGTTCAAATTCCCCGACAACCCGACCCAGTCACGCCTCGATAACACCGGCAGTCGAAGGGTATTCTCACCGATATTCACCACACACCCATGACCTCCACGTTCGAATTCGTCCGCATAATAGTCAAGGAGTGCCCGACGGATCAACCCGTTACTACGAGCCTTCGAAAGCCACTCTGTATGTTCTTTGGAGAGACGCTGGCCTTCAGGTGACAATTCCAGGATGGTACATTCATCCATCAACGGTAGACGCTACCATCCGCCTACGCAAATTCTCTGTGGGACTGCGGACTCAGTAGGACTCATTACGACTGGTTCCTTCCGGGGACGCCGCCGCGTGAACACGGATAGCCGTGTGAACCCGCCGGGCGGTATCTGTTCAGCTCGCCGAACACTTCGGGCAACAGTCAACGCATTCCGTGTAGATCACTGCTCGCTTTCCCGTTTCCACTTCGGTGTCAAGGAGATTGTCGACGGTTGTTGCACCGTCAACGACCCGTTCTTCATCGACGATCATCACCCCACCGTAGTGAGCGTTTGAAACGCCGCCTTCGGAGTCCACTGTCACGTCGACATCACCACCGCAACTCGCGCACGAAACCGTAACTTCGGTGTTCACGTGGCCTCGTTGCGGTCGGTTGCGCAAAACAGTTTCCGTGGGCACTGATGCCTTCTGTCCAGTCTACTGGAGTGGGCCGGCGAGAACAGTGTCGAACCGCGAAACGACCGTCAAGTCGTGCGTCGTCTCAGCGTCACCGTCTTCATCAAGGTAGTCGATCAGTCCTCGCCGATGCAGTTCGTTCAGATCCTCCACGTCAACAGCTTCCAGGCCCACGATGTCGCCTTCGACGAGGTCACCGACCGTCGGTTGCTCTTCACGTACGTGGTCGAGGAGAGCGAGGCGCAGATCGGTGAACAGTTCCCTGGCCTCTCGCCATTCGATGACCGTCACCGACTCGTCCGTTCCGTCGGCCACCTCCTCGGCTATTCGGTCGCGCTTCTCGTTAAGTCGGTTGCCGTCCCACACCCGAAGCAACCCACCGCCGGTGTTTCCGTCGTCGGTCATAGGGAGTCGTTGCCGCTGTTGGCCAGTAAATGTTGCACTCCAGATTGCCACCCCAATCAGTACGGTTCGGATTCTCCGTCCAGGTAGATGAAACAGGCTGTGAGGACGAACATCCAGGAGACGACAATCGCCATCGCCCAACTGGTGACTTCTCCCTCGTTGCCGAGGGTTACGTAACAGTTACAAAATTTGGCAGCAAACAGCAGCAGTCAGCATCAAAACGAGATGCTAACCCAAACTCTTAAATGTATATCTAATATACATAGTGGTATGGCCGAGTTCACGTTCCAAGGCGAGGAAGCAATCACGAAAGACGTGACAAAAACAGGAACGGGCGCACACGTCTTCGTCCCGAAAGAATGGCTTGGTGAAGAAGTCGCCGTCATCCGACTCTCCCAAGACGACTAACACCACACATGTCCTCTACACACCTCTCACTCCCACTACGACTGCCAGATGAGGAGCGAGAGCGATACAATAGACTCGCTGACCTCACTACGCAGACAGCGAACACACTCATACAGCAGTACTGGACACCAGACTATCTTACAGAGATTAACGAGTCCTCGTATCAAGCGTGGAAATACTTTGACGAACAAGAAGCGTTTGAACAGTTCGACATCTATCTCCCCAGTCGATACAAACGCTGCCTCCTCCAGAAAGTTGGAGAAACACTTCGCAGTCACGCTGACAAACGAGAAGCCTTTCAAACAGTCAAACCGCTGCTTCCAGACCACAAGATTCGACGCATCCATACACGCCGAATCAAAAACCGACTTTGGGAATCCGAGGAATACCTCTCATCAGGTTACGTTGACTTGCTTATCGACCAGTTGAATGCTTACTACAACGTTCACGGCACGTATCCTGCCACGTACTTTGACTTTCAAGAGTGCCCTGAATATTCCTCTGGTGTGCTACCGTATTCAGCTGATGACGGCCCTACCAGCGGACAGGCAGTCAAATACCAGTACGATGAATCCACGAAACAACTCACTTTCGAACTCAAAACACCCGATACACTCGAACCCGAGACGTATGGGGATTGGACATGGACAGAATACACTCTTGATGGATACGAATCATTCAACGAGTTCGTTGAACACGGTAGTCTCTCTGCTCCGTCGTTCCACCCCAACACGTCGAAACGAGGGGACGAATACCACGAGTTATCGTTCCCTGTCGAAGTCGAACACGCAGACACCTCTGACGACGTTGACACAGTGTTGTCGATTGATGGCGGTCTGCGGAAAGATGCAACCGCTGTCGTCGTGGACAGTGATGGCGAACAACTCTCAAC
>LKMJ01005557.1_pt1 | contig 11876 bp, 11 predicted proteins | sample 643391 | NCBI WGS metagenome assembly LKMJ01 (sample SAMN04112250, study PRJNA286221) | soda lake metagenome | biome: soda lake; feature: Kulunda Steppe; material: water; isolation source: sample PL-Br10 brine of Picturesque Lake | place: Russia: Kulunda steppe | collected 2010-07
AATCGAACTGCGTCAGTCATTTAGAGAGGTCTTGTTCGATTACGTCTACCAATCGGGACAACTTCCGGAGTGAGCGTGGCCGTGAGAATTCACGAACGTCGATCGAACGAGCAATCTGGCCACAGGCCTCTAAATGAGCATTTGCTGCCTTAGTATCTGCCTCGTCATAGAGAGCATATGAGTGTCGAAGCAGTTCGAACACTGCGGACTTGATAGGAATGTTATTGATAGCCATAGTTTCTCCATCCTGCAGTAGGTAGAGCACCTCTATTGTTTGGATCGTTGTCGAATGGCGATTGGAGGTATCAATCACCGATTTAGAATCGTCTGGGAGAGTTCTGCATTCGGATAATTGTAATGACCGCACCACTTCATGATTAACCCTCATCTGAGCGGGTCCGGGAGGTACATGAACTGAATTGTCCGTCTTCGATGCAGTGAACGGTACTAAGTCGTCTGAGTGATATGTATGGCCTACTGCGTAGCATGCCGCCGCAAGTGTGGATTTTCCACGGCCGGAGGGACCAGCAAACGCTACAAGCGAGTCGTCAATGACGACAGCACTTGCATGAAAAACAACGTACCCTCTCTGTACCAACACGAGCCTTAGTCCTAAATTCTTAACTAACCACTCAATGTCGACGGGTACCGCAGTTTCATTGGGTGAAACTTCGATCGCATTTGTTGATGCACGGAGTAGCCCGATTTCTTCATGGTGAAGAAAGAATCCGTCGTCTAAACGATGAATTCGGAGCTCCTGTGAGTGATTGTTGTATACCTCAGTCCCAGGCAATTTCTCCTCAATCAGATTTTGCAGCGAAGAGTGCCGAACTGCAACCTTGTTTTGTGATTGCCCAGGTCTCTCCGATCGTGATGGTGTCAATCCTGATAGCTGTATCTCGGATTCAATAGTAATCCCAAAAACCTCATACTGGTACGGTGGGTCGATGGTAGTCACATTTAGCTCTTTGTCGGCTGATTTACTGATGAGGACTTCCTTGAGGATTACCATTTCCAGGATGGGTTGAAAATGGAGGGTTTCCTTGAGGATTACCATTGCCAACCTCGGTGACCTCTTCTATATTACCTATCTCAACAATTTCTGGCTTTTGATATTTTTTCATTAGATTACCTTATTTTTCACACGAACTTAGTTTTGGCTATGGTTCAGAAGATCAGATACGGTTAGTTTGTTCCTGCTCAATTCTATTATTATTCGACTATATATGTGTTTTTTATCCTTATCAGTTTAAGAATCGGAACAAAGTGCTCTGTTGAATAGCGATCTATTCGGCTTATATCACGGGTTGGAAGGGTGAAGACGAGGAATTCGACTCTGCCCATGGAGATAGATCTTCTCGACTTCGTTGAGCAGTGTCGTCGGCTGGCTAAACAAGCGTTGGGGAAACATATGGGCGAGCCCGCCAACGGCGGGTTCTCCCGCTGGTTCACGTCGTTCTGCACTGTATTCGGCTTGAAGAAGGCCATAGCTACCGTGAAACTCCGAATAGGTTGAAGTACATGACTGAGATACGAGATGTGCTTGGTTTAGATCGAGACGATCTCCCGAACTACAACATGATCTACGAATTGTTTGATCAGCTGAAATGTGGGTATGACGGGCGTTACTGCGCGTTTCAGCGCAGCAACACCTGCAGTCTGGGTACACCGCACTCGCCAGCACGTTCTTCGACCGCCGCCGTGCGTCGTATTAATTCCGCTCGCGGTCAGGAAACGCTGTACAGACACTGAAGATGACAATGCTATCTGATGTAGAGTCGTTGGCTGTTTTGGATTCCATATCGCAGCTCGGTGGAATCATGATACAAAACAGCGCCATAGGTCGTCCGCCGGAATGCGGACGGTCTGCTGACCGTTGCGGCCAACAACGGGTGCAAGACTAGAAAACTGAGTACGAAATTGCTGCACTGGATGTCGACTAACTCGTGCATTACCGTGGTTCATTAGCAAACGCAGTTATCAACAATGCGCTCATCCGGGCAAAAGGCTATACTCAGCGCTGGATGGCCGACACACCGTACTCGACAACAAAGCGCTCGTTCGGCGACGCCGTGCGAGCGCTGGGCTGGTATCGACAGTTCCGTGAAATTGTCATGATATTCGCTATCATCAACATAGAACCACTGTGTGAGCCACTGCAAATGTGACTCAGAACTATTCAACAGAGCACTAGGAACCACTTTCTGAGAGCAACCGCAGAGTGCTCAAAGAGCGTCCTTGTCTGAGCTTTAAATGTACGGTCCAAATTTTTAAGCCGATATCGCTGGAACACTCGATAGCTGCCGTACCGAATCACGGATTTGGCACGGCAGCATGCGCAATAGACGCTGTCATGCCAGCAGGTTCGCGGGTTGACTCTCCGAGACAAACGTCTTGATTGGGAATATAGTTTGTCGGGTGACACGAATGTGCCACCCTTACCCGCTATGACTTCCATCTACTGCTGAAAACTGAGCAACAATCCTATACTCAAGAGCAAAATAAAATGTTCGTTACTTTTTTATTATTAGTTGTTTAAAATGTAATGTTGGTAATGAACTACGCCAAACGCGTACAAAGGATTGAACCATCTGCGACGGTTGCAGTCGGAAATTTGGCGGCTGAACTCAATGCAGAGGGAGTTGATATCGTGGATCTCAGTGTCGGTGAACCAGATATGGGAACGCCCGACTACATCGTCGAGGCAGGCAGGGAAGCGCTTGCTGACGGACACACTAGGTACACTGACTCTAATGGTATCCTGAAGTTGCGAAAGGCTATCATTAAAACGCTCGATAACCGTGGACTCTCCCATGATGCTGAAGATATCATCGTCACACCGGGTGCCAAGCATGCAATTTTTGAGACTGTACAGGCACTTGTTGATCCGGGTGACGAAGTTGTCCTTATAGATCCCGCATGGGTCTCTTACGAACCCATCGTGAGTCTTGCCGGTGGAACCATTACTAGAATCAATACGACTCCTCATGATTTCCAACTCGAACCTGCGCTTGATGAGTTGTTGGAAGTATTTACTGATAGTACAGAACTCATCATAGTGAATTCCCCTTCAAACCCAACGGGGGCTGTTTATTCCGACACCGCACTCAAGGGGCTACGTGATCTGGCGGTCGACTACGGGGTGACCGTAGTCAGTGACGAAATATACGGAAAATTTACATTTAATAACGGGTATACGAGTCCCGGTTCACTCGATGGTCTCGATGAGCGGACCGTCACGATTGATGGCTTCTCTAAGGCCTACGCGATGACCGGATGGCGTCTTGGCTATCTGGCCGCACCGTCGAATCTCGTTGACCAAGTTGGAAAGATCCAAACTCATTCCGTTACATGTGCATCGAATTTCGCCCAACACGCAGCGGTAGAGGCACTCAAAAGTGGAGATCATATCGTTAATGAAATGATCAACACTTTCCAAAAGCGTCGGGATTTTCTTGTTGAAAAACTCTCCAAGGAAGGTGTCTCGATTAATCCTCCCAATGGTGCGTTCTACCTGATGGTTCCCGTCGACGACGATGATCAACAGTGGTGTGAAGACGCACTAGGAACTGCCCATGTCGCCACAGTCCCTGGAAGTGCGTTCGGTGCGCCCGGATACGCTCGGTTCGCTTATACCTGTGAGCCTAAACGTCTTGAGGAAGCAGTAGACAGGCTCTCCACACATGGCTTATTATAAAGGAATGACAACGATAGAAACTATTCGTCCTAACTTAGCAGAGTCTCACCAGATCAAACATCGGTGTGACTACCTGTCAGAGAAACCCGGTAGATAGTACGAGCCATACACCAACGGATTTGGCGATTGTGAATCGAATACAAAGAACATTTTTCTATATGAATAAAACATACGTCTTTAGTTAGTCACGAAACCGCGGTACAGTGGCAACTTATTGAGTATTCTTTTCTGAATGGATGGTCATGAATTAATTTGTCCAAACAAGCCTACTCGACTCGTCTTATCCGTCGTCTCAGTAGTCTCTTTCCAACCGAGTTCCACCAAGAGCCCGCCGAGGAACTCGGTGTGGTCGAGCGTGATCGGAAGCCCCAGATTCCCGCCCTCGTCTTGGCATTCGTGTTCAGATTCACCACAGGCCAGGGCCGAACACCCACTAATTTCGACGCTGTTACAACTCAACGGCCGACAGTACGCTCTCACCAGGTGGCTTCTATTAGCGGTTGAATCCATTTCTTGCAGATCACTTCAGCAATTTCATTAAGACAGCTCTCAACGTGGTCTCTGTTCCCGAACAGCTGGCGTCAGTGTTGATAGGTTTAGAGATGAGATGATCGCTGATGGTACTGTTCTACTCCTTCGGGAGCTACTATCTGAGGAATACAAAGCCCGACATGAGTGGCAGACTGGAGTGAAGCTCCACCTGCTCCACAATGCCACCGGGAAGACGGTAGGTCGTGTTGAGGTAAATCCGGAGACAGTGGTGGGATTTCATCGCTGCATCAGTGAACCCACCGCCCCGTTCTGGGGCGGCAGGTTCGTCCCAATCATCGGCAATCCTTTTGATTACGAACGTAACTCGTTCAGTGAAGCGGGAAATTAGGTTTGACACATTGTGCGGTCTCCTGCTTCAATGCCATTATTCTGCTGACCTGATCCAACCCGGTCTAGTGATTAAACATCGCTTTTGAACTCTACTGAGAGCTACGAGTGTTCTTCGGCCTCGCTGTGGTTGATTAGATCGTGGCTGTGGATGCTGTCTTTGGGACCACCAGCGTAGTGTTTTTGAGGGTAGGATCTTTGTATATTGGAGGGTAATCTCCCTGATATACCATCTGATCGGTGTCTTCAATTCCTATCAAAACACTGACCTCGTAGGATCGGTTGACCAACACGAACAGCCCGATTATGAGACTCCCCAACAGCGGCGCAAGCCTGTAGGCGATGGCGACGATCAACACTGTCACCGAAATCAGGACGTCTTCGATTTCGGACCCCAGCACGCTGGCTATCGTAAACAGCGCGGTTATCATCACAATTGCTCGAAACCACCCAGCAGGGTTTTCTCCACACTGCCCCATGAAATCTGATTAACCGACTGGGGGCGAATCAGCTGCGTGGCTGGTTTCGCACTATACCATCTCCCGAAGAGAATAAGCAGGGGTACGACCAGCCGCGTCCACGGACCCAACACCGCCGGAACAAATTGTGAAAACGCTTACTGAAGCAGACGGGACATACGGTCGCTTCATCACTGACGGCGACACGATTACTGTACACTCACTATTGCATATTGGTCAACTACGCTCGATTATTGGCCGTGTGACTGCTTAGTCGCCGCCCGGAACCTGAACGTCGTGTTCCAGCGTCCCGATCCCCTCGATTTCGAGTTCAATGTGGTTGCCACCTGATAGCGGACCGACGCCCGCGGGTGTACCCGTCGAGATTACGTCGCCGGCCTCCAACGTGAGGTGGGTCGTAATTTCGGCAATCAGCTTGGGCACTGAAAAGATGAACTGATTTATTGTTGAACACTGCTTGGTCTCGCCGTCGACTCGTAGTTCGATTTTTGCGTTTTCGGGGACCTCGTCGGGCGTCGCCACCACCGGCCCCATCGGGGCGGCGTTGTCGAACGCCTTACCGCGGACCCAGTTCTGTTCTTTGTCCTGGTCGTCGCGGTTCGAAATGTCGTTCAGACAGGTATACCCCTGGACGACCTCCATTGCGTCTTCGGCCGTGACGTTTCGGCACTGCTGGCCGATAACGACGGCGAGTTCGGCCTCCCAGTCGACGCGTTGTTTGCCGGCCGGGAGCGTTACCGTGCTTCCATGAGAGGTGACTGTGTTGGGTGGTTTGAGAAACAGCAGTGGCCGATCAGGCACGTCTTTGTCGCGTTCTGCGGCGTGGTCGACATAGTTGAGGCCGACACAGACGATTTTGGTCGGCTCACAGGGAGGGAGGACGTCGACCTTGTCGATTGAATACTGGCTGTTAGCGAACCAAATAGTGCCGTCTTCTAGTCTACCGCATCGAACTGTGCCTGCCGGATCACGGAACCGAACGATGTGCATACAGACAGGTAATCATTTGACATAAAAAGATTTCCGACGATATAAGTCGTTTGCCGACAGTCCCAGTAACTGAGTAGAGCTTCCAGAAAATCAGTACGACGAACATGGCTTGGCCCGTCACGGCTACGCCGCTGACGCGCCCTTCATCGACTCACCACGAGACGCTCGATACCGCTACGCGGAACGTTTCGGTATTGAGGCAGGCTATCGATTCTCCGAACAAAGTATTGCGACGACCTCGACACAGAATCCGGTCGTACGCCTCTGTACGTCGTGGTAAGTTTGTTGTTACAGAACGTGTGCCGGTATCTGGACTGAGAGCACGAGGCGACGCCCGCCCGAGTGATCAGCACCACTTTTGAACGTTCGTTGAACCGATAGCTGTCGATTCTGTGGATTGCGACACTTAGCTACAAGCTCCGATGTGCAAAGGTTACGCAGACCACTCCGGCGGGCGTCGCCTCTGGGAGTTGTCGTTCAAGGAGTTCATTAACATGATCCGACGGGCAGCGTGGACGGCCCTCGCTGTGCGTCGGGCCGTCCCCACAAACCGACCACCGGACGACCGGTTTACTCGGTGATCATCACTCAGACAGCCTCCAGAGACAGATCTCGGTCGGTTCGTCGAAGATTATCTCGTCGAAACCGCCAGTGAACCGCTCGGTCACAGAAGTCAACCTTCAGAAACAGTTAGCCGAGGATGCTTTGTGAGGTACTGAGGAAAGTTTGTACTTTCCCAGATCTGTTTGAGTCGCCGCTCGATAGCCGCATCGAGAGGCTACGTATTGATGGTGATAACGCCAAGATCGACGAGCTAGCGGAGCACCCGGCCGAAGGCTGGATCTGAGGATGGCACATCGCCTCATTTGGGATCGTAGACCGTAGCTATATGCACTTTCCACGATTCTACATAAGAGCGGCAAGAGAAGACGGAGAGACCAATCGGACCTTCCTTTTGGTGGATTATTATATACTAATACGACTAGGTGAGCCGGTCCAAGTGCACTGAGTTTGCGCTCATGGGGACAGTTGGTCTCACGGCTATTAATCGGCGCAAGTCCGCGTTTATCAAAATGGTAATTAATTACACTGGATCGGACATGACATTTCAGTGGGACTAGATTGGTCGTCCAAGTGAACAAGAAAACCCGAGAAGCAACAGAGTAAGAGTGAAAAAATACCAGTGTTCAAATTTTGTAGAATAACTGTGTTATTCAGCAGTTTTATATACTCCGGATTAAACATTTCAATCGATGGCTACAGACAAAGTTATTAAGAATGGAACTATTGTAACGGCGAAATCAGCGTTTGATGCCCACGTGATGATCAATGACGGAGAGATCACCGGCATCACCACCGGAGAAGCACCGCCCGATGGCGATCGGATTATCGATGCGAGCGGGAAGCTAGTACTGCCCGGCATAGTCGATCCACATGTTCATATCGACAACGAACCAGAAAATAGAGCTGGAACGTACGAGGCAGAAACACAGGCGGCGGCGGCCGGTGGGGTAACGACGTTTATTGATTTTGCCTTCCAAGGCGGCAATCGGTCGATGAGTGATCCTGATGCTGATCTCCTTGACGGGATTGCCCACAAGCGAGCGAAACAAGACGATGCATATGTAGACTACAGTCTCCATGGTGTCTTGCACAGAGAAATGTCTGCTTCGCTTGAACAAATCGCCCCCGCAATAGAAGAAGGCATTAGTTCGTTCAAAATGTTTTTGTCGAACTATAAAATCGGTGTCTCGAACGGGTTCGTCCATTCCGTGCTGGATGAAATCGCGGAACTGGACGCGGTTGCTCTGCTTCATACGGAAGATCCGTCCGTCTGTGATTCGCTGACGGAGAAACTGAAGAGGGAAAACAATGGGGAGGCGACATACTATCCTGACTCTCGACCGCCATACGCGGAAGCAATGGCTGCCGACGACGTACTTCGGATGGTTCGGGAAACGGGCGCGAAGTACTATGGTGTCCACACGACCTGCCGTGAATCGGCTGACGTGATCGAAGCTTACCAGCAAGAACTCGACAACGTAAGAGCCGAAACCTGTACACATTATACTGCACTTGACCGTTCCATCCACGAGCGTCTCGGAAACCTGCCTAAAATCGCCCCTCCAATCCGTTCGCCTGATGACATCAGAGCGATGTTTGAACATCTCGCTAAGGGGACGTTGTCGGTCGTCTCAACCGATCACTCTGTGTACCACGAGGAGTACAAAAAAGTTGACAATTGGTGGGACAGCCCGTTCGGTGCGAACAGTCTTCAGTACACGCTTCCTATCTTCTACACTGAAGCAGTCGAAAAACGGGGACACTCCCCGTCGTTCCTCGTCGAATTGATGTCCACGAATCCAGCACAAACCTTTGGCTTCCCGAACAAAGGAACGCTCGATCCCGGAACTGACGCGGATATCGTGGTGTTCGATCCGAACGAAACATGGACAATCGACGAGGAAGAGAACCTCTCCAACTCCACGTATTCAATTTATGACGGCCGGGACGTTCACGGAGCAGTCAAACAGACGTTCCTGCGTGGAGAGCTCGTCGCTGAAGACGGAGAGGTCGTGGTCGACTCACCACCGGGACGGTTTGTTGAACGGGAGATTCCTAACTGGAAGTCATGAGCCGAAATAAACGTGCGATGGAAACGCCTGAATGCGACTAAAAACGAGTTAGACCACGCGATTTTCCATCTGTTCAACGTTGTCATCTACGAAACGTTCATAACACCCGTGCCGCCGGCGTTCTCTGGGTGCGACCGGTGCATCAGCAGCACTGATAGGTCGGACATACCAGCTAAACAACCGGTGAGAACATATATTCTATCAATGCAGGATTGGTGCCGGTAGATCAGGCGGTAGGATCCGCATTAGTCGGCTGTATTGAATGGCCAAACGGCGTTGGAATTAGCGGGTTGCTTACTGTTTACCGTTTTAGAAATGACACATCAGACGATCTCACGGAACTCACGATACCACTCCGCTCGGACGGCGGAGCCGCACGAGCGTTTGACCAAGAATTTCACCGTCTCTGTCATTGATCGCTGGTTATAGAGAACGTCGCTGATCCGCGCGTTGTGCGTGTGATCATCCGGTACGAAGACGCGATGCTTCACTAGCGGACTATGCCATCTCTCGAATCGATTCACACAATGGTTGGCTGTCATAGCCTTTGTCGGCAGTGAGAGTCATCAACTCGTCGCCGTACCGGCGCGTGAGTTGCTAACATACCTTGGGGTCGCTTCCTTCCAGAGTCGTTGTGCAGTGCACCTCTAAGATGGCTTGCGTCTCTGTATCAACGAGTTTTGTTGCCTCGACTGTATGAACACGGTAGTCTGTGCGGTCACAGTAGTGTTTGCTCGCCGGTGATTGTTCGTAGTAGGTTACATCAACGGCAACGTGTGGCGACGGCTCGTGCAACTGCGCCGAGTGGCGCAGTAGCACTCGTCAGACGTTCATATTGACCTTGTCAAACCAATCATTCATCGTTGACAGATGCGGGAAATCCTGGGACTCAACCCCGATGATATCCAAAATTGGGGGCATGACTTCTAACCGGTCTATCACAAGAGTACGACGAAGTAGAAAACTGGTGGGACAGCACATTCGATGCAAACAGTATACAGACAAGTTTGCCGATCTTCCATGAGGAAGCCATTCAAAAACGCGACTAATCCTATCCATTTCTTGTTGACGTGATGTGCACTACTCCAGTGAAGACGTTCGGCATGCAGAACAAGCGAACACTCGATTCGGCAACCGATGCTGACATCGTAATATTCGATCTCGATCGGTGTTACACCATTGATTCGGCGCAAAACGAATCAAACTCGAAGTTTTCTATCTACAATGGACGAACGATCAGGGGAGCGGTAGAGAAGACGTTCCTTCGAGGTAACTTGATTGCGGATAGGGGAGATATCGTCGTCGATACCCACCTTGACGGTTCCTTAACCGGGAGTTACCTTTCTGGAATCCGTAACACGAAACCCTACAAACGCGCTACTAGATTGGCATCCGTTCCCGCGGTCATCAATATGGGACACCAACCCGCCAGCAGTTCTGTGACACCATTCTCAAAGACGTTCATCCGGATCGCTAAAATAGCGGTGGCTGGCGGATAGCTGGACAGTTGATTGGCTCTGGAGCTGCGTTGTCTGGACTCCGGAATACGATACGGTTTTGTAGACCGATGATCATGTTTGCCACTTTATTCCGAGTGAGTGAATTTTCTCGGGAGATAGCTTTCCCTCCCGGATCCCGGTCCATAGTTTGTCCACCGATCCCCGACCGAGAACCGGAGAGACTAGTGATTCGAATTTCTGCCGCAATTCCTCTTCAGAAAATGGACGTTGTGGATCCCCACGAGGTCGTGAGACCGCCCCGACAAACTTCTCATTATTGTCGACGTGGATGATTACCCGTGCACCGCGAGCCTCCGGGGTCCGAGATTCGAACTCGTCAGAAGAACGAACTGATACGTCCCCCGCCAAACGAAGCGTGTGTTCCTCGATCGCTTCGGGTTCGAAGGCGGACTTATCCGAACAATCATTGTGAATCCTCGTGGCGACTGCAAAAGGAATTGAAAACTTTGCCTGTAAGCTGTTCATCGGTCGAGTGTCCGACAAACGAGACGCATTTTCGTACGTCTCGACCACGACTGCAGTGATTTCATCGGGGTCGATCTCTACAGATCCCAGTATTTCATCCAAAGAATCCAACACTGGATGTGTATACCGACAGGCAGCGTGTATCTTAAAGTATCCTCGCATAATTTCCCAGGTGGTTCCGAGCTCCTCAGTAAGGATGGTGGACCGAAACCGGTCTTCGGCAACCCCCTCCAAGTGCCGTTCAATGCCGCATTCAAGACTGGTGAAGCCAGCCTGGGCCTGGTTCACCACGTTGAGTCCATCCAAATTACTCATACCGGTGTAGGTGTTACGTACGGTTGCTCCCTCGACCGCAGCTTCGAATCGGGTGTGTTGAGCGTGATTTGCCGCCATCTGCATTGCCGTCAAAATCTGATCGCTATCGCAACCCCGGTATTTTGCCACACCTGCTGCCGCGCCAACAGTACCCCAGAGGCCATGCATGTGATACTGGCTTCTTATCGGGGTGCACGCCCGTGCGACCCGCGTTACGGCTTCGTATGCGGTGACGAACGCGGTGAGGAACGCTTCTTGTGAACTTGGATTATTCACCGCTTCACAGAGAAGGGCCGGAAGAACGTGCATCGCTGGATGTCCAGCAGCGTACTTGTGCCCCTCGTCTAACTCAAGCGCCGTGCCGGCCGTTCCGTATATCATCGCCGCTTTTTGAGCGCTCGTTCGTTGTTCGGTTCCCAATAATGGCACGTCAACACAATCATCTCTGGCGTCCCTGCTTACGAGATCCGAGACGTTATCTGTCGTGATTCCACCGATAATCACCCCCACCGAATCAGCAATGGTCAGCGTCGCTCGATTACGAACGTTTTCAGGCAAGTCGAGGTAAGTCTGTTCCGCTATCCACTCGGCGAGTTTTCGTTCCGAATCGCACATGTCAGTTAAATGGCCCAGTCGTGCTTATAGCTTTGTCCCATACCCCTAGCGGTGTTCAGATAAGCACTGGACAAACACTAGATTTTGCTCAGTAAATCAGCCGAATCCTGGCAGACTGAAAAGGCGAGATACGCTCGGCGAACCCCGAGCAAGTAATAGGCATTATCAGAAGTGTTGAAGCTCTCTGAGAGCGTAATAGTGGGATGACTCAAGAGGGCAGCAAATTAAGCGGGGTTGATCCGGAGCAGTTGCGCCAGCAACTGCGAACGGAAACAGACGC
>LKMJ01005559.1_pt1 | contig 11875 bp, 20 predicted proteins | sample 643391 | NCBI WGS metagenome assembly LKMJ01 (sample SAMN04112250, study PRJNA286221) | soda lake metagenome | biome: soda lake; feature: Kulunda Steppe; material: water; isolation source: sample PL-Br10 brine of Picturesque Lake | place: Russia: Kulunda steppe | collected 2010-07
CACACACACATACACACACACAATCACACAATCACATAATCACACACACACGCACACACACACACACACACACTCACACACACACGCACACGCACACACGCACACGCACATGCAGACACACATACGCACACGCAAGCGCACACGCATACGTGCTCACAAACACACATGTACATACAAGCATGCATATGCATACACATGTACATACGACCATTCATACGCACGTGAACGCACATGCACGCACACATGTATTAACACACGCATACATATACATGCATGCTCACGCACACACAAACACACACATGCACATGCATACATACACGAACACACCTACACACGTGCACACACACAGACATGAACGCACAGACACATGCATAAACAAGCACTTGTAACCACACATGTGCACACACACACACACAGAAAGACGTACACACATGCACTAACACACACATGCACTCGCCTGCACACATTGGTGCACTCGTATACAAATGTGTATCAGACATGCACATGCACACGTGCTTGTGCAGTTGCTTACAACTGTGCCACTTTGGCATGCCTCTCCCTCTTGACCTCCCCAGGCACAGCCTGGAAGGGTATCAGGCTCCAAGGCGCCCGGGAAAGCACTAGTGGAGGATGATGCATCATTTAAACAAGACGCATTTGTGAGTTCGGCTACTCAAACGGCGCCTTGCACCATTTTGGCGCGGCACTCCACTTTTTGTGGCAGTGTGCAGTGGGCTGTGGCCGTCCTTGATGATCTTGCGCATGGTCGCCTGCAAGAGGCTGGCCGCCTGTCCACCTGGCACCATCACAGCCAGAAAGGGAGACCCAGAGCAAGCCCATGCGTGCGTGCCAGAGCCTATGCTTTCTCCTTTGCTTGCCCGTGCACACAGGGGCGAGGCAGCCCGCGTTCCCTCCAGAGGCAAAATGCGATGCGCCGCCGTCCCGCGCAATCCCCGCTCCAGCAGGCCGCGCCTGACCCTGACCCGCCTGCAAGTAGCGCTAGTGCTGCCAGCAATGGAGGCCCACATCGAGGCCGGCGGCGTCTGGCAGCTGGGGGCAGGGGCGGCCGGCGGCCTGGCCAATTGGGCTCAGATCCCCAGGCGAACCAGCAGAGGCAGCACAATAGCAAGGGACGCAGCACTACGGCAGAGGTGCGCGCAGTGGCATTGGGCGCGCACCAGGGGTCTGCTGAGGCCGCGCGGCTGGCGCAGCTTCTGGAGGAGGAGGAGGAGGATGAGGAAGAGGAGGCACGCTGGGGGAATTCGTCAGAGGGTGATTACATTTATGGGGAGGCGGAAGTGGAGGAGCTGGTGTTTGGGGGCAAGGACTTCAGTGCAGGTGGGTGGCGGGCGGGGTGCGTCTTGGCGGGCTGAAGCACAGGGGGTGGCCGAGGCTGCAGCAGCCCTGGTTTGCCACCTCTGGCAGCTTGGCCCATATGGCTCTGACCGTGGTATGTGTGCTCATGGACACCGTAATAGCTTACCTCCACGCACTGCTCTTGGTCCAAAATGGGGTGTCAAGCCCATCGGGCTCCTTTCAGCTGGGCTCTGCCCTCCTAGCAGCGGCGGCTGCCATGTAGTGTCGACCCATCCCCCGGCCATCCACGCGGCCCTGCATGGCGTTGGGCATGGGCTGGCACTGCAGCAGGAGCTGTCAAAGTTGGGTGCAGGCGCTGCCGCGCTGTTGGCGCTGCAGCAAAAGCAGGAGGAGCAGGCAGCAGCCATTGCTGGACGCAGCAAAATCAGGCATGCAAGTGGTGTGCATAGAGCTTGCCAGATGCTAACCCTGTGCATGTTGCTGCTTCAGGTTTACACCCAATCACAGGCAAAATAACAGTACAAAACGCATATGCCAGCTGGTAAGCTCACGCACATTTCTTGCTGGATAGGATGCTGTACCAGCTCTCCTTGCTCCTGAGTTGCCTCCGCTTCTCACTTGACGCTGTTCATGAACCATGGACCAGACCAACATGAGGACGGTCCCAAAGTGTCGCTGTCCCCCTGTGAGTCGCTTGTCATGTCAGCATGTGGCATGCAGTACATCACACACTGCCATGCCACTTTTAGCGAGTGACACACAGCATGCGGTATGCAGTGTATCACACACTGCCATGACACATTGAGTGGCGCGCAGCATGCGGCATGCAGTACATCACGCACTACTGAGCCCAATTCCATTCTTTAGCCTCTCGCTCTTTCTGTTTGGCGCTTCTGCTCGCAGACCCTGGGGCGCCCAGCCCTGCTGCAGGCAGCAGTGGTGAAGGTGACCAGCACCAGGCAGCCTTGGAGGCCTGCCGCGCAGTGCTCCTTCCTCCTTCCTCTTCCTCCTCCTTCTGCTCCTCCTCGGCCTCCTCCTCCCCCCTGACTCACCCTCCAACCAGCCCTGCTTCCCCACCCAGCAGCCAGGGAGGCACCGCAACCTCCCCAGCAGTGCCACCCAAAGTGGCCGAGCTGGTGCTGGCAGCCGTGGTCTCAGGGGCAGTCGCCGCTGTGCCGGAATCGCTGCTTGCGCGCAGCCAGGCGTTGGCGGCTGTGGTAGATGGTGACGAGGGGCGGGTGCTCGCTGCCGTGCAGCGGCTGCAGCAGCTGGTGGGCGAGCTCGGAGGCCAGGCAGGTGCGTGAACAGCGTCAGAACCGTTTCGCACGCTCAACCACAGCTCACACAGCACCAGGCTGTGGCTTCAATGCATGTCGCTTCCAAAGAAAGCACTGCTCTGTGGGGGTTGCTCATGCCTATTGTCTTCCGACTGTCTCATTTTGGCAACACCGACCAATGGCCGGCCCTCACTGCTGTAGCTTGAACGCTGTCTGCTGTGCTATGATCTACAGTGTGTCATGCCTGAGCCTGACGAGCTCCCCAGGGTGAGACGGCACCCTTGTCCACCCTCTTGCCTGCTAGAATAACTGTACGCCCTCTTAAGGAAAATTCTAGAAGCGCCTTGGGGGGGGGAGACATGCCGCAAAAACGAGATCACACTCTGCCCTGGATGTCGGCTTTGCGTTCGTGCTTATTACTTGTTATGGTCCGCTGCGCGCAATGTTGTTGGGTAAGACAGCTACAGCAAAGTTCAGCTGGCGTTTTGCCATGATTTTAACAAGCCTTGCTCCCCTTTACATGGTGGTGAGCAGTTTCTGCAGAAGAAGCTGTAGCTGCCCTGCTGCTGGCGCCCAAGGTTGCTGTCATGAAGGAAGATGAGCTCAGGTATGCATTTGCTCTGTATGGGCCAGAACCACCCATGTCTGCCCTGCTCAACCAGCCACCCACAAAACTCACTGCAGCCCCTTCTGCACGTCCCAATGTGCCTTGTTTGCAAAAGGAGCCCCTGGCAGCCATTGGAACGTTGTGTTCTTGCTCTGCATCAATAATGTGGATCAAGATAGTGAATGCCTCTTAAAAAAACCCAAGGTGGACCTTTCCAACATTTCATCAGTGTGACTTTTTGCTTGCAGTGCCCGCATGGCTATTCTCCTGAGACCTGGGCTACTGGGCAAAAGGATAACCCCGGAGAACTTGGCACCTTTATTGCTTTCCCACCCAGAATTGCTCACAGCCCCAGTGAATTTACTTCAATCTAAGCTGACAACGTTCAGGAATTTAATGGGGCTTACTGAGGAGGCTGCCGTGGCAATGTTGAACCCTTACATGTTTGAGGGATGATGGCCAATCATTTGGTAGCCTGAGGCAGTTGACCTTTCCTTTCGTCATTGTAATCCAATTGAGTTAACGAAACATTGGTAAGCTTACATAGCTGTACCTGCCGAATACAGGCAGCTTAGGTAAAGCTCCTAGCTTGCAACCAAAACTTGAACCAAAAAAAAGGTTGTTAAATGAAAACAAGCTACAAAACCCAGAAGGAACACGTTTTTTAGGTGAAGACGACTTGTTTGAACCATTGAAGACAAGATGCATGAAGTTTGAGCAAGACAAAACTTAGGAAGACAGAGAGAAAAGGAATGGAAAACTGCGCAGGTAGCAACTTGCTGCTTCAGCAGAGATGAGTCAGGGTTCATCCAGAGATGCATTTAAATCTCATTTGATTTAAAAGAGATGCAATGACAATTGAACTTCAAGTGCTTACTTTAACCCCACCTGATTTAATTCCATTCGATTCAAGCTTCATTTAAGCCAATCGCTACTTCCAATGCTGCCTCCAGTGGCAATAAGGTTAGGTTACTAACCTAGTACTAACCTAGTAGGTTGCATAGCTGAATCCGTGGCAAGATTACTAACCTAGTAGGTTACATAGCTGTATCCGTGGCAATTATATGACTCATGTCCAACATGATTTGCACTATGCATTGTATAGTTCATGCACAAGATAACGTCAACATGGTATTGCATCAGCCTGCTTGCCTAAGTGTTTTAGCTTATTTCGGTTCGCATGAAAGAAGATGTTCAAACACTTTCCCTGTTAAGGGGCACCCAGGAAATGTTTTTGAGGCGCTTACGAGAGGCTTGATAAGTGAACTCATTGGCGCGCTCACCTTGGGAAAGCACAGGAATAAGTGCACCTGAAAATGATATTAGCTGGGATCCTGCCGCTCGGAAGATGCTTGTAAATGTGTTTTCTCTGATCAAAACACGCTCTAGATGTACCTTAGCTGTATTCGGACTCAGATTGGACTGTGGCGTCAAAATTTTAAGACATGCAGGAAGGATGCATAAGCAGAATGGTGGTATGTCATCCTTCTAAAACATATCCAGTGGTAACGTCCTAAGCCTGCACGAAAGGCATTCCCCACCTCAACAACAATGACAGAGTGGCACCAATGTCCCCCCCCCGCGACCAATTTCCAGAAAAATTCCACCAAAACGAACAAAAATTCCTTGTGTCTCGGAGAAAGCGCTGCGTGAGGGACAAGCAATGGTCTATGAAATCAGTGAAGCCACAATACTGCAAAGATACAGTGTCCCTCAGCTTGGCCACTGTATTGGGAAATGGTGTATTAGAAATGCAGGTTGTCAGGTTTGTCATGTTACCATCATGCTGTGCTTGAACAACAAACAAATCCTGTCATTGAGTTGTTCATTTCAAGTCTCGGTGCGGGTCATGAAGCTGCTGCTTTGGACAGCAAGGGCAACTAAACCTAGTGAATGTTTGCATTGGTGCATCGCCGTCTTGGCCGCCCCTCCTGTTGCACTGTCCGGGGCTTCAACTCCTTCACCCAGGGCACCAAAGGCACAGCTGCATCTTGCTTCCTCCCGGCCGCCTTTGCCGCCATCCTCGAACTTGCCATTCTTCCATGCAGCACAGGCACACCCGGCGTGTGCTGCTGCTGCTGCTGCTGCTGCTGCTGCTCCTGCACCTGTTGCGCTGCGGGCATGGGAACCGCTGCAGGCGGCCTGCGTGACATTGGGAAATGGCTGCTCGCTGCCTTCTGCGGGGCCCCCTCCAGCCCACAGCCAGCTGCCCCAAGCCCGCATGCAGCACCTCCTCCCTCCCCCCTAATACCTCGCTGTGCACGTGCACAAACATGAGTGCCCCGCCCCACCGCTACCTGTTCCTTCACCTCCACCTCCTCCTCCTCCTCCTCCTCTGTCATTCCAGTATCCTGCTCCATTGCCCGCGCCGTGCGCTTGCGGCTCCGGCGCAGGCCGCGGCCGTGGTGCGGCACACACCCCTCGCCTTGCGGGCCCATGTCCCCCTGTGCATGCCCCGTGACACCCTCCTGGGCACCTGCTGCATGCCCCCGGAGCCTGCTGCTTGACCTTTGCACACCTGCAGCCGTTGCAGGTACCCCCAGCCCTGTCGGCGGGGGTTCCATAAGTTGCCCTTGTCCATGCCTGCTTGCCTGCACACACACACACACACACAGCATTGATGCCAACACCAACTGTGCACATGGACTGACAGCAAGATCCCCTGCAAGGGGGCCTCAGCTGCGGGGCACATGCCACAACTTGACCAGCATTGAGGTCTCACGTGAACCCATGCTCTCCATGGGCATCAGCGTCAGCAGACCCTCTGAGAGGCTGACGCGCCAGTTGAGAGCGAGTGTGTGGGTCGATGGCGCCTCAAGCCCAAAGCCTCGCCCACACACCTCACTCACCTCACTCACCACCCACAAAGACCTGGGTCTGAAAGCAAACCAAGTGCAAACCTGAACCAGTCACGCTTGCTCATGCAGTCAGCACCACGCGCGCACACACATGCACAAACATGCACACTCGCACCTGTAGGTCTGTGCCGCCCCCAATCCCAGTGCGCATGCCTGCAAGCGCGTCCATGATGGCTGCTGGGCTGAAAGGCGTGGCGCTGCCCAACGACGGCAGGTCCTGCTGGGCGTGCTGGGTGAGGCAGCTGGGCAAGCCAGCTGGAGGAGGCGGCTGGTCATGCACTGGATTATCCATGGCGGAGGTAGTGGCTGTGCTGCACCTTCTCCCACGGCCCCTGCTGTCCACAGCAGCAGGGCTGGCAGCTTTCTTGGTGAAGGTGTACGCGTTGAGGCGGCGGCCGCTGCCGGACATGAAGACAGGGATGGCTGGGGTGATGAGGGTCACGGGACCAAAGCCCAAATCATCCATGACTTCCGCGGGGGCCTGAATTTTGGAAGTGCAAGTGCAGCAGGCAAAGCATTTGGGAGGACAGGGGAACAAGGCAGGATCCTGCAATTTGGAGGAGTCGGGCCAGCAGGCAGCAGGCAGCAGGCAGGGCCTGGTCAGCATTAAGGCGCGCACGCGTTGTATAGTGGTAGTGAGTCGCAGCAGACAGCAAAGTGAAACCTAGTCCTTTACCTAGATTTGCACACAAGTACCCACACATGTGTGCGCACGTGCAAATTGGCATGCAAAAATGTAGACATGCACATGCGCCCACGCGCCCCCCCACACATAAACAAAAGTTCACATATCCGCCACCGTGTGCAGCAGCCACGATGGGTGCTTGCCTGTCTCTGTGGTGCCCAATGCTGCAGAGCTGCAGCATGATGGCCGGCATGCCAGTGGAGTTTTGCTGGGCATCAAGCCTGCCCTAAGGTTCAGTGCAGATTCAGTGCAGATGGCACATCCCCGGTACGCTCAGCCCTTGGCTGCGGTTGTGGTCAAGGGCCTGTGTCCGCTTTGACTGAGCTGCTGGGAGGGGTGGAAAGCTGGGAGAGCATTGGCCTCCGACACCCTTTTTATTCCGTAGGGAGCGCTGAGCTGCTCACCTCTCCTCGCCTTGCCCACCTCCGCCATCCCTCACCCTACCTCTCCTTGCTTTGCCCACCACCTCCACCATCCTTCCCCCCCCCCCCAATTTCTTGCCCACCTTTGCCATCCCTCATCTAAACCACCTTCAGCTTGCCCACCTTTGCCAACCCTTACCTACCTCGTTCCGCAGGGAGCGCTGCACGATGGTGATGGTGTGAAGGGAGGGGGTGGCCGCAAATAGGCGGCCCACCGCCATCTTTGCTTCCACTGGGAAGCCCTCCCACGCGGCATATGCGTGTGTGGCTGGATCCAATGAGCCCAGCTGCATGCAGGTGAGCAAGGCATCACAGATCCAGCACACTCTACACCACTGACCACTCAATTTGAGCAAGTGCTGAGGTGGATGCCAAGCTAGGTTATGTGCCATTCATTGCTCCCAGGAACTATATACTATCCCTCAAGGGGTTGCTCCAATCCATCTAGTCAGCTGCACGCACACACAGGACTCACCAACTGCTTTGAGCAACAAGGTCACGTGCACAGCGTGGGTGGTGCATACGCTACGCTGGGCCATGCGGACGATGCACGCAGCACACGCACCAGCCAGATGATTGCGCGCTGCATAACTGTGCTATTTGTTTGTATCGGACAGACATACATCACTTCTTGCTTAAATCCAGCAGATACAAGCGGTGGCTAAGTTGGAGTGGGTACTGAGTCGCCACGGAGCTGCAACAGAGCAGCTCCTAGGTGAGGCCATAGGACAAGTACAGAAAACCCATTGGGCGAGGGCGAGCAATGCTCAACAAGCGATGCAAGGTGTGCATGTATGAAAGGCGGCAAGGTGGAGGCGCAACAACATCCAAGCCAAGCCCTTGGGCTAGTTTGGGCCAGGTAAGGGCACAGGGGGGGCCAAGGCCAAGACAAGCCTAACATGTGGCTTTTGGGTGCCCTCCTGGAGGACCTTTGTACGCTACCTCTTACATTAACTTACCCTGTGGGGGGCCCTGTGAGCAAGATCAAGTGAGTGAACATGCGGAGGGGCACAGTTTCTTGGCACCCTGATGGAGTGGCCCTGTGGGCGCATGCACGCATGTATATAGCAGAGATCTAGCAGCCTGTGCTTTCGCACTCCCTGCCTGGGCCCATACTTCCCCACACCTGCTCCACAGAAGTGCAGACAATGGTTGGCAGTGCTGCTGTGCTGATCTCCACCCCAGCGGCTTCCAGGAGGGTGGCGGTGTGCTGCACAAATGGCACTGCCTTCTGGCACTTCACAGCATCCAGCTCCACGCCAAACGTGCGATGCACACGGCACTGCACGGCCGCGTGCAGCAAGGGCCTGTGCGGGCAAGCCATAGTTAAGACTTTTCCAGAGGCAGCACCAAGTGAGCAGGCACTACACAGGAGCCAGGCCAGCAGTTTCAAACACAGAAATAACCTCAGCGCGAGGCGTGGGTCAAAATCACGCGACTTTTTTAGCGTGCTGGGCAGTTTCAAAGCAGATAAAACAAATCAATCTGCCTTACAGGTGCAAATGTGGTCAATCAGGCAGCTTTGGGGCAGTTTGGAGGACTGCAGCAGCGCTGTCCCTTCAGCTTCTGCAACCTTAGATTGCAGGTCTGGGAGCGCAAAACTGAGCTAGCTTGTACATTTAGAGTTCAAACATAAGTGCAAGCATACCTGCACAGGCCAGAGCCTATATCCACTAGGACGCTGTCGCTGTTGAGGCAGGTGTGCTGTGCCATCACGCTCATGATGTTGTGGGTGCCCTGCTGCGTCATGCTACCGTATATGCCCACTAGGCCTTCACCACCACCGACTTTATACTGCAAAGTAAGTAATCAAGACGAAAAGACCAAGGGGCTGTGTGCAAGTGTGCGGTTCGTAACCGCAACTGTTGTACCCCTGCGACCAGCTTTAAACCGAGACACTCACCTCCGCCCGGCTCATAGCTGCATAAAGATGATCTAAGTGAGACTTTGTGTCTGCCTGCCTAGCCATGTGCCTAGCAGGAGACTGGGTGTCTGCCTGCTTGCCCATGTGCCCAGGTGCCCCGAAGATAGTAGTTCAGAATACCAATTGTAGCTCTTGTTTAATCATCGTTCTGCTTTGGCTTGAAGCAGCTGTCTTTCTTTGAACGTTCAACCATCGTTCTGCTTTGGCTTAAACGAGTTATGTAAGTTGAATGGTAGCAAATCAATAAATTGAAAAATTCTATAACGCAGCCTCGTCTCACTGTCCCTCCCCTCTCCGGCCCCGCCCTCACTAACGCCCCATGAGCTCATAGCCAGACAGGCACACCAGACCACAAAAGAGGGTAGAAGCAGTGCAAGGGCAGAGGCCTTGTTGCATGAAAGCAACCGGGGAGCAGCAGAAAGAGTCGCAAAGCACAATGAGCGGGGACCTGCCAGTGACGCGTCTCAAGGCGATATTTTACTGCCTTTTTAACATCGTGGTGTCAGGTAAGTACAAAGGATGCATGATGGGTGCTGTCATTGGTGTCAGGCTCCTACACTGGGCATGCTTCCATGTACAACCACTACACAACAGCCATCAGCTGACTAACTGTCCCACGTCCGCTGCTCCTCTCTCACCTCGTGCCCTTCCTACAGCTTGCATTGTGGTAAGTGTCTGGTTTGAATTCAAGTTTGTGATAATAAGCGGGCAGGTTCGAAGCTATGACCTGCTTTTGACAGCACATCAGCAAAGCTGACGCACTCATCCCTGTGCAGTTCGCCAACAAGTGGGTGTTCTCATACTATCACTTCAAGTTTGTGTTTGCTCTCACATGGGTACACACGGTAAGGATGAGTCTCTGAAGAAAGCCTGCCTAATTGACTGAGTCATGGGCATGCAAGCACTCAGGCATGCGCTAGGGCATACAGCTCATGTGTGCATTCACACGCATGATGTGCATGCATGATACTTGCACGTTTGTGTCTACGGACTACACGTAAGTTGTGCAAGCATGCATCGTGCTTGTGCACATGTGACTAAAGCAGTGTGACTTGACTGCAAGCATGTGCACATGCAGCACACGCTCATCTCAGATGAGTCATCTGCATCCAAGATGATGTGCGCAAATATCCAGGTGTTTTGCAGTGCCTTTCTACTCCCTTCCATGCAATGATATTTCTGCTGCCATCTGATCACCATGTGTAGCCGCCTCATGCTTGATGCCTGGGATGAGCAATGTCGGCATCATGAGCAAAGCTTAAACAGGCAGACCTTGCCAAATCCGCACATGGACACTCTGCAGATATTTACGTTTACGGGCATGAATGTGCTGGCTGCCTTTGGCTTCTTTCAGCCCAAGAGCATACCTGCTGCCAAATTAATCCCCCTTGCTATGGGATTTGTGGGCTACATTGTACTGTGCAATGTGTCACTCAACATCAACAGCGTTGGCTTTTACCAGGTGCGTGCTCATGTACAAATTGTGCCCATGGCCAGGATCCGCTGAATAGGGGTAAAAGATGTGATGCCTTCCTCCTTGCTGAGAAGTCCCTCTGTCATCTCATAAGCCCGCTTCTTGATCCTGGGTTTTTCTTGGCAAGAGTCTGTACTCCTGTACTACGTATTGCCACTGTGGATGCCCTCTAACGTGTCCGGCCACATGCACCTGCAGATCATGAAAGTGGCCATCTCCCCTGTCCTTGTGGTGATGGAGTTCTTCATGTTTGGGAAGCTGCCTAGCAGGTGTGACCCACAGCATTGCCACAAGGAGGCTGATGTTGCATTGCAGCCCGCAGCAGGCGTTGTCCCACAGCTTGTGAGCCAACTGAACCATCAGAGCAGAACTGCACTCTGCCTGGCTCGTGCAAACCTGTCCTCAGCGATGGGCTCACTCTTGCAACCCACGCCTTCACACTGTGAGGCCACCATTCCATGGCAAGGCCGCCAGCCCGTGAGCTGTCTGGCTGCTTTCTTCTTATGGTTTTCATGGCGCTTTATGGTTTCCATGGTCTTTCATATTATATAAATCATTTATGCCTGCCATGTCTCACTATTTGCCCATGAAGTATTCCCCTGCATGAGCCAGACCAAACCAGGTTGCTGCACTTTAAGCACACGAGCACAGAACAGCAGCATATGACCGGATGACAGGTGCAATGGACGCATGGGATGATATGTGAAGATTTGGGGGCTGGCTGGCAGCGCAATGACGGTGCCATCCGTGTGTGGCTTGTGCCATCCATGCTTGGCTTGTGCCATCCGTGCGGGGCTTGTGCCATCCGTGCGGGGCTTGTGCCATCCATGCGGGTCTATCCATGCGTGGCTTGTGCCCACGGGCTGAAGCCCAAGATTGGCGCAGCTCAGGCCCACACTAAGCCAGAACGCTTACACAGATGCCCGCTGTGTACGCACGTGGCAATCGGATGTCATGCGGCCGTGGGAGAACAAAGCTCCCCCACGTGTGCCGTCATGACTTCAGGTGTCACTCATGCTTGCCCCTCCAACCCTATGTGCCTGCTAATGCTGCCACCTCCCATCCCAATGCTGCTGATCCCTGTCAAATGTGCTGCATGTAGCCGTGGACCTTGCATCCCCCCCACCCCCCCACTCCGGCAGCTTTGCCTGTTGCCCTCACACCTGCGCATCTCTGCACGCCCACATGCCGCCGCCCAACGCCCCCCTCACGCCTGCGCATCCCTGCATGCCCACCACTCCAACATCCCACGCCCCTCCCATGCCTGCGCATCTCGGCACGCCCACATGCCGCCGCCCAGCGCCCCCCTCA
>LKMJ01005560.1_pt1 | contig 11874 bp, 12 predicted proteins | sample 643391 | NCBI WGS metagenome assembly LKMJ01 (sample SAMN04112250, study PRJNA286221) | soda lake metagenome | biome: soda lake; feature: Kulunda Steppe; material: water; isolation source: sample PL-Br10 brine of Picturesque Lake | place: Russia: Kulunda steppe | collected 2010-07
CGGCCACCGCCGCCGCCTCTACCTCCCCGGCCCCCTCTCCCTCTGTTCCCCCCTCGGCCTCCATGCCCTCCCCCATCCTCCTTGCGAGGCTGTTTATGTGACCCACTCGCATTCACCTGCGTTCACCCAGCCGTACAAGTTCATGGCTCAAAGCAACAACCCAGACCCCAGGCTGTAAGCGATTCCAAAAACGTACAAACATCAAATGCATGAGGATCATCTCAGTCTCTGTACCTTTTCTACCAAAATGTCCTAGTTTGAGGTAAAGGCCAGCTCGATGCATTCACAATGCTGCAAACGTCAGGCTGAAAGGGGCACATTACATGGCTGGCTCACACAGTTCACGAGCTTGTCCAAACTTGAGCTGCACGTCTTCAAAAGATGATTTAAATCGTTGATTAGCACATGGAAAATAAGTCCTACCTCTCCAGGGTACAGCTGGCCTGAACACTTGAGATAAGAGAAGTCTTCCATGCTGCCATCCTTTCGCATTGCCACGAACGCCCTTGCTTTGCCATCATTAACATTGATTTCTCGCACCTGAAAGCGAGGGCGAGTACTGGACTAGGTTTCTGCAGACTTAAGTGGCAGCACTGCACATTGTAACCACGTGCATAATAGACCTAGCAAGGGGCAGGTATCAGATGATATTCATGGTCTGCAAGAAGTTTTCATACCTGGAATCCCCTGATGCCAGGGCCAACCTGCGCGCAGGGTAAAGTACGGGGTTGTGTGCAAGGTGGCGGCAATGTTTTGTCTGTGGCGTGCAGACTTGGCAAAATGATGGCTCTTAGTTTTACTGAGGAACTCCTAATTTGTAGGCTGGGCAACTGCCCTTACTTTCTTGTCAGCGTCAGGGTGTTGCTTGAGGAGGCCCAGCAACGCCAAGTGCTCGTACTGCAGTGCAGGCGACCAAAGATGGGAAGTCATTAGATTAGGCATGAGGCATGAGGGCTCCATGGAAGGATTTTGAAGTGTGACTGAATGTGTGATGCACGGGGCAATGTTGCAGCAACAAGCAAACACGATCCAGAGGAGCATTGAGTTGCCGGCATGCAGTTAGTTCCGTTCGTTACTTACTTCGTTCATGTCCACGTTCTTGGGTGAGGCTACCAGCAGGTTCCTAAAGTATTGTACCAGCTGCTCGGCTGATGTGAACACGCAGTAGCCCAGTCGCACAGGGTCGTCTGCGCCCCTTTTTCTCTTGGGTGCTGCAGCCCCATCCTGCTTCTCACCCTCCGCTGCTGCCGGCTGCTCGGCATTTTTCTCATCATGCTGTGTGGTTTGCTGCTCTTGCTGTTGCCCTTCTTGCTGCTGTGGCGCAGCGGCATCGGGCTGGGGGGCCGCAACACTCTCCGGCTCTTGCTGCTTCTGATCATCTGTCATGATGGCTTGACTTCTTTAAAAAACCTTTTATTATAGCTTCAAACGGACCTCCCTTACTAATGCAAAGCTAAGGTTAGCGTTATAACCTAACAGGTTTATAGTACACTGTAACCTAACCTCTGCTGTTCCTGCTTGTCCTTGTTGTTTGCAGGTAGTAACCCAGCTTTGCAAACTTACAAGAAGCAGCCTGGCCACAGGGTTGCCCAAAAACGATATAACTCAAATGAAAGAAAAAGACGAGAATGCCAGCAGGGATACCCGTGTTGCATTTCAAAAGGAACACTTGCAGTGGAGAAAGTGAAATAAAATGTTCCAACACGACTCGCAGCCGATGGCAATGCATTTTGCAGAAAGCTAGGTTGACAAATTACTCATAGCATACCCGAATGCATGATCATGCAGGACTCATGAGGAAACCTAGATAATTGCATACTACACAACTCATCATGGACAGGTGGAGCCGGTCACACACTGAGGCACACAAAAGCAACAATACAGGAAGGAGAACCTTCAAACAGTTTTGCACAACGGTATCTAGCCTGATCCTTGCAAACTTCTAGGGCAGGCTTGTATCACATCTCAAGGCGATGGCATGGGCACAACCTTAGGTTGAATAATGATGACACTTTGTGAGGGCGGTGTTGTATTCGCCTCTAAAGTGACCTCCACGTGCTGAATGGAGCTGCCTCTCAATACCTCCAGGTCAATTTTGTCGCCCACCTGTGGTGGCATCATTCAGAGAGCAGTCAGTTCCTTTGAGACTAGTGGCTGCCTTGCCAATTTTCAACATACACAATATATTTTTGCAGTAAAATTTGCATATCAAGCACAGCATTGTTTGTGCCAGTGCACGCCGCGTCCTCTACGCCCTGTACCCATGTGCATGCGCACCCACACACACCCACGCGCGCGCGCACACACACACACACACACACACACACTCACACACACACATGCAGGGGCATGTTTTGCAAGCAGGACAGCTACAGCAGCATGACCATGCCAAAGCCCTAACTTAAGGACTAGCTGGAAAGCTTCTCCTTGCTTGGTGAGAGACAACCTTATTTGCTACGTGTATCGACACAGTGACAGCAGCATTTTCTCTTACGACTTGGACCTTACTGTAATAGTCTATTTCTGTGTGCACTACATTGCGGTAAATGTGTCATCAACATGGACGTATGCCCGCACGTAGGAAATCCAAATCCCCTATCTGTGATGAGATGCATGCACATGTGCAGAATTTGGCGAGGCAGCAGCATTCTGGCACCTACAGGAGCAGTGCCTGGACACACATAATTTGTGTGGAATCCAATATCTATCACACGTACCTTTGATTTGTCTAACTGCTTGTAGAGGTCGGAGGACGACCTCACAGCCTCTCCATTGGCAGCTCTAATGATGTCACCCAGCACCAGGCGTCCAAACTCATCACGCGAGGTGCCCTGCCATGGATGTATCAGCAGCAAAAGTGATGAGCATTGAAATGGTGCTCATGCTCACCAGGAAAGAATGAATATTGAGCGAGTTTGCTGGTTCCCAAGTACACCTGAAGAGCTGTGGAACTTGCAGAGTAGAATATACCCTTTTAATCCGCGGTTTCCCCCACCAAACCTGATACAGAACATCTTGCTGGAAGCTGGAGGCAGCCTTGTACGGCAAGACCACAAATAGGCTTCATGTAGCTCTTGACTTGCAGCCACTTGCTTGCCTGCCTAGATAACACAGAAGGTGAATCGAGAGTTGAGGGCGTGGACAAGCAACACACCTGGATGCCTGCTTTCCATGCTGGCCCTCCTTCAACGGCATTAAGCACCATGATGCCCCTCACACCAAGCTGCTCAGATGCCTGCGAGAGTAAGGATTGTGAACATTACAATTTGTCAGGCAAGAGCACAACGATGCTCAGAGTTCACACAGCGACAGGGAGTACAGACTGTGTCCTAATTCATTCTGATTCAGATTGACCAAAAGCAGGCCCTATCCAATTCCTGTTAACGCACTGATACTATCTTCCAAGGCTTTCCGAGCAATAGCTGCTCCCAGCCGCGCCGCTAGCCTGCTGGCCCAACATTGCAACATCCAGTCCCTCTGTGCTTACCTGGTCTGGAGCAAAGGAAATGCCAACAATAGGGCGCACCACCTTGCCGTATTTGAGGATCTGCTCCACACTCGTGCGCACCTGGGACAAGCCAGCAGATATAAGATAGCCAGGTGGGATATGCCTGACCAGGGCGGCTATCTAAAATCATGACCAGGGCGGCTATCTATGTGCATGACCAGGCTGTTTCCGCCAAGTTAGCCCAGCACGCCTGCATGTGCGCGTGGCCTGTGCCATCAAGTTTTGCAAATGCTGCAGCTTTGGCTTGATAAGTGGCACGTGGATCAGTTGCAAGCGGTTGACTGAGCCACTGATGCAATGCCATATTTTTGGCTTCTACCACACAAATCAAATGCATGGATATTTCTGCTGCGATGAGATAAAGACTGAAGGAATTGTAAAGCAGCCTGTACAAAGCCAGTCTGCATGGGCAGCTCTGGCAAGGCATGATAAAGCCCTGCCTGACAAAGCAAGTTCAGGTATTTCCAGTTAGGCTCAAGCCTGTTAGCTTGTTACGTAGGCACATAACCGAGCCAAGACACAAAGCAGAGACATAAGATACTGATGAGCTGTTCAGCACAAACACGCTCAATTAAAATTTGACAGGTATCACGGGCCACCAAAACACGGCACATTACTACAGATGTGCTCCAACGGAAAAGTATTTGTCGATACCAATTGCCAACCAATGATCTTGCATGCAAAGTACGTTGCAGCAGTACTTGCGCTGCCAGCGGTTGCATTGCTCTCTTTTTGGCTCTGATACCTGACATCAACCACGCTTGACATAGCCTTCCTACCCTCATGATCCACTTCTTGCATCAGAAATAAATTGCAACATCACACGTAACCTTCGCATGCAGCTGCAGCTGCTTTACACACGCACCGTGTCTGTGGGTATGGCAAAACCCACTCCGGAGTTTTGGCCTGAGTTGGAGTAGATAGCTGTGGTGATGCCTATAACACAGCCTGAGCTGTCTAAAAGTGGGCCCCCGCTATTGCCTGGCAGGGTAGACAAGCAAAAACAAATGTGACACCAAATGTGCAAGGGAGCTCTTTGAGACATCAGCATCAATTTTCCACACAAGTTCATCAAAGAGGCAGTTCCTCAAGGCAGGAAGGTCAAGAGGTCAGCACCAGCTTCACAGCCTTTCTTGCACTGTCCACAGTACAGCACGTATTTATGCAATTCGTTCATTCCGAGATCTGGCTGCAACCAGGAGGTCTCAAAGGACGCTGCACTGACCAGAGCACCCTTACATGCAAGGCACAGCCTTTATCACAACTACCCTGCTTCTTACCTGGATTAATGGCAGCATCTGTCTGAATGACTTCGTTGATGGGCCGACCGTTCAAGCTTTGGATTTCTCGGCCTGGGATCACACACACGCACAAGAGACTGTCTGGCACGACACCTCAGATCATTTTTTGAAAGTCCATGAGGAAAGCACAACGAGGAAACACAAGAGACAGGACTGGAGGTGGGCTGCCTTATATTTTTGCCACCAGTTGGGTGCCTTAAGAGAAGCAGCAGGGCCAGGGACCAGCTTGCCGCACAATGAAAGCATACCTGTCCCAGACACCACTCCCATGGTCAGAGTGTGGTCCAGGCCAAAAGGGTTGCCGACAGCGTAGACACGTTGCCCAACCTGCAGGAGATGCCATACACTTGATTAGCCGCAGGAGGCTTGTAGAGCCCGAGCTAAGAATGTGCAGTGTGGCACAGCACAAAGGTCGCAAGCACATGGATTGAACTCTGCAGCCCTGATTCTCCACAACACCTTCAACCAGCTTGCCTGCACATTATACGCTTGTGTAGCTTGTTTGAGTGCCGATTTGTTTGTTGGGACTGGAAGTCTCCTACCCTGCCTCCCCCTCATGCAGCTCATGTCCCTGGTGACACAACAGACCTGGAGGTTTTTGGAGCTGGCAAGGCACAGTGGCCTCATCGTCTCCATCGCTTCAGGGATCTTCACGAGGGTGCTAGGCTGGCCGTCTGGCATGGTTGGCGGTCGCTGCAATGAACAAGCATGCGCTGGTGGGCGACCTCACAGCTGGCAAGTACTGGGAAGCAATCTGGAGGTCAAGCGCATCTGGACTGATGTGAGGAGGTTCACCAAGGCAGCACACATATAAAACACATCACAGCAACCTCTCCACATGCCCTAATCGCCCAAATCACTTCTGTGTTCACGAGTGGCGTGGCCCAGCCAATGTGGACCTTGTTTTCCACTGCTGTTCCTTTCTACTGTTTGCAGCCACAGGCCTGTACTACCCCAGCCGTGCTGCTCTCAATGGGTGGCGCAGCCAGGTCACCCGTGCCCTTACTCTCACCTTCAAGGCAGGCACCTGTGGGTCCTCAGGCACATTGGCCCCGGGCAGCGTGAGCGTTTCCATCATGCGCGCCTCTTTCTCGCTCCTGCTGGGCACCCCATCACCTCCACTGCCCTCCATCTTGCTGACAGTCAAGGGCTCCGCAACAGTGTCCCACGCAGGCAGGCCCCTGCCATCCCCGTCTCTGCTGCCCGTCTCGCTGCTGCCCGCCCAGCCGCTGCTGCCACTGGTGCTGGCCATGCCAGCCCTGCTACCATCCAAAGCTACATTGCTGTAGAAGCTGCTGCTGCTGTTGCTGGCGCTGCTGAGGGCTCGGTTGCTGACAAGCTCCACATCCGTGTCACTCATTGCAGGCATGAGCAGCATCTCGTCCAGCCGGCCGCCCACGGACTTGGGGTCTTTTTTGGTGTTGATCATGGGGTCCTGTGAGACAGTGGCTGGCAGGACTTGGAGCACAGCAACGTCCTGCACAGCAGAGTGATGCCAAAGAGGATCGATGGGTGCGTGCCAGTCCACTGTGCTTGATGCTAACGGTGGATGAAACCAGGTCCAGGTGCGGGCGCCAAGGGCCGCGGCCAGACAGCGCAAAGAAGGACAGGCGTTTGCAGCGCTTTTGCGTCTTCAAGTGTCCACAACCGCGGGACAAGGAGTCGCAACTAGCAGGGTCATGTTTGCTTGCGGAGTACCATTGGCTCAGGCCTGCCTGCTACCTGTTTGAGCGCGGCATAAAAGCAGCTAGCGAGGGGATTCCTGGTCTGAGCAGCTAAAACTACTGGCATCTGATTTTAGCGCCTTCACAGTATGCATCAATCTGTTGTTTATTTTGGGGCCGCTAACAGCTAGCAGCACTTTTTATCCTTGGAGCGAGACTGAGCAATCTTCACCTTGTCCGGGTCCACACCCACAACTGTGGCCAGAAGGTCATCTGTGCCCAGTGTCACCTGCATTGGATGATGGCCATTGTCGCACTATCTTTGCAATTATGCAGGAACTGAGGTGGCAGGCAGCTGTCACACTGAGAGACTGCTGCACACCAATAAGACTCAGTAGCACGATTATGACGAATGGAACACTCCACCAACCAATTGAACCAGCCTCCTACCTTCACAATGCAGCATTAACCTGGTACTGCACTAACATGGTGTGACAGCAAACTGTGTCGTGATGATGTGAGTTTCAACAAATTCAGGGTCTGGTGCTTGAGAGGCAACAAATTCGCACGACGAATCAGCAATGGTTTGTGGTCTGAACCATAGCAACAGCATTTTCATCACAAAACAATGCCCCATAGTACGCGTGCCTGCAGCCGGCAGGTTCCTATCCTTTCCACTCCTAATAGCAGTCTGCATCATTTCAAGAGGAAGGACCTCTGCAAGTCTTCAAGTATTATGGATTGGTAAGGCCTTCCAAAGGCTTTAAGGGCCCTGCCCCCTATTGACACATGGCCTTGACCCCATTCTGTTCACTGATTTCAGAGCAACGACCCTGGCACTCCGTCATCTCTCTGGCTCACCGACCTTCACATTGGCAGAGTCATTGATGACATGGTAATTGGTGACCACATGTCCTTCTTCATCCCACACAAAGCCGCTGCCTACTCCCTGCAAATTGTGCAGGCACACTTGGTGAACTGTTTGAGCTGGAGGTGCTTGTACAATGTAAATGATGGGTAAAAGCCGCAGTCCCAGCTGCAGCTATCTTTGACGTCTCCAGTTCATGTTTGGCAGAGAGCTTGCTTAACACTATAACATGGTTGAGCATTCTGCAAGTCAGCTCTGCAAATCCCGCGAGGCTCATGATGGAAAAATGCCTCCAAGAAAAGCATTAATGCCGTGCCATCACAAGTTTTTGCATGAGTAAGCGTCTGGCTTCCTAACAGCTGGTGCACTGCAGAGCCTGAGAACCAACCTGTGGGAACTCCATCATGTTCATGGTAAAAGCATCCCTCCTCAATGCAAGATTCGTCACGGAAACAACAGAGGGCTTCGAAGTGTTGAAAACCTGTGGCACAGTGGAGGCAATTTGGATCGTGTAGGTGGGATACGGCTCGTAAATAAGCAGCTGCTCGTGTCTGGCAAGACATGTCAACGCTGCGTCAATCCTGTCTGGTCACTGCTGGGCACATCATGCACAGGCATCCCTTCAGTCTCTAAATGATGATACTGAGCTGATGTTTGTGGCTCCGTGCAAAAAACATGTCATAAATCCCCATTTAAGACTTATAAAATGTACAGAGGTATGAGCCACAGAAAGATTGGTTCTCACTTTGATAGTAGCCTCCTCATCTGCGGTCAGTTTTGCTTCAGCTGGCAGCTCTCCAATGGGCACACCTGGTGCGTGATGCGAGTTCAACAAGCTTGATGCTTTGTCAATTTGAGGATGAACTCGCACAGAGCACATGTGACAGGGAGCTGACCACAAAAAAAGAAAGGGCGTGACGCTGATTTTACCTGTAAAAGAGATGGAGAGAGCGATTAACGAGCCTATTGCTCTGCTCAGCCCTTGTTGGATGTACTGTTGGAAATCGGAGCCACATCCTTGGCTCGACAAGCTGGCAGGCAGTGGGGGAGTGGACGAACAAAGCTCTGTCTCTACTTGTTGCTTACAAGCCTGAGTTCCAGCAAACCTAAGGTATGAACGGGATCCAGCTGGACAGCCAATGGCTTTGTAACTCAATGGAGGACCCAGTTGAGCTTTCAGGGAGGGATTTCGTAGGAGGTTCTTCTGAGCCTGGCCCGGCTGTAATTGGGAGAAGCACCGCATGATGCAATGCCAGCTTAAATTACGGATGAAAGCATCGTTTTAAAGTGCTTCGTCGAAATCATTTTGTATTTGGCGCCTATCATAAGTTGTAGGAATGGCCAACAGATACGTAAAGCTAACCTTACCTGAGCTGCCCTGGACCACCAGGTACAGCTATAATCCTTACCTTATTCGACTGCTGACACTCAAGACATGACACATTAGATGCTATTTGTATGCTATTTGTGTACTGCCAGCTGGGACGAAGAATGGCCACCAAATAGACATTAAGGCTACACAACTTTCGCGGCGGGATGCACACCTCGCTGAAGTCAACTACTGTGATGGCACACGACCAGAGCAACAACGAGCAGGAGCATCTGGACAGCATATCAGATTGAAAAACGCCCTTGCACAGTGATGCCACAGAGTGAGCCTACATACCATCGTAATTGGAGTGATGGGGACCATCTACAACTATGATACTGGGCTACTGCCCTTCGGGACATGCCAAAATTGGAAAGATGCCATGAAGGTTAGCATGGCCCCGCACAAGGATGACACCATGAATGAACATCATACTGAGCTACCCCTCCGGTACAAATGTAGAGTGAAAAGCTTACATTTGACCTTAACACTCTTTTGCAGACGGGGTTGAAGGAATTTTTGCTGGTACTCCAAAAATTTTGGTGCCCCACATGCTGTTAGGAGATGACCTTTCCCTTATCCAACGACCACGTGCAGACCATGTTGAACAAATTAACACGCTCTTCTAACACGCTCTTAATGCGTACACGTAAAGGAAGTTTTTCATGTCAATACACAAAAATCTGAGGTGATGTGCTTCAACTCTTACACTAACAATCTGCCCCCTCTTTTACGATGGCGCGTAGCTCCCCTACACAGACTCCTTCAAATATCAGGGCATGGTATGTGACAGATATACCAATCTGAACAGCGCTTGAGCAGCGCTAAGTCCATTCACAGCTGGTACTTTCATCAAACAGTTTATACGGGAGCATGACCTTACCAATACTATTGGCAATAGGTTACACATCTACATGTGGCTCCTTGAAACTTACGCAAATCCTGTCAGTATGTATGCAAGGCAGATTTGGGCCACCCCATTCTTACGACAGGGCAAAGAAATGAACAAGTCTATACAAAAATGGCTGCTGACGGTGCCCAAGAGGGTTATGATGATCAGGGACACAACCCCTTTATGGTGCGTCATGTGCGAGTGTGGTCTAGAGCCTCTACGGTTCAACTGGTTCTGGGCGGCAGTGCGGCAGTACAATGCCTGAAAGCAATACCTCCACTACAAGAAAGATTTTACAACTTGAAGCTGACATGCAACTGAGTTCATGTTCATCCCACATTCTATCTGCTATGAATGGTCTGACACAATCCTACAAGTTTAAAAAAAGGCTGCTGAAGTGTGAGCCCATTGATCTTGTTTTGTTGTGGACCTCAGGGAGAGACACTTGGATTATTGGGCATCTTATTCTGATATGCATCCACAAGAGCGCAACTACAAACGCTCCACTTATCATCAATGGTGTGCCCTCCCTACTTGAAAGGCCCCGGTCACACATTCGCCATACATCCTTCTCAGATACATAATTCTTGATCTTCCTCGTGACGATATTCGCAACGTGGCATGCTTCAGACTTCGTGTCCACACCCTTCGAATTGAAAAAGTGACCTGGACTCACAATGCCTCCCCTCCATGTGGCTTGTGCAATGCTAACGACGTACTAGATGAGCACGCAGTCTCTCTCCGCAGGACTCACGTGTCTCTGTTTCTTCCCGCAGGTTTCCACAATGTGTCTGCTTTCCTAAGTTTGACTAACAACTATAAGGTTTCTTCTCCTTTTATGCTCTGTCAGCTCTTTACGAGCAGGCTAGCTCGCACATCTTGACTGAAGCCTTCAGTGAACTTCACTTGTAAACCCTTAACGCTCATTCAATTTAACGTGCAACAGAGATATAAAGTATGTCACGCCAGATTTATGCAGTGCCAGATTTATGCTGCATTGTCACCCAGAGGTTGGTAGGGTCAGTTGGTGGAGTAATTGATTCTGTCGTCAGTTAAGCTATAGCTGTATTTGAGCACGTCAAAGACAAATTTGCAGTACTACTATTTGTAATACCTTGTTTGCTCCCAGCGACCTTGTAAAAAGGATGCCAGGGAGTAGACCCCTCAAGCCCTTAGGGGGTAACAGGCGTGGCAGCATCCAGTCCAGTCCAGTCTGTCCACCGTCCAGTGTGAAAGCATCCGACAGCAGCTGCATGCAGCACTGAGTCAGTGCAACTGACCTTGCCTATTAGCAGGCTGAAGCGAGAGGAAGCACATGTAGGGAAGGATAAGGGTATCAGAGGCTCCTCAGTCTCATCGCGGGCAACCTGTTGTCTGCTTGGTGTATACTATCGCTGTCCGCAGCCACTCCACACACCACATTTGCTCAAATACGGTGTTATGGCCATGTCGCGAGTCTAGTTTAGATGCAGCAATCTCGCAGCATGACAAGTACTAGTAGGGGGTAGTTGAAATAATGCAGAAAGAGCACATGGCTCTTTCTATAACCCGCACTTGCGTGCTCGTGAACTGCTTTCAAACGTCTTCCGGTTTTCAGTTTTGCTATTCACCAAAACATCTGGCTTCCAGGCACTACCATTCTTCTGGTTTGAGCGCTTTTATCGGAGTTGTGTTTAACGCTTAACAGATAGACCACACAGCATGCTTTGGTTGGCTAAAGGTTATGCACTTCCAGCAGGCATATATGCAAGTCAGATATGGGGCACTAGGTACATGAAGCAAGGAGCTGAGATGGACTGCCCTCTGCAAACAGTTCACATGTGCTTGCTTAAAGGTATCTTAGGTGTCAAGCGCACCACCCCCAACTGGTCTGTGTTACGTGAATGTGGCCAAGAGCCCTTGCAATTCTACTGGTTCTGAGCGGCTGTGAGATTCTATAATGCTCTGCTTTCCAGTAATAGTAGCATGCTTGCCAAGGTCCTCAAGGCTGATATTGCGATGAGCACTATTAACAAGAAGTGCTGGAGAGCTGAGTTCTTGGATGCTTTTCAGGGTTTGGAAAGGAGCAGTGATTTCCAGCATCGCGTGAGAACATTTCAAACGACCCCACTGTCACAATTTGTTGTCAATGTGAGCAAGAGGTTCAGGAGTATCTGGTACCAGGCAAACCAGCTAGGTGATGAAGATCAGATGGGCAAGACTGCAAAATATCATAATTGGGTTGCTTTGCCTCTAAGGACGGTGACTGTTGATGGACCGCCTTTTTCTGTAC
>LKMJ01005561.1_pt1 | contig 11874 bp, 10 predicted proteins | sample 643391 | NCBI WGS metagenome assembly LKMJ01 (sample SAMN04112250, study PRJNA286221) | soda lake metagenome | biome: soda lake; feature: Kulunda Steppe; material: water; isolation source: sample PL-Br10 brine of Picturesque Lake | place: Russia: Kulunda steppe | collected 2010-07
ATGAGTAGTCTCATTGTTCTCTTCTGCAAGCCAGTATATATGGGCAAAGGGATTACCGTCAGGTGATGGTGGTGGGAATGCTTCGTCATGCCCATAATTATGGAGAGCAGCATGTTTAGCTATAGCACCGGCAAATTCATTTCCAATCACACCAATGTGGGCTTTAACTTTGTAAAAGTTGATGGGAGTATCTGATTCGTTAATCATGGAGACGATTTGTTCTAAGAGTTTTCTATGTGTACCATTCTAGTATGTGTCCAGTCGCCCTTGCTAGATGTTGCTCTGGTCACGTGTAATCACAATATATGACGAGGTGCACATCATTGCATGACACAAACACCACAGGTATAGCTATATTAACTTTATCCTTACCTGTGAGGGCGTCACGCCCATACGGTATGCGGCTTGTACTTGTGAAGAATAAGCTTACATACTTAAAAATGGATCACCATAGACCAAACGGATTGGACATGGCACAGGGCTGTTGGTCACCAAATTTAGCATGAATGGTCTGCAAATCACGGTGATTTGTGCCTCCTCTGCTGTCTGGCCCATTATCAAACGTGAAGTTGACCCTGTGACCCTTACATTACCTCATTGGAAGTATACCTCTCCCTAATTTCATACCATCAATGTTACCTTCAAACCACCTGAGTTATTTCGAGGTGTTGTCTTCCTGTCTTTATCTACCATTGCTTCTTGATCCTAGTACTAAAAAGCCGCATCTGCACTGCCCCACAGGGCTTCTATACTTCACTTTCGGCAGGTACAGCTTTATAACTTGCACCCACAATTGCTCTTTGTTCACAATGCTCATGAACACCCAAGGAAACCATGGAAAGCATCCTGGCTGATAGGCTCACACAAGCAGCATACTCTGGATCCTCCAGCCATCAGGACTGCCAATGGTCCTCTTTCTACGAAACAACAAGAAAGCTGATCGGAATCAGCATATAATATGGGAGTAAAGAAAATCTCAGATACCAATTCCAGTGCCCATCTGTATGCTGGAAAAAGCAAAGGAGCAAGGGAATGTCCCTATGCTGCAATGCTAGTCCACGAACAGATCAGATGCAGTGACACCCTCACCCTCCACTCAGAACACCAACAGAGTTGCGTGGGAGACTTGAAGGGTCAAAGCTCTGCTGCAAGGAGTTTTGAGAAGCGAGGCTGCCTCCAGCGGCCACTCCTCGGCTTCCAACTGATGATTGGAAGGTGGGCATGCGCAAGTTCCCTAAGTAAAGCTGAGCCTCAGAGCTTTGGCCCATGTTAATACACCTGTGGGCATGCAAGTCAGTCAGCCCACCATTTTAGCAGACAGGTCAAGACACAATGGCTTGTAAGCTTGAAGTACAGCCACATCACCCAAAGCTCTTTAGGAACCTTCTACCATGCTCATGTGCTACTACAGCTGCTGCAACCAAAGCTTTGACACATTTCTAACACAACATGCCTTTTTTATTGCCCACTGTTCTACCGTGGACAAGATGCACTTCGGCCATAGACATTCGGCACACAAACCTCTTTAACATGAGCAGATGGTTGAAGGCGTCGTCTATGGGCAGACCTCCAGCTTCTGCTGCAGCACCAGAAGGCAGCCGCATGGTCGGCCTACCACCAGGGTCTGCAGCATACGTCCGTTAAAAACAAATCAGTTTGGTTAAGCAGCCCAGCAGCAGCAGAGCAATGCTCTTGTCATTCTGTAACAGACAAAGCTAGGCAGCGATTATGAGCTGTTACTTGTTGATGGGAATCATCCCAATTATCAGAAGCAGTAGTTTCCCAGTCATTAACGGGACCAGGCAGCAGCAAAAAGCACAAACCGAGAAATTCTCTGCTTGTAGCACGGCAAGCCTCTGGCAAAGGCTACTTCAGAGCACTCTCTACCACAATCCGAGGCCACTCTGCAGCAGCTGAAGATTAGGAGGATGAAATTTTTCGTATAAGCCAATAACACACCTTCTGGCTCTGGACTAGAAGCTTGATGACCTCTTGTCAATGTGCTGCGCAGTAACATAAAGGAGGCGCATTGTTGCATTCTAAGTACCAAAAGCCATGGTATGGAAGCTTGATATCAATCTGAGACTCCTAGGATCTTATGGCTGATTGGGCACCTAAGCAATCATGATTTGATGTCATTGACCTCGAAGTCAAGCCTTGTGAGCTAACAGGGGTAACAACACAGAAAGAAGTCAGCTCCAGCAGCATGGCACCAAGTTAGCAGATGTAAGCCTGATTCTTAGGACAAAGTAATCCCTACAGGCCTAAAAATGACAAGCAGCAAAAATTGAAGACAAAGTGGTCCCCTTTCTCAGATGGGCTTTGAGAGCACGGTGCATCTGATGTGTGCACCTGCACGGCCACAAGGGTAAGTGTCCTAAGCACACATTTCCGCAAATTTAGGAGAAAAGCTGCTCAGATGCGTGACATTCAAAGCTGGCCCTACTGACCAGCCAACAGTAAGCCCGATCCAAAATGAGCACAAGCATGCTCAAAGGAAAATGATTAATTTCAAATGAAGGTCATTTGAGACTGAGGCGTGCTGCCACTGAGGTGTGCAGCCGCTTAAGTGTGCAGCCACTGAGGTGTGCAGCCACTGAGGTGTGCTAACATCATCAAAGCAAGTCATCCCTCAGGTATGGCTCAAAAAAGCATTCGTCTGAATTAGGGAAGAGCCATGTGCCTCACGAACTTGAGACATCCGCATGCTTGTATGGACTCGTCCAACATGCCATAAAACATAAGGTCGGGTCAAAACTCCAAGACCCTCCCAGAAAAGGGCCCGGCAGTGCAAATTTTTGCTGTGATCTTCAACTTCATCAACTTCAAGTGGTCTTACACCACGCCCAGGGCTCATTGTACAGCGATATATGCAGGTTTGTGCATCCACGCCTTTTTTGAGAAGTCTGGCCGTACAAAAGGTATGGTGACGTTGGAGTCCGGTTTAAATCATAAAAAACAGCCAGGAGAGAGAGGCGGCAACAAATCGACCGGTACAATGGCACCCTCTTCGCCCAGTTGACCTACAATTGCTTGCATTTTCACTCAGATTTCCAGGTTCTATTCATAAACTTTCTATTAAATTATAAACTAGCAAATAAGCTATGCTGATGCGAGAGCATGCATGCACAGTCTGTGTGTTAGGGCCCCTCAGGCCCCATACCTCATCCACAGGCTTGGAGCACACACAAACACACACACAAGCAAAAATTCTGGAGACAACGCTGGGGTGAAGCAAGGGTGAAACAGAAAGGCAGCACTGCGCGCATGCAAGTAAAGCCACTCCTGCCATCCAGGGGCATCCCTTGGCTCCTGCAGCTTGGCATGGCACCATGGAGAGGTCACTGGTTCTCGTGCTATGCATTATGCAACCGGGGGGGGGTCGCAATTGCTGGCGAGAAAGGGGTGCACAGGCTGCTTTTGGTGCTGGCCCCAAATCCCCAGAACGAACCATACACCGAACCACATTTCACCGCCTAGACGGTCCAAAAATTGAAAAATACAATTAAATCGAAGGACGGTACCGTCCCGTCCTTATCGTATAGAGAACCGTCTACTGTACTTGCACAACCCTGGATATATGTCTGTGGACTTGGTAGGTTGGGGGGGAGGGTGGGAGGGAGAGTTATTTTTTGTCAGTTAGCATCTCCCACCCCCTCTCCTCTCGGAAGCCCTCAATCAAGAATAAGTTTGAATCATTTGACGTGTTTCAGATTTCACCAAATCATTTGTGGAGTGCAGATTTGATCTGCGTATATGAACCCATCCCTGGTCTGAACAAATGGTTCTTCATAAAATGGTTATTAACATGTTAACCCCTATAATAGGCGCTCACAATCAGTGACAGTCCATGCTGACACATGGGGAGCAGGCAGCCTTTTGACAGGATGTTGATCCCCTTATGAAAGCCCATGCGAAAAGGAGGTCACATACCTTCTTCCAGAAAAGCCGCCTGTGCCTTGATGGTGCTTAGATCTTGTGATGTCGTTGACCATCCTGCAGGTCACAGTCATTTGTAATGCCCTGATTGCCCAATAGCCCAATGCGTTTCTGAAGGAGTGCATTCCTTTGCCCATGGCTGTATTTTTATGCCATGGCCTCGTCCTATGCCACGACGATGTCTTGTACCATACTCCAGGTGCACTATGATATTGCTGGCTGACCCGAAGACCATTGCAAGTTTTGGGTCGTTTAAGATAATTAACTTAGTGTTGGCTGTGCTGCCTCAAATGTCCCATACTACAGATTCTGTGTTGGCTGTGTTGCCTCACATGACCCACACTACAGACTTTGTGTTGGCTGTGCTGCCTCCTATGACCCACACTACAGACTTGGTGTTGGCTGTGCTGCCTCCCATGACCTACACTACAGACTTGGTGTTTGCTCTGCTGCCTCCCATGACCCACACTACAAACTTGGTGTTGGCAGTGCTGTCTCACATGACCCAAACCTTGTAATGGTCAATAGGATGCGTCCATGGTAATAGTTTATGGCGGTATGAATCCTTGAGTTTGCGAGGCTGTTTCTGTACTGCATGTTTGCAGGTCTGGCAACACTGAGCAAGTGGAGAGAAGCAGCGTCGGCATGAAGAGCGGTCAGTCAAAAAGTTTGCTCCCTGCTTCCTCACTCCTTTGAGTCGATTCATGCCCTGACAGTGCAACTCACTTTAGCCTTTGCTCTGGGTCTTTAAGCATGGACCGCGCAACTATGGGGCTGGTGATGAACCTGCACGCACATGCATCAAAAGTGAAACTGGAGGGCTGCTGAAGTCTGCGACCTCAAACTAGCCCTATACTGCACAGCTTGGGCCCAGTGCCACCTGCTACACTCACGCAATCCTTCTACAGTGCTGACATGCACTGGCCGCTTAGGAGAAGCGGCATGTGCTGGCCGATCATACCCAAAACCAGTACTGCCTGCACTTTCACTCCAACATTGACTGCACCTTTGCCGTTGTGCCCAAGCATGCGCCTGACGTTGCGCAGTGCTACTTCACCAATCTGAGAGGCTGCGTGTGACTCACTGGCTGATAAGTGGGCTATTGGTGACCGATGCCACAGTGACCCCAATGGAGGGGGGCTTCTCAAACAGGGATGCCAGCATGCGCGCATTCAGCACACGGTTGGCTGTCTCGTGTTTCAGTGAGTACAGCTCCTTAACAGCAAGAGTGTCGACAGATCTGCATTGCAAGCGGGCAGACACACACACGCATTATTTCAGGCAAAGATCAAGAAGGCAAATCTTCAAAGTTTTGCTCATGTGATCCAAGTTGCATGGTTTGTCTTACAGGGTGGCTTACATGAGTGCTGCATGAAGGCCAACAGTTAGGCAGGAATTATGTCCGGGATTATGCTGTCACATTTTGCCAAACAATGTTGCCGGTATCGTGAGAATTCGGAATTTATTGTTTCACTTTTTTTGGTGTAAGTCTGTTAATTTGATTCGTGGTTATCTGCAAATGAATGTCTGCAAAAACACGTACATTAGTGCACAAAAAGAACCGGTTATGTACGAGCCTGAGTAAAGCTGCTTCTGCAAGGGAAGTCTCTGTCTGCAATACATCATATGAGTACTGATCACAATTTCTAGCCGCTAAAGTATGGAAGCGCTGGCCAAAACCGGACCGGCCTTGTGCCGGTGCGCGGATGCCATCTTCCTCCTATGTACCGGAGGAAGAAGACATCATCCCTCTGGCCTCCTTGCGCACTCCATTACACGCAGCGAGTAGAATGCCTTGATGCATATTTATGTTTTGTATTGCACGGCCAACTTGTAAGAATTAACAGCCGCATAAGCATGTTGCCTCACCTGGGCGGCATATTGCGGCGCTTGTACAGGTTGAAGTGCTTGGTGCGGAAAATCGCTCCAATCTGGGCAGTATTCAATAGAGTTGAGGTTTGATGTGGATGTTACGCGCAAAAAAATATTTTGATGTGAAAGACTTGCCCTGGCACAATGCACGGAATTGCATGCAGCATAATGTGGCAAGGCATGTGCACGGAAGGTACTCACCTCACGCTCTATGTCTGCTTTCTTGTTAAGCCGCTGGAAGGACTCATCCAAGACAGCAATCAGCATCGCATACAGTGTCTCGAAGAACTGCCTGCATATATTGGGCACACGTCCACACAGGCTTGAAGCGTGATCCAACCTGCTAGCCACTAATTGGCAGGCCACATCGCCCTATGTGGCCTGCCAAGGATGGTCACCAAAAGCCTCTAGAAGCCGCGGAAGCATGGGCTCCCAGCCGCCCCAACCATGCCCTGTACAACAAGCACCTGCACCGTCCCACTCAGCCTTAAAGACGTCCCACACAGCACCATTCAACTCCCAAGGCCATGGTTTGTTCAAAGTACCTGCTGGCCTCAAAAATGGTGTTTGTGTGCCCCCTTTTTACCATGCTCCAGTCCATGCACTGTCGGGCGGTTTGTGCTGTCCCCGCCCGCAAGATTGGCACCAACTATCAACCACCTCCAGTGCTGTCCAACAAGGCATCATGCTGATGTCTGCTGGTCTCTCACCTGTCCTGCTGCCCCTTGTCGTAGCTCGCATACTTGAGTAACAGCTCTGCATAGATGGGGCTTATGTCCATTCTCTGTGCAGCCACCTCGTCACTCAGCTCTCGGATGCGGCTGGCCACCAATGCAGGGTTAAATCTGTGGCCAAAGCAGTCACAAGGAGTGCAGTGTGAGGGTGATGCCGGACAGAGCAAGACTTGCATCCAGGCACAACATGCAGCTACATAGCCTATGTAACATAGGTAGTGTGCACATGGGAGCCCTCAACCCTTGCCCTTCTCGAAGAATGCCTGAACACAGCATACCCGAAAGGCAATCCACCTCCATGCTCAAGAGCTATTTTCTCCCACAATTCCTGCAACCCGTGAACTGAATGAGGTTCATGTGCCTGTCACATGTAAGTGTGCCCTCTCATCCTCCCTGGAAAGGCTGATGTGCATTCCCCACTCATGCTTGATACATGGGCACTCACCCTTCAAGGTGCTGTTTACGGGAGCGCTCCATAGTCTTGATGACCCAATCCATTTGGAACATGGCCACAAAGTACAGCAGCAGGGTCTGAGGACATGCAGCATATTGGCATGAGGAGAGTTTGGTGGCCATGGTGCGCGTTCGAGCGTAAGAAATCATAATATCAGTTGTGCTACTGGTAATGCTCACACCCCAGCTGATGTGCTACCTCGCGATTAGCTAATGCTAACGGTGCTGAAATGTACATGTCGCCCGTTGATATCTGTTCACCCTGTTCTACTAAAGCCAACTTTGTCCTGTAATACCAGTTCATTTCACGAGGCACTCTTTCCAAGGCCGCTTGGCCCACCCACCCTGAGCAGTCTGTCACAGAGGTCGCTATTGTAGAAGCGCTTGAACAGGTTGCTGACCCCCCTCTCATCCATCGCCCTCAAGGCTCTGGCTTTGGCAAATGCCAGGTTGAAACTGCAAAGGTGCCATAACATTTGGCGACAAGCAGCAGCATGTGCCTTGAGTTCTAGGCAGGTTAGCAGGTATAAGGGAGCTCTTTGAATATAACTCACTCAAGGGTCTCAGCAGTCTGTACAACATTAGCTTTCTTGTTGAGGCCCGACACCACGGAATTGGAAGATGCCCTGTGGCTCATGGTGCTGGCCCTCACAATTTGCGAGGGTGTCTGAGGCTCACTGGCTCACATTAAAAAACAAGCAAATAAGTAGACGAGACAGACACAATATAGATTAGTATTAAAACATAGAAACATAGATCCAGTGAACATCGTATGATTGGGTTGGACCTGTAGGATGTTGTAAAACAACTATTTTCCCCTCCCTTCCGATGTTCAGCTCTGCCCTCCTCCGTCGCACCGCAACAGCATTTCCCCCATCACGCATTCGCTCCGGGAAAAGACCTATCCACATGCTCACGCTCCGTCCATCTATTACCGAGCACCCTGTGACGAAAGGCAAGGCAGCATGCTCGAGCGGGTAAGACAGGAAAACGTGAAAAACATGCCGTCAGCCCAACAGTTGGTCAGGCAACACCTGGGCTGACATCCACTTTGCAAGCATATCTACCACCTTTGGAACATGGGGAAGGAGTGGACTGGGATTTGATCACAAGCACATGTGGGCTTACACTGCACCAGTGCATGCCACCACACAGGACGGTAGACACTGCTGTGTTGCACCAAGACATGGAGAGAGTGCTGTGGAGTGAGGATGAGGTGCGGGATCAGGGAGAGCGTCAGGGAAAGGCAGGAAGCGAGAGGGGATACGTACTGGGCGGTAGGCAGCATCCTTTTAATTTCGAACTTGAGCGAGTTTTCCGGCAGCATCTGTCGCCATATTGGTACTGTTTTTGCTGCACAGTGAGCATCTGTATTGTAACACTCAACAGACCTCATAACTTCCTTGGATGACCTGCCTGTGCCGCAGCTGAAGCAGAGAGTCAAGGAGCTTGGCCGCCAGATAGCTGCAGACTACGCGGACAAGCAGCCCCTTGTCTTGGGGGTAGGTGGGCCGGGGGCAATGGCACCCTCTTTGTGTACTTGCTGCCCAATCCTTTACCACCTAGCGGGCTATACATTGCTTGCATGTGATTCCCGGGCTTTGACTCCATAGGCAGATTGTTGCCTCGGCGCCTTAATTAAAAGAGGCTTGCTCAAGAAAACCTTGCACCCTCACTGCTTCCCAACACAGGTTCTCACAGGCGCATTTACGTTCACTGCGGATCTCGTGCGTTACATGGATCCCCCACCAAGAGGCACACAGGTGAATCATTTTCCCCCCTCTCACTGTGCCATCTGGGAGGGCCAACTCAGGTATGCAGGTCAAGCCGCTCCCTGCTTAGTAGCTCAAGAGGTTTCTGGCTTTGTTTTTAATTGGGCATGTGAACTCTGTCTTTTGGGGGTTCTGTTGACGACAAAGACCGGCCAAACTCTAGGATTACAATGCTTCTCTGCAGAGGGAGTAGCTTCTCCTTTCGGCATTCATGAGCGAGCTGGCCCTTTTGTTGTTCAGCACTGACCTGCACATCCAAGGTGAAAAGGGATGTCCATGGTTGACATCTACATCAACCTGGTGATCTAACTGCCTTGCCCTTGCGAAATGCTGCAACAGGAAACCTGTTGCTGATTGATTTGCCTCCATTCGTGACCATGCGACTTTGAATTTAAATGGTAACAGGTGAACTTCGTGCGAGCCTCAAGCTATGGGGCCGGAACCGAGTCTTCAGGGGAGGTAAATTAGACGGAATGCTCCTATCATATCAGGAACATTTGCTTTGCAATATTTACTTTATGATGCTCAGCAAAAAATATTCGTCTTGCCTGCTTTACTCCCGTGAGCAGTGTGACAACAGACTTGGGGGGACATGTATTGGTTTTAACGCTGCTTTATGTACAGCTATCCTCCTTTGATTGGAGATTGTCAGGGAAATTGTATTGTTAGCTGGGAATTGTAGGTTTTTAAGATGCATTGGCAATAATTCAGCAATGTCAATGCATTAGCAGGCAATGGGATGCGCAATGCTTACACATGGACAACTTATCATAATTCATGACATTACATTTAGTTTCTCCAGAAACAAGGGAACAAGTGTGACCCGTGACTCTCATTATCTGTATGTCCTTTCTCACCCTCTTTTGCATTACCCGAGTTGACTTCTAATAAATCAATAAGGCAAGAGCTTCTAATAAATCAATAAGGCAAGAGTGGATGGAACTTTCTGCAGGTTGGCCTCAGCGTGGATCTAGACCTCTCGACCACAAAAGGCAGGCATGTTGTCCTTGTGGAAGACATCGTGGATACAGGATTGACCCTGACAATGCTGAGGGCACACTTGTTGGAGGTAAGTGTACGTGTGTGAAGTGTGTGGCCTTCACACGGCCGCCTGATGTGCAGGCAGTGCTTGGCATCAAGGATCTACCTGACAACAAGCCATTTGCCCGCATGCCCTCGCAAAGTATCTGTATCTTTGCCTGCTGCTGCTCGCATAAGTTCCATTGTGACAATCCGGGAAGGTGCTGAGCTGCATCTCATAGCTGCTGCCTGTAATTGCCTTTGCACTTCAACCCAAAGTGCAATTTGTTTTATGGGCAGGTGTATGGGCAGGTGTCTCCTCCATTAGGTCGTGGGCATTTGTACACCTCTGAAACCCCTCTGGAACCCGAGACTCACGCCCAAACGTCTGTGCTATCCCTTGAAAATTGTGAATGTGCATACTCCAGTCCTTGCATAATAGCTCTGAGTAATAATGTCTAACATCCTTGAGGGTCCAAAGTTTTCATACTTCCGACAGTAAAGATTCCAATGCAACCTAATTGAGAAACCGTGCAACACATGCTGTCATGTCACCAAAAGATATTTATTTGTGTGTAAGTTCAGAATTTTGCAAAGCGTCCACTCAAGCTTTAAGACTCGTTTTTTGTGGTTGCCATGCATGCAGGAGTGCAAAGCAGCTAGCGTGTCAATTGTTTGCCTCTTAGACAAGGCCGCCCGGCGTAGGGTAAGTAACAAGTAGCATCTGTAACAATTGTTCCATTTGTGTGTGGTGGTTGCACCAATGTTCCAAAGTGCGTGTCAGATAATATCCTGGTACCAGGTACTGGCTGTTCAGCTCTGGAGATTTTGTTGAGGACACTAGACTGCATAAAGTCAACAAAAAAGTAGGACTGCCCGACAGAATATGTTGGGGCACACGGGCAGGACTTCAACTCACGCAATGCAGTGTTTCGCATGTTTTGAGAAAGAGCAAGAATTTAATCTCACTCACAGCACGTGCAGCATATAGTTTATCCTCATAAGCACCTACGAAAAGATTGTACGCCGCATTTGCTGTGAATGGGGACTCAAACAATGAACATAACTCTGAGTAGCAACATTTTTCAGGGGACAATGAAGCCCTCATGCGCAGCTGGTCCAACAGTGTTTGTAATGCACTGCCTAGAAGGCTGCTTCTAGGCTAGCGGTGGAATCACAGCACGCAAGTCCTTGTTGTGAATTGCATTGAGTTAATCTACAGCAAGACCAGCATTACCCTCTGCCCTTCCGGGGCTTTCTGAGCTTCCTGGGCAGCTGATATCTGTTTTGCCTTCTGAAATGGAATAACAGGTGTGTCATGTTGGATGGGCATGAGTTGACAGTGGCCCTGCAACACAAAGAAACCTCCGGCAGCTTGCGCCTGTTCACCGGGACATACATGTTCTCTCTTTTAAAGTAAAAGATTGAACTCCAGGATTGCAATGTGGCTGTTCGATCAATCCTGTCATAAAGGCAGGCAGACTCTATTGGTGTTGCTCTTGTCCATGTCTGAAAATCATGTCATTGGTTGTGCAGATGTGGTAAGGGTAAGGACATGATGTTGAGGAGGTTCACAGCCCACGTCCACTCGAGTAGACTAATAATAATAATAATATAGTAATGTTATACTATATAATAGCTAACCGTACTGCTCCTAGGCTTACTGCGAATTATTGAATAATTATTGGAGGTCCTCGCTACCTGTAATCCGTTTAGAAATTACTTTTATCGAGACCGACCTCGCGTAGTATTAAGGTTCTGATCCAGGCTTCCCCAGGGGCCAACCATGGAGCGACATGCTCAAAAGTCAGAGGACACTATTTGATGAAGGTTGCACAAAATGGAAGCCCTTGAGCGATGAGCAATCTAGGGAGCTTCGCATCCGCTTGGATAGTTGCACGTCGGGTGGAGGAGCATGAGAGGCAGCATGCAGCCGTAGCATCCCAGGGCAGCGGCCATAGCAGCCCAGGGCAGGGGTAGGGGCAGGGGCAGAGGCTCGACGGAGAATGCTCCTGAGCCAAACAATGGAGGCAAGGGGAGGGGCAGGGGCAGGAGCTGAGGCAGGGTTAGGGGCAGAGGGAGGG
>LKMJ01005563.1_pt1 | contig 11871 bp, 11 predicted proteins | sample 643391 | NCBI WGS metagenome assembly LKMJ01 (sample SAMN04112250, study PRJNA286221) | soda lake metagenome | biome: soda lake; feature: Kulunda Steppe; material: water; isolation source: sample PL-Br10 brine of Picturesque Lake | place: Russia: Kulunda steppe | collected 2010-07
CCGGTCAAGAGTGGATTGTCTCCACCGGTAAGGGGGTTACCCGTGCCCGGGGTCGCTGATCCAGCTCATGGCCGCGGCCACCGAAGGGAAGCCGATGGTTGAGGTGAGTACAATCAGGGCGTGCCGCAATTCTTCCTCGCTGGCGCCGGCCGCCAGTGCCCGGCGGGCATGGCTGTGGACGCCTCCTTCAAGCCGCAGGGCTGCAGCGGCGCCCATCTGGATTAAATGGCAGCTCTTTTCATCAAGAGGCCCGGCCCGATGGACCACCTTGCCCAGCTCCTCAACGGCCTGCATATACTCCGGGTTCCTCTCCTGCAGCCTTTCATAGTTTTTGGGCAGCTTTTCTTTGCTCATGGCTTGGGCTCCTGGTGTTGAAGGTTGAAATAAGATACCGCTAAGCGGCGAAGGCCTTCCGTCTGGGCCGACAGCGCAGGCCACCGAAAGCTATCTATTCTTTAAGGCTTTGGGCCAGCTTTTTGGCCTGCGATGCCGCCCGGTTTATTACTTCCTCGGAGGGGGCGCCCCGCCATTCCACAGGATCGGCAAAGGTCCATTGCATTTTTTCCGTCAAGGTATCCAGTTCCTTCTGGGCCCCGCCCGACCAGCCATAGGAACCAAAGGCGTCGCAGGAAAAAAGAATGCCGGAATTACGCTCGAAAGTGGCCATTGTTTCGGGCCAGTGCAGATTGGGGATCTCGTAAAAGATCAGTTCTTTGTTACCGCCTAATGCCAGCGTATCCCCGGTTTTTACCACCTGCACATTTTCTTCAATGCCGCAGAATGCCTTGAGTATGGCGGCGCCTTTTTCGGTGATATAAATTTTAAGATGCGGGTTCTGCCGGACGAACTCGGGCAGCCATCCGGTGTGGTCCGGTTCCATGTGATTGACCACCAGATAATCTATATCCCGGGGTGCAAGCGGAATCGAGCCCAGTCCCTGGACAAACTCGACGGGTTTATTGTTTATATCTTCAACCAGATCGATAAGGGCTGTTTTCTCTCCCTGGACAACATACGAATTGATGGAAATACCATTGGGTATGGGCCACATCCCTTCAAAAAGATGGTTTGAATCAAGGTTCACTCCCAACCGGTAAATTCCTTCAGCTATTGCCGCAGCCTTCATGACATCTCCTTACAACGGTTAAAAACGAGCCAAGCCAGTTGCTGGCACCGATATTTGGGGACGATCTTTTGAAAAATGATGGCCGTGGAGTGACCAGCCTTGAGATTATAGATATATCAGAGCCGGGTGAGGAAATGAATAAGATTTTTTTGAACAATTGCCGGTGATAATACAAGCACAAAAGGCAGGCTGTTTCCTTGTGCTTGTGATGGCAGAAGGTTCTCAGGGCTGATTAAAGGCTTGATCACTTACTTGTTTGGTGATCGGCGGTCTCGCCGCGACCATTTTCTGGCCATTGAAGTGGCGTTCCAGCAGCTCCCGATAATTGCGGATACGGCGCAGGTATTGCACCGGTTCGTTGCCCCGGGCATAACCGTGGGGGAGATGGCGGTAATATTCCGGCTGGGCAAGTTTGGGCAGCATTTGTTGCAACGAGGACCACAGGTTGGGGTCCAGGCCGTAGTTGCGAGCCAGACGGCGTGCGTCGTAGATGTGGCCCATGCCAACGTTATAGGCGGCCAGCGCGATCCAGGTGCGGTCTGGTTCCTTGATTTCCGCGGGAAGACGTTGACGCAGGCTGGCCAGATAACGGGCTCCGCCCATGATGCTCTCTTCGGGGTCCAGACGGTTATTCACATTTACTTCCGCGGCAGTGGGCAGGGTAAGCATCATGATGCCGCGAACACCTGTGGGGCTACGCGCCATGGGGTTCCAGTGCGATTCTTGATAAGCCTGGGCAGCGAGCAGCCGCCAGTCGATCCCATATTTTTCTCCCGCCCGCTTGAATATATCAAGATATTCCGGCAGTCGTTCATAAATGCGTCGCACATAGCGGGAGGTGTCCACGTAATCGAAAATCTCCACATGGGCGTAATAGCGGGTCATTAGCGTATCGACCAGTTTCTTTGCTTCCCTTTTGTGGAACCATTCGTTAACCGCTTCGGCCAGCTCGCTGGACTGCCGCGGCATCATCCAGGCAAGTTCCTGGGGTTCGCCCATGGGCATGACCACAATAAGTTCAGGATAGTAACGGCGGCTGATCGCCACGATATTGGAGTCGGCCACGGTACAGTCAACTTCTTTTTCCCATACCTTCTGCAGGACCAGCTCGGTGGACATGGAAGGCTCCACCTCCCAATCAAGATCGGGAAGCCGCTCTTCACGCAACTCTTCCAAGCGCTCTTCGTAACTGCTGTCGGCGATGACCAGCAGGGAAACGGCGGTAAGCTCGTCCAGGCTGTCCGGACGGTTGCCGCCGCGACGACAAACCAGTTGCTGCTGTATCTGATGGTAGGATGGGCCGAAATGGAACTCTTCCTCGCGGGTTTCCAGGCGGGTCAGGCCGGCGGCGGCCATATGGGCTTCACCGCTGCGCAACGCCTCCTTGATATCGCCAATACTGTGGCGAATTTCGAATCTTAGGGCCAATTCCAGGTGTTCGGCGAAGTTTTGGGCGAGATCATGTTCAAAGCCGGTGGGCTGATCATGACGGTCAATATAGTAGGTGGTGGGTGCGTTGCGGGTTACTACCACCAGTTCGTCGGTTTCCCGGAAATTTTTCAGGCCGGTGGTTTCCGGTAAGGAGTTTTTTTCATCTACGGTCGGTTTTTCGCAGCCTCCCAGCAAAATACAGGCAAGCAGTAAAGGTATAAGACCCGACATTTTTCCTGATCTTCCCATTGTCCTTCCCTCGTTTCACCGACCCGGGCCATTACTGTCCGGATTTCAGGCCTCACCTGTCGTTAAATTCCTGGTGAACTCCGGCAATCAGTGTTTAAGGTCTGGCTCCACTGCCGAACATAATTGTCCTTTAGAAATTCCCCCGCTAATTGTCAACCCAAAAGCGGCTTAAGGGCGGCGGGGCTGCATCGTCTCACCGCACCGCTTCGGCAACGTTGATGAAGCTTGCCTTTGCCGTCTTCGGTGGCTCGCTACCCGGCTTTGGAGGGTTTTCGTCATCTCCCGCCTGCTGTTCTTTGTCTTTACCACTGTGTTGAACTAAAGTGTTTATGGCGCATGTTGGGCGGATCAGGGTTAGCCCATGCCTCCCTTTGGCGCTCGGTGCCACATGGCCAGAGCCGCGCCCATACCCGCCAAAAATCCGCCAATATGGGCGCCGTGAGCAACCCCTGCGCCGCCGCCGGTCATCATGATAAACGGCAGCAGGTTGTCGATCAGGAGGTAGACGGCAAGCACCAGGGGAGCTGGGACAAAAATAAAGCCGATGAAAAAGGGGAAAATAAAAATAAACACTTTTACCCGGTTGCGCGGAAACCACAGAAAATAACAGCCAAGAACTCCGGAAATAGCCCCCGAGGCCCCGACCATCGGGATGTTGGAACCGGGAACAAAAAGGGTGAAGAACAAGGTCGCAATCACGCCGGAAGCCAAATACATAACTATATAGTTGAAAGGCCCGAAGCGGTTCTCCACATTATTGCCGAATATCCAGAGATAGAGCATGTTGCCGGCAAGATGCAGCCAGCCACCATGGAGAAAAAGGGAGCTGAAAAGGGTCAGTACCGAAGCTTCAGCGGGACGGAAACCATACTGAAAAAGAAACAGGTCATAGGCGGTAATTCGACCGCGGAGCTGCTCTATAGGTACACCCCGCTCCCGCATGGTTTCGATGAACTGTGCGTAGAGCTGGCTGCTGGTATCGGGAGCGGTGGTCATCAAGGGAATAGCGATAAGAACAAAGATGCCGATATTGGCGGCCATTAAACTCCAGGTCATCCAGGCAGGTTTACTTGGGTTGGGGGTATCCCCGACGGGAATAAACATTGTGCCGCACCTGTTTATAGTTGTGCTTGGTTTTAGTGCCTATTTCAGTGCAACGGGCAATCGATTCCGAGGATTCCGGTCGCCTCCCTGTTTCATACTCTGCTCTGTTTCAGACTGTCAAGCCGGCTTTTCCTGGCCCGAAACCTCATTGTGTTGCTTATTTGGCTTCACAAACGTTATACTTAAGACCATACGTTAAAAAAATTCCGACAGGAGAATAAACTTATGGAATACCTGACTATCCCGCAAACGGATCTGAAAGTATCACGAGTGGCCCTGGGAACATGGGCCATCGGAGGATGGATGTGGGGCGGAACCGACGAACAGGAGGCCATCGCGACCATTCACGCAGCCCTGGAAAAAGGGGTGAACCTGGTGGACACGGCTCCGGTGTACGGCTTTGGCCGTTCCGAGGAGATTGTGGGTAAGGCCCTGCAGCAGTATGGGGACAGAAAAAATATTTTTATTTCCACCAAGGTGGGGCTGGAGTGGAGCGACGATGGAAAGGTGGTGCGCAACTCCACCCCGCAGCGCATTGTTAAAGAGGTGGAGGATTCCCTGCGGCGGCTGCGGGTTGATCATATCGACATCTACTATGTACATTGGCCGGACCCGCTGGTGCCGGTGGAGGAGACCGCGGCGGCCATGAATAAGCTTTTGCTGGAGGGCAAGATTGGCTCCATCGGGGTGTCCAACTATACCCCGGAGCAGATGGACGCGTTTCGCCGGGAAGCGCTGATTCAGCTCTGCCAGCCTCCGTACAACATCTTTGAACGCGGAATTGAAAATGATGTCAAACCCTACTGTAAAAGCAACAACGTCGCCCTGATGGCCTATGGAGCGCTGTGCCGCGGGCTTTTGAGCGGCAGGATGAGCAGCGACCGGGCGTTTGAAGGTGATGACCTGCGGAAAGTGGACCCGAAATTCCAGCAACCACGTTTCAACCAGTATCTGGCGGCGGTTGAAGAACTAAAGAGCCTGGCAGCGGAAAAGGGTAAGGAGTTGTTGCCCTTAGCCGTGCGCTGGGTCCTGGATCAGGGAACGGAGATTGCGCTCTGGGGAGCCCGTAAGCCCGAACAGATGGAGTTGCTGCCGGCAATCTTCGGCTGGGAGTTAAATCGGGAAGACAGGGAGCGCGTCAATCGGATTCTGGACAACACCATCAAAGATCCGGTCGGTCCGGAATTCATGGCGCCGCCCGCCCGCGACCAGTAACGAGTGAAGGTGGCAGGGGCAGGGGAGGCTGGGGTGCTTAAGCTGCCTGCCCGCCGCGGATGTTCAATGATCATTGCCCAAACGCAGGTTTGAAGTAAGTAATCACGGGGCCAAAGGGTAAGCGGTCACAGGGTGCCGCAGGTTGCGGCTAGCGGGACGGCGATGCGTACCTCAGTACGTGAGCCGGCCCGATCGCCGCAAGATGCGGTGCCCTGTGATCGCTTACGGTTTGAACATCCGCAGCAGGATCAGGGGCGGTGCCGACTGCCGGGCTTTGAGGCCCGGCCTGGCAGTTTACTTGCGGAAGTGCAGGATTCCCCAGGTCAGGTAGCCGTTGCGGCCGCCGTCAATCCAGTGACCCAGACCCTTTTTCATCCGTTCGACGTATTCAGCGCTGACGATATTTTTCTCTTTCAGCTCCCCCTCACGGTCGATCAGTTCCTGCCGTACGCGGGAGTAATGGTTTACAAGCTGATGAGTCATTTCTTCGAATTCCAGTTCCTGCATCCCGTGCTTTTGCGCCTGGGCGCGATAAAAGCCCGGGGAACCAAGGGAGGAAAGGTGGATCCGGTCGTAAATCGGCTGAAGCTTGTCCGTCGGAGCGTTGTCGGTCTGCATCGGATCGGTGAAAATCAGTTCGCCGCCGGGCTTGAGCACCCTTACCGCTTCGGCGAACACCTTATCACGGTCGCCGGAGTGCAGAAACGCGTCCTGTGACCAGACCACATCGAATGAGTTGTCTTCGTACGGCAGCTTGGTGAAATCGCCGTCCACCACTTCAATCAAGTGGTCCAGCCCCTGTTCCCGGTTCTTCTGCCGATCGCGCTCGTTCTCGGTTTCCGACAGGTTCAGCGCCACGCACTGGCATCCCACGGTCCGGCCCAGGTAACGCATGGAACCGCCGTAACCGGCTCCCACATCCAGCACCCGGCTGTTGTGGTCAATATTTTTGAGCTTTGAAGCCATGTGCTGAACCGTGCGTACACTGGCGTCGGCAATCGGCTCGGAGTCCGACTGGTACATCCCGATATGAATGTCCTCGCCGCCCCAGACATGGTAGTAGAAATTGTCGGCGTCTTCGCTGTTGTAATATTCGCGTGCGGTTTGTACCGCTTCATCGTGTTGTTGCGTCATCTTGGTTCCCGGCAGTTTTTTGGTCTGATTCATGGGCGCAGGCACTCATGTGCCTGCGCCGGGCGAAAAGATCAAACGGCTCCTGCGTTAGTCCGCCTGGTCCTTTTCGTTTTCACGGTATTCCTTCTCCGCTACGTGGATCCAGAAGTCCGGATCAGCCTCGTTGCGGTATGTTTCCTGGAAATCACCGTAGGTTTCAATCCGCTGAAAGCCTACCTCGCGCATCAGGCGACGGGTGTATTCCTTGCGCAGCGGGAACATGTTCAGAAAATAGGTGGAATTGTCGGCAAACACATACTTGAACCGTGCCAGTCCTTCATCGACGTGGTCCGGGGCTACACTCACCCCTTCGCCGCAGTAGTAGTATTGGTGTTTGGAATCGTAGCCGTGGTCAAGAATCGCGTCGTAGTTGCGCTGATCCAGAATCAGTACCCCGTCGGCCTTGAGCATGGCGTAAAATTCGGCCAGGGTCTTGCGGCGGTCGCGTTCCTCGAACAGATGGGTAAATGAGTTGCCCAGGCAGATAATGGCGTCGTAATGCCCGTGGACGTCGCGGTTAAGCCAGCGCCAGTCCGCCTGAACCGTCCGCAGGACGTGACCTCGTTTCTTGGCGTTTTCGAACGCCTTGTGCAGCATCTCCGGCGAACCGTCGGCCGACACTACATCAAAACCGGCTTCCAGCAGCCGGACCGAGTGGAAGCCGGTGCCGGTGGCCACGTCCAGAATCCTTTTGGCGCCCCGTTCCCGAAGGGTGTCGATAAAGAATGAACCTTCGCTTTTGGCCCGGTTGTCCCAGTCAATCAGCTCGTCCCACTTGTCGACGAAGCCTTCGACATATTCCTCGGTGTAATGATCGCTTTCGCGTACCTCTTCGGGATTGTCCCCGAATGCCTGTTCTTCATTAGCATTGTTAGTCATAAGCTGTGTCCTTTTTTATGGTTTTCTCCGTTTCTGTTGACGCACGTTGCTAAAAAGCGGCCCGGAGATGACCAGTATACTATAGTGTGCGGCAACGTCTCTACCCTTTCCCACCGCGCCGCCGTCATTGCGGCTCGACAGGGCGACTTCACCATGTTTCAGCGGAACGCTTCATGATAACAGGATTTTGCGAATAAAGCCACCCCCCCCCTACCAACCCCACCATTTCATGGTTGGGCTGACCAGGACTGTGGGGAGCAGGCAACATGATTGGGTTCAGTATATCTCACAACCTTCCGAGACCTGTGAAAAGTCGATTTTTGAATTATAACGTACATTGACACAAAGCAGGGAACTGGGTATATGATCATTAAATTCCCTTTTCAGTGTTACTAATAAAATAAGGAGTGTTAACAATGAAACGCATACTGGTGGTTGCAGCAATATCGTTGATGGTGGCGGGTTGTGCCCATACTTCTGCCGAAGGTGACCGCAGTCGAACGGGAGCCGGGGCGGTAATTGGTGCCGGTGCGGGCGCCCTGATCGGCCAGGTAGTGGGAGGTTCGACCAAGGGTACTCTTATCGGGGCGGCGGCCGGCGCCACCGTGGGCGGGCTGGTCGGTCACCAGATGGACAAGCAGGAAGCCGAACTGCGTGATCAGATGGAAGGAACCGGCGTGGATGTCTATCGGGAAGGCGATACCATTCGGCTGCAGGCCCCGGATAATATCACTTTCGATGTTAACCGTGCCGATGTAAAGCCGCAGTTTCGGCCGATTCTCGATCGGCTCGCCCAGAGTCTCGGGCAGTATCCCGAAACCGTGATCCAGGTCGAGGGCCATACCGACTCCACCGGCGCCGCCTCTTACAACCAGACCCTGTCGGAAAATCGCGCCGCCAGTGTGAACAGCTACCTGGTTCAGCGGGGAGTGGACAGCCAGCGGCTGCATGCGGTGGGTTTCGGCGAGACCCGGCCCATTGCCGATAACAGCACCGTGGCCGGCCGGGCACAGAACCGCCGGGTGGAAATCCTGATTGTACCGATTGAAGCGGTCGACGGATGAGCTAGTAGATGAGCAAGTGATCGGGTGATAACCTGCTTACTTGGGATGGAATGCATGTTAATAGCCTCGGTTGCCCTGCATTTGCGGGGCAACCGGTCTGGATGACCAGCGCGCGGCAACAATAAAGGGATTTAATGGGATTTGCCAGCGCCCAAGCCAGGGGCAACAAGTCGATTGAACACCCCCGTAGCAACGCGCCAGTCATCCGGCCCGTATATTCTGCCCGATGAAAAGTTACTTCTGCATTCATCAAGTCAAGGTTTCAGGACAGGGTGGTCAGCGCAGGGCCATATCCTTGAGGGAGATGGTTCCCTGTCGCTGGATGGGAAAGGTCTTCTGCAAAAAACCCATTCCACCCAACTGTATCGATCCGTCCAGAGAAAAGTCCACTTCGTTGTTGTTAAGATCGCTGATTACCTGCATTAAAGAAGAGTAGGCGGTTGACAGTCTGATTTCCAGGTCGCCAGAGTCTCTCGCCCCGATCCTGACCGGCATGACGGATCGCCCGTCGGAAATTTCAATATCTTCCAGCAGCAGGGTGTAATCTACCCGTTCAATGGTCACCGCCATGGAGTTTGGATTGAAGATCCTCAGGTTGGCGCTCAGGTCGGCGTGGCTTAGGGAGAAACTTTCAAGCTGAAGAGCGGTGAGGCTGACTTCCGGCGGTTTAGGCTGGAGCGTACTGCAGGAAGCGAAAAAAAAGGCAGTGATAACCGCGATTAAATATGGTTTCCAGTTGCTGGACAGCGGTTTCATTGTTTTTTTTCTCCTTGATTGTTCCTGGGTGATCGCCGCAAGATGCGGTGCCCCGTGATCGTTAACGACAAAATTCCGGAGCCAACATATACAAGGCGGCAGGATTTTTGCCAACAATTAAGGCAGGTGAAAAGTTGGCAAGCTGACCTGGTCGCCACTACCTGCCTGTACGCTCCCGCTATTTAGAAGTTACTTCATTTACCGGCCACCTCGAAATACCTGACCCTCAACTCCGGTGAAGCTGTTGTCGAACCCGGATTTGCCCGGGTGTACGGCCGAATATATTGCTTGACCTTCGAGGTCAACACCCTGGGGGCCGTCCGGGTCAGTGAGGCCCTGCTCGACAATGTCGGCCGGAGCGAAAAACGGTTGATCGTGGCGCTTAGCTGCCATATGGGTTCCATCGCTGATATCGGCACCCCGGGAAGTTATTATTACCGGTCGAGCAAGGCGGCCCTGAATGCCGCTATGGAGGGGATTTCCGCCGCCCTGCGGGCAAGGGATATCGGGGTGCTGGTGCTGCATCCCGGCGGGGTGGCCACCCGCATGGGGCCCACCGCCGAGAGTGTGCAGGGCATGCGGCGGATCATCGACAATTTTTCCATGGAGCAGAGCGGGTTTTTTCTTCAATACGACAATATCAGGATGCCCTGGTAGCCGATAAAACGTAAGATTTCATCGATCCTCACCGAAAACCCTGAAGCTGTGCGCCCTGTTTTGAGAGTTCTGTTAGGCAAAAGCGATTAAAAACCATGCGAGATCTGCATCTGTACAATACCATGAGCCGGCAGCTAGAGCTGTTCCGGCCCCACACCCGGGGGGCGGTCAAGATCTTCACCTGCGGCCCCTCGATTTACGACCGGCCTCATGTCGGCAATTACCGTACCTATATCTACGAAGACATCCTCGAGCGCTATCTGCGGTACCTTGGTTACAAGACCCGGCGGCTCATCAATTTTACCGATGTGGAGGATAAATCCATTGCCCGTATCCAGGAACAGGGCAGGACCCTGGCCGAAGTAACCGAACCCAATGCCGCCATTTTCCGCCAAGAGGCGGCTAACCTCAACATCCGGCTGCCGGCCTTTATCCCCCGTTCTTCCACCAGTGTCGAGGCGGCGGTTAAATTGATCAAGGTGCTGCTCAAAAAGGGGTATGCTTACCGTCACCGCCGGGATATCTTTTACGATCCGCTTAAATTCAAGGGTTTCGGCAAACTCTACGGGCTGGACATGAGCGCCTGGCCCACCCGCAAGCGCCGCTTTGCCAAAGATACCTATCCGGGCCGGCGCTGGAACCTGGGTGACTTCATTTTATGGCACGGATGCCGGCCCGAGTGGGGCGACGGGGTCTGCTGGGAGACGGAGCTGGGCAAGGGCAGGCCGGCCTGGAACGTCCAGGACCCGGCCATGATCACCGATCATCTGGGCTATCAGGTGGACATCAGCTGCGGCGGCATCGACAATATTTACCGTCACCACGATTACAATATCGCGGTGATCAAGGGAGTGTCCGGCAAAGAGTTCGCCGGCTACTGGCTGCATGGCGAACATGTACTGCTGAGCGGCCGGAAGATGTCCAAAAACAAGGGCAACATCATCTATCCCGGCGAGCTTGTCGGCAAAGGTTTCGGCTGCGGTAACATCCGGTTTCATCTCCTGCGTACCCATTATCGCCGGCGGATCAATCTCACCGACCGCAAACTGGCCGAAAGCCGGGAATTTCTGGATGACATCCAGTTGATGGTCCACACGATTCTCGACCCGGTGCGGCATATCAAAAAAGACGCTGACCGCTGCGCGGCGCTAATTAATGATTTGCGCCGGGATTTTGAACAGGCCATGAACAACGACCTCGACACCGGGGCCGCCACCCGGTCCCTTAAGGAAAATCTCGCCAAAATGGCGGACTTCAAGCAGCAGCATGGTATCAACAGGAAACAGGCCGCCGAAACGGCAAAGGTGCTTTCGGGGATCGATTCGGTACTGAAAGTGCTCAGTCTTTGAAAGGGATTTGTCTGTTACTGATGCCATACCGTCTTCTGCTGCCCCTGCTGTTTTCAGTTTTTATCGCCCTGCTGGGTATCGGGATCATTGTGCCGGTGATGCCGGTCTTTGCCGCCAGCCTCGGGGCCAGTGGTTTGGCCCTGGGGTTCATCATCGCCTCTTTTTCCATCACCCGGGGAGTGTGCCAACCGGTGGTGGGCTCGCTTTCCGACCGCTTGGGTCGCAAAGGCTTTTTATTGGGCGGTCTTTTTATTTTCGGGGTGGTCGGTCTGTTGATTCCGGCGGCGGCCTCGGTGGAAAACCTGGTGCTGATCCGGGCCCTGCACGGGGTGGGTTCGGCGATGATCGTGCCGGTGGCCATGGCCTATGTCAGCGATCTGGCCCCCGAGGGTGAGGAGGGGCGTTATATGGGGCTGCTCAACACCGCCATTTTTAGTGGTATTGGCAGCGGTCCGCTGTTGGGCGGGGTTTTTACCGATTTATGGGGCATGGCGGCGGCTTTTTATGCCATGTCGTCGCTGAGTTTTCTGGCCCTGGCCCTGATCCTGTTCCAGATGCCGGCCATGCCTGCCGACACTGCCAGGAAGGGCAACGGCGACGGGTTGTTCACCGCCATGGGTAAAATGCTGGCCAGTCGCCGCACCTCCGGCCTGCTGCTGACCCGTCTGGCGACCATGATCATCATGGTGCCGACCATGGCGTTTCTTCCCCTGCTGATGAGCCAGGCTTTTCAGGCCAGTGCGGTGCAGATCGGGGTGGTGATCTCGGTGCGCACCCTGATCAACGCAGTGCTTCAAGGTCCCTGCGGCCGCCTGGCCGATCGCCGGGACAAGCTTCAGCTGTTGCGTCTGGGGTGTCTGACCATCAG
>LKMJ01005564.1_pt1 | contig 11868 bp, 17 predicted proteins | sample 643391 | NCBI WGS metagenome assembly LKMJ01 (sample SAMN04112250, study PRJNA286221) | soda lake metagenome | biome: soda lake; feature: Kulunda Steppe; material: water; isolation source: sample PL-Br10 brine of Picturesque Lake | place: Russia: Kulunda steppe | collected 2010-07
GTGCGTGGGAGCAGGCTGGGAGGCGCTTGGGAGAGGGCTGGGAGGTGCGTGGGAGCAGGCTGGGAGGCGCTTGGGAGAGGGCTGGGAGGTGCGTGGGAGCAAGCTGGGAGGCGCTTGGGAGAGGGCTGGGAGGTGCGTGGGAGCAGGCTGGGAGGTGCATGAGCAAGTTGGGGCGCACTTGAGGTGGGCAAGCAGGCCGAGAGGTGCGTGAGCAAGCTAGAGTGGCAGAGCCTGTGCAAGGCCTGGCCACGGGAGCACGCACGCGCTGGGCCGGGCAGCGCCTTCTGCTGGTTACGCCCTGTGCGACCTGGCTGACAGTGTATGTGTGTGGCATGGTCGACAGTGCATGTGTGTGTATGTGTGTGTATGTGCGCATGGGTGTGCCATGCGCGCAAGCGCGTGCTTCGGCAGTGCTGACCAGCACACTCAAGCACACACGTGCACGCTTGTATGTACGCACATGCATGTGTGCAGGTGGGCTTGATTGTGTGCGCGGTGTTTTGGGACATGCAGTAGAGGGGACATGTGCAGCCCGCGGTTTATGCTGCGAGCATGTGCATGCATGTTTCAATGTGCCTGTGCATGTGCTCAAGTGCATGTTTGAATGGTAGGCAGGCAGTGCCCTCCCTCAGACCCCCCAGGCCGTCGAAGTCAAAGTCAGCTTCGATTTTAAGTCCGTAAATGGGCGTGACTGGCCGGCTGGTGCCCTCCCTAAAAATGCTTGGACCGGCAGCTGAGGTACGCAGCTCGCTGCGTATTCAGACGTCCCCTGAATCCCCTCCTCCCCACCCTGCCCGACCCGTGTGGCCACCCTCAACCCCACCCTAACCTTTTCTTCCATCCTCCCTGCCCACCCTCCGCCTCTTGCAAGCACTTCAGCTTCCACCATGTCCGCACCTGAACTGACAGCGTGGGAGGTGCCCCCTGCGAGGCGTCCACAGAGCTCATCACGTGGCTGGCCCAGTCTAAGGCGGCGCTTTTCACCGCTTCAGCTAGATCCGGGGCCGCTGGTGTGCATGGGGAGGAGGGGGGACGGCCGGCCGCCTCATCCACCTGGAGCACCTCCAGTGACACAATCACGCAGCCCAGGCGCACTGCCGCGTCGAGGACCATGCTGTGGGGAAGCCTGCAGGGGCGTGCAGGCGCACATGCGCGCATGAGGCAGCTCTCGTGCCGCGGGCTTGCTGCTTGGAAATGCCACTCCCGCAGGTGGCCGCACTATGTGCACGCATAGTCCATGGCTAGCTGCATGAAGAGGAGGGCTGCCTCACACAACGCAATGCCTGCCCTGGATGCCTGCACAACGCAGCAGCTGCTGATGCAGCTGCTGCAGCTGGACAAGCAAAATGCGGACAAGCGGCTGAGCACCCCAGCCTCTGATACTTCTGCATCACATGCAATGCATCATATTACATCATTTCATGTCTCTTTTTAACGTGTTCCCTAGCGGCTGAGCACCTTAGCCTCAGATACTGTAGGATAACATGCAATGTATCATATCAGACTCCATTGCATACAAGACAATCCTTAATTGCTGAGGTCAGGGGCTCCGTCCGCTCAGGTGCTTTGTTCTTCAGGGGAGGAGTCCACCTCACCCCTTTAATCCAAGGCTGCCCTGCACTCTGCGCCTTTTGCAGCCAAGCAAGCCACGCACCTTACAGCCAAGGAGGCCAGGAGGGTGGCAGCGCTGGGGAGCTTGTTTGGGTGTACATCGATGCCCAGCTGGATGTGTACCTGCGCAGGAGCGTGTGCATAGGCGAGCGCGTGTGTTTATGTGCGTGATTGTGAGCGTGTGCGCGAGTGTTCGTGTGATTGCGTCCACGCATGCGTGTTTTCAGCCTGCTGCCAAGAGGCTGCTTCAGCCAGATGGGCTGTGCATGCGACTAGGTGCATGCATGCGCACAACCCTCTGTTGACAGGAGCCTACCAGTCGGTCCATGTGGGAATGGGTGGGCGGAGCAGCAGCACGCAGTGCTCAGGGGCAGGAGGTGGGGGACGTGTGTGCATTCTACTGTGGGTGGCACATGTGCAGCAGGGCATGCAAGCCCCGAGTGCTGGCGGTAGGCTAGCAAGGAGGTGCGCATGCACACTCGCATACTTGCGCACATACTTGCACACAAACGCGCGCGTACGTCCTCGAACGCAAACACACACGTGCACACACACACACACACGCCCACGCGTGCGCCCATGGCGAGCATTCGGCACGGGTGGACCAAGACGTGGAGGGGCCGGCTGCCGCGTGTGTTGTGTTTACCTGGTTCCGCTTGAGCGCCGTGCGGTAGCACGCCAGCCGTGCGCTTCCCAGCATGAGGGGCCCACTACTGCTGGCACGGGTGCCCAGCTCGCCCCAAGTGCTGCTGGTGAGCAGGGCCAGCTTGGTGCTGCTGGTGGAAGGGGTGGTGTTGCGCGAGCCCTGGGTGGCGTGGCGGTGGCAGGCTTGGCGGTACAGGGCCTCCAGCTTGTGCGTGATGCTCCATGCGAGCAGGAAGGATGAGCCACACGAGGCCAGGGCCTGCGTGTGTGCGTGTCATGGAGGGCTTATGCTGGAAGGATGAGCTGCACTGATGGCCTGTGCTGCAACTGGGTTCAACCTAAGGGAAGGGGGGGGGGGCCATCTGGGGGGAGGGCAGCCAAGTGGTGCCAAAGCCCCGCTTACCGTGCAACGATCAAGCCACTGTACACAAAACATTCTGCGGTAGGTGACGAGTGCGCCACGCTCGCTGCTGGCCGCTGCTACCTACGGCACAGGCCAGCACACCACTTCCTGCGCGCCAGGAACCGCCAGTAGGACGCGCACGCACCCGCAAGGACGCAGCAAGGGTGGTGCAGCCCGTGGTCTGCGTGTAGTAAGGGGTCATGGCGGCCCCAGTCAGAAGCACCAAGCAGCCGGATGCCAGGAAGGGCAGGTGCAAGATGATCTGCAGGTGTGCAGCGGAGGCAGGGCGGAGAGGCTGGGCGGGACAGACAAAGAGCACAGGTTACCAGATGGGGCAGGCAGCGCTGCAATGTTGGGGCAGGCAACATGCACGCAGGTGGGGACCTGAATGGGGGCTGCTCCTGAGGAAGCCCTAAGGTAGCCCCTAAATATTAGCAGCACAGCTGCGCTAGGAGTGGACACGCGACATCAACCAACAAGTGGCACACAGGCCAGTCGCAGGAAGGCAAACACAGACAGTGCGGTGCGTTCAGTTCTCATCTTGCCAACCACCAAGCTTGCTCGTTTAAGAGGAGAAAAAGGATCACAGCGAGGGCAAGCTGGCCAGCTCTTGGGCAGTTTGAATCAGGCACCCAGCCTGTCAAACAAAGCCTGCTGGAGCGTCACACCCATCACATGCTGCATTTTCTATTTAGCCCTCCCTCAGTGTCCAGGACCTGTATACAAACTACGTAGTCTGTACAGCATTAGCAGAGCGAGTACCACCTCATTTGGGAGGTGAGCAATTGAACAATGCTCCACACAACTGCAATGGAGTTTGATACAAGCATCACTCACCAAGGCCGGTGAAAAGAAAGCAAGGAGCAGGATGAAATCCACCCAGCGGGAAGCAATGGATTCTTCATAACTGCGGCTGGGTGCGACCAGGCCAAGCCCGATTGCAAAGTAGACGTATATCTCCATGACTAAGAAGACGAACAGCGAAACCCGGGCCTGCAGGTGAGGATGTTGGCATGCACACATGAGATGGTATGCTGTCACAGGTCAGGCACGTGAGGCATGGGTCCCGCTTGCAGATCAGGCAATCGTGCTTGCAAGCGTTGCATGTGATATACCCAATTTGTAAACCTTGCACAACCTGTTACAACTGAAAACATCCCTTCCCTTGATTTCACATTCACTGCCAGCTGGTGTGTCCTAATCGTGCCCCTAAGGCATTCCCGTCAATGCACTGACCCGCAGGCTCCACAAGGCCTCTTTAAAGTGCACGCACGCACCAGTGAGCGGTTTGAGCGAGCGAGTGAAACCAGCATAAAGCCGGAGGAGACGGAAATCAACGCCACGCGCAGAGCGCAGGAACCTTCCTCGAAAGGATCAAGCAGCGATTTGTACAGGTGCGTGAGCATGTGGAGATTGAGAAGGAAGGCCCAGCGTACGAACACGAGCCTGTACTCTGCAAACACCCATTCGGGAAAGGAATGCATCATTTTCCTGGTATTATCTTTATGTATTGTTTTTTTTGCATAATACATAAGCTAATATCCGTGTGGGAATACCGGTATGTATGCATGTGGTGTGTTTCTCAAGCCGCTGTGTATCTCTTACACAGATACATAATTGCACAGACACACACCAGCGCACACGCGCAAGTATGCACACTCACATGGCCGTCAAATTCCAAGTGAGCATCCTGTGCTTAAACTCCTTACATAAATGATGCATGGGCAGTGTACATCCTTTGAATGTAGTGGAGGTGGGATTCTTCAAAGCGGCAATTTTCATGGCTTATGCCTAACAAGTTTATTGCGTGTGAGCGCATCGGTGCCCGGGCCCACCCAGGGGTTATACAGTGCGGGAAAGTCGCAGATTGATAATACATCAGAGACTGTTCTTCAAACGTCATATAAGACTTTGTTTCAAGTAACAAACACTTGCTCCTGTTTTAGAGTCAACTGCACGTGCACCCTCCTTCCAAGCAAGCACGCTGATGTACCTTGACCTGCCTACAGGACATGAGCTAAGACAATGGCTTTGCACAAACATGCCAGCTCCTAAAAGCCCGATTTCTGCTTGAAGACGCCAGGTTAAGATGAGGAGGATAAGGAGCATGAGCACGAAAGCTGGAAGGTGGCTCTTCCTTTTCTTCTTCTCGTCTGGAGGTGAAGCTGCACTTGTCCATGCTCATATCTGCAGCATAAATCGACCTTAGATGCCAGGGAGGCATGGCAGATACTTGAATGTCCCAGCAATCACCCCCATGCAGGCGTCAGGGCGTAGTTCACGTGGAGCTTGCCGTCGATGCCATAAGCCTGGGGAGAAATTGTTAACAAGTATAGAGCGCACTGTTGGGGTGATGTTAAGTTCTGGGCAGCTGTAAGGCAAGGCTTATGAAGCTGTGGGTCAGGAGAAAAGCACTCAGATGAGCCTGGCAGTGTTGCATCTGTGCAAACTTGCTACGGAGCAGGAATGAGGACAAAGCCCAAGCTATATATACTTCAAGCCCAGTGGGAATGATCTTAGGGGCAGAAAGGATCCGGGGGCTCGACTGCGCTGAACTAAAAATAGCACACGCAGCGCACCCCCCACCAGTGCCCAGTGGCAATGGGTGCAACAAGTGTCACAGCAAGCAGATTGCTTAAAATCAAACAATGGTATCGTATGATGATGATGGGCCTGAGGTGCTGCAGCTGACGTCTGAATCTCTCCCCAACTGGTCCCAAATACCAAAATCCCTGAATCTGAAGAAGCCATTAGATTATACCGCGCAGCCACAGCACAAAGTACAGCTTCTGCCTACCTGGGTCAAGACAGCAATGGTGTCATCAATGGTTGGGGCAAAGGACTCACGTAAGTAGACGTACTACAAAGAAAAATGACAATCACACATGAGTGGCCACAACAAAGTGGCTCCTCGCCAGGAATAAGGGTGGTCAGGGGACAGGAAGGGCAGGGTCACATAACTGTACCTGGCACACGGGGGCAGCCTTACCAAGGAGTACGGAAATGCGCTGCATCAACTAAAACCTGGCATCTCCTTGAGGCAGAGCTGAATGATACTGGCATGCAAACACATGCACAAACACATGCACAAACAAAAGCAAGGGGCATCCAATCGGTGCTGACTGCTCACTACTTCAAAATGCATAGCCCTATGCTTGCAACTGGTCCATGCTGCAAAAACCCATCCCATGGTCAGACAAAGAGCAGACTATTTATGGTCCTGAGCCCATACATGCTAGAGTGCCACCATTTCTTGTGCTTCTGTGTGCATGCTTTGAAAGCCATCCAAAAAAAGGCTCTGACTTACAACTGTCTCCGTCTTCAGCTGTTTCTTTAAAAAGACAACGAGCTTGGAAAACTTTGAGTCTGCGGAAACCTGGGAGGATTACAATATGCAGGATGACAAGCTGCACAATTCACGGCAAATTAGTATTTGACAAGAATTCCCATCTTCAATGCATTTTGCACAGAGCTGTCATTCGAATGCGCTAGAGGGCTGACAGAGCTCATGTAGAAAATTCGGGCACCTTCTGTTTTGCAAAGCTATGAGGGCCTTATGCAGCAGAGACAGCGCCCTCGTACTCGAAGAGCTTTGAGCTGGCAGGATCACTTGTCCGAAAGCACAATAGTGCTAGCAAGTACGGTTGTGCTCGCTAGGGAAGCGCACCTTGACTTTGCTCTGGTGCAAGATGGGAGCACCTCCAGTCGCTCGGAAGATGACCACAACTGTTTCAACAGGGCAAGAGATCAGGAATGCGCGTGTATGGATGTTTGTGAAAGAATAGAGGTCTTCACACAGTTCCATGTGCAGTGGTATTTCATTGCACAGTCAGGGCTATTTTCTAGAAGGTATCAGGCACTCACTCTTGTCATCCTGGGGCTTCTTATCCATTCACATAGATTATTATCTCTCACGATCACTGTCTTAGCAACTAATAGCTTTCAGCTTCAATCAAAAACCTTTACGTGCGACATTTTTGTCACGCATGTTACATTTTCTTATCTTTTTAAACGTTAAATAAAATTTTTAAAGTTCCAGAAGTTACACTCTCTAATGAATCGGTCATCAATACATTTTACATTTACATCGTCATCAATACATTTACAAACCCATAAAATGTGTACATTGAAACGTACACATCAACTCCTCTTGTGGGTATGTGCATGATCTGACGTCCGAGGCCATGAGACATGTTGCCTTTGAATTCAAAGTTAAAATCCAAAGGTCTGCCACAATTTTCAGACACAAGGTGGCGGCTGGAGCAGCAGGGATGTGCCATATGGATGCATCTCACTACATGGCGAAGTACATGCACAACAACAACACATGCACACGGCTGCGTTCAGGAGCTGCGCCCCAGGCGCCAGCATGCGCATGCACTTGCTTCGGCAAGCGTCTTCCGATGCAATGGCCGGCCACTGCCTTGGAAGGCGCTGGTTCCCTCTCATTGACAATCATGCTGTTGACCGCAGCACCTTGACCTTTAAACCTTGCCTCCGTCCTCACACTTGCAGCAGCTGCACCAATAGCCACCCCAGCAACAACCAGAGCAGCGACAAGCCGCAATACAGCCCCCAGCCTTCACTGCCCCATAGCTGCCCACACAACAGCAGCAGCAGCAGCAGCAGCAGCAGCAGCGGCAACACATGCACTTTGCTGTGCATCAAGTGGACGGAGAAGGCGCGGATAATCTGCTGCCTCAAAGTTCATCATGTTTATTATGGTCTGGGATCCGGGAGTGTTTCTGCAGTGCTTCATTGAAATCTGTCCATTTCAAATTGAAACCATCTTCTCATCATCCAATCCATGAGATATATCTCAGGACACAAGGTACCATGTGTCTTCATAATTGTAGGTCACATTTGATTCCCTTGATCCAGTAAACTCCAAGAAGACTGACACCCCCAATACAGTTCCAACATCTATGATGACATTCTTAACATGCAGGAAACGTGCTGCGCAGTCATCACCACCAGACGAGGGGCTTTGCCTGAATTCAATATGCAGTTTCATTTGCCTTGAACTGCACTGAAGCACAGCAGAAACTTATCAATTGCAGCTTGCACCTTACACAGAGAAGTGAGTCATCAACCCCTGTGTGCGAACAGAATCTCATAATCTGGACATGTGTTGTTAGAGCAGCTGTACGTTTAAGTATTTCTCCGCTGTCTGTTTCTAGCAGTCCATCCGTTTTAGTTGCCCCATCTGCTCCTGCCAAGACAGTGCACTCCACATCCTCTCAGGGTGCCAGCATCCCATCATAAGAAACATGGTGACTGAATGCCACAATATCGCAGGCAGACTAATAACAAAAGCCATAAGTAAAGGTTCTCTAGGATCCTGTTTTGTATCCACAGACGTGGGCAGTGCTAACAAGCATTGCATGCAAAATCTTCAAATACCTGTGACAGCAGAATCCAGAGTTCCTCCGGCTTGGATTTTTGCTATAAACCACAATCGAAGAGACAGGCTCACTTCTCGCCCTGATGCCATTTCATTGACTCCAAAGAAAACACGCAAGATCAATTCCAAAATCAACACAACCATCCCAATGATCAAGGCCTTACTTTAAGGAGTGGAAGGAGGGTGGTTTTGGGTGGGGGGCAGGGTTCTTTAGCGGCATTCATCGCAGCTGGAGGCAGACCACCATCACCAGCCACAGCTTACCAGCCCAGACAGACTCGCCCCGAGAACCTCCCTTGGCAGTATCGTACCACCCATCTCATCAAGTGCTGCGAAAACACTCGCCCTGAGCGGCAGCTCCGAGCTGCCTGTGCTCAGCATGGTCGCCTTAGATGCAGCATCGCAGGCGACCATGTTCTTCACGTGATTCTCTTAGGTGTTGGGGGTATTAATTACATTCCTCACACTTTGGTTCCTCTGAAAAGTCTAGGTCTTGATCCGCAAACAGTCAAGAAACTCGCTCTCAAGCTCCATGCTCGTTCTGTGCACTACGCTCACAAGCTTGCACAGATCAGACGTTCGCTTGAGCATTTTCCTCACATTCAAACTTATCAGGAGAGGTCTGCTGGCTTGTCTGCCCGTAACCCTTCTGATCCTCACTGACAGCTTTCTTCTTCTCTGGTGAAAGGGCTTTCTTCCCAAGTGGCCCCTTTTCCTTAATTGATGTGAGGAGTGTTTTTGCAGCTTGCGTAGTTCTTCTTTCTTGCTCTCTGCATAACAGTTATTGTTAAATCTAGCTATTTGTTTGTCAACTCATTTGAGGTTGCCTTTTCAGTTTTTTTCTTCGAGGGTCACACCAGGTAAGTGGAGCGCCAGATTTATGCTGCACTGTATCCAGAAGGTTGATGCAATCAGTTGGTGGATATTTTGATCCCATTTTCGGCTCAGCTTCAGGAGCACGTTAACGACAATTTTGCTGACTTCCTGTAATACCTAGTTTGTTTCTTCCAATCTGCAAGATGTGCCTCATGGAGTAAACACTCCTTGCTTTGGGGGGCAGCACCCATTCACGCAGTCCAGTCCAGTCCAGTCGATAGCTGAACTAACTACTGTGACAAAAGAACTTAGAAACGTTTTTCAATTAATCACCTTGCCGACCTAACAGTGGAGCAGCTTTCCCTGGAGAACATAATGACCTGCCTTTTCTCACACAATCTTTGATAAAATGTTTGGCCCACACAACTATGCTGGTGAACTTCACGAAATGTTTATTGATGGTGTGCTGCCCATGATTTTGATAATGAGTGGCCATGAAGAGAGACAGCATGCATTTAAAGCAAGAGTGAGAGACTTTGCAGAAAGAAAAACTGTAAGGATGGGAAGGGCAAAAGAGTATTCTAAAAACTTTGAAGGCAAGCTCTGATTCAGCGTAATTGCGTGGAAGCCATTTAGCACAATTAGGAAGGCTCTGCCTGGTATATGATAAATTTGAATGATCCAAATAACAGCGCCAGCACATTTGTATGTGAGCTTTATCACTGGAGAATGAGTGAGGACATATTCTGTTGATCAAACTCAGCTGGCTAGCATAACAGTACAAAGGAGATACAGGTGCAAGAGATTAGTGAACAGAGTATACTGTTGGATGGCCACTTGGTCTTTTTGCAAGATGCAGCCGCTAAGCTGTTGTACCCTTGCCAAAATCAGTGCAAACACACATCTCCCACACGCATGTTTACAAACAGGCTACTCATGGAATCGACCTGGCTTTGCGTAAACTCGAAAACTTCTACGTATGAGTCAAGTAGAATGCATGGGTTGGATCCACATTTTTTGTGCATCTCAATAAGAAGCAGACCTGGATAGTCTCATTTCCGCCCACGCCCCGCTTTTACTGCCATTACCACTGGGACTGGACACGTCTCCGCAGTAGCAACCCGCTTTGCCCTCTTTACACCCCCAGACTTCTTGGCCTGGTAGATAGGCTCTTCGACAAAGGAGGCTTTCCGCGCCCTAAAATGCATGAAAGCAATGCCGCATCTCAGTGAACCATGGCCCGGGCTTTAAGACCAAAGTATGCTAAGAAGTCAACAAATTATTGTGAAGTCTGATCAAATGATTGCCAGGTGGGCACCCAGACTGGACGCATTGAGATGCAAGAATATGATTGAGCCCATAGGCCTGGAACACAGAGCGTGTGAGTAAGTTAAACAGAGCCACAACCGTCCTTTAATCTGCTTTGGTAAGGAGCATTAGTGACATCAAACAAGTGCATCAATGACTTCTCCCTTTAACCTGTGTGATTTCATGTGCGCCCTGCTAAAGGAGGTCTGCCTTTCTGTGAGCTTCTATGGCAACCACAGGAAGTGTGCACTTCTCTGTGTAAAAGCAACCGTGCAAGCTGGAATAAGGGCACAAGTACCTTGTCTTGCGAGCGCTGCCTTGCTGCGCGCCACTTTGACGTCCGGCATCAAAATACACAGGCTTTGCAGGCTGGCTACCCTGGTGGTGGTCCTTGCCGTGTGCTGGCAAGGCAGAGCCGTTGCCCGTCAGCTCAGAGCCTGCAGAATATAAAGGTGTTGCCATGTGGCGTCTTTGGCTGGTAAGGGTGCAGCAGTGGAAGGGAATTGGCATGACATTCGAGCCAGCAATATGTGCAACACTGCATATGTTATGGGTGTGCATGACTCTGCATGTGTGACGGGTGCGCCTGACTCCTCGTAGGTTGCGGGTGCGCAAAGGCTGCAACTTGCTGTCAACCCACCATCCTGCATATCAGCAGCCAGTAGCTATCTGGTGCAGCTTCAGGATTGAATGATTGCTTAGCCTTGGCCAGCCATCAAAAAGGTAGGATCCAGCAGCCCATGCTCTTTGCATACACCGAGCGAGTAATTCTTGATTAGGTCAATGGAAAAAATCTGGCTGCATAAGACACTTTGAATGGACATCCTCAAGCTCGTGGATGGAGGGGAAGGCTTCTGTGCTACTTCTACGCTGCGAACGCAACACAAGCTCCTTGCAATAGTATTGCAGTTTCCTCCCACACGTCCATAGCAGACTCCATGCTGTCCACATTGCAAAATTGTTGCAAGGGTACCGGCGCTTGGACATCTTGTGGTAGGCATCCTCTGCATGCTTGCACTGTGTCTGCCGCAACAGTGTCAGCACCTCACCCTCACCCATGCAGCCTGCTGGATCGATCTCTCATTTTTGCTGGGTCAATCTCTCAAATCTGCTGGCTCAACTTCCCATGCTACTGCCTCTATTGCTTCATTTTCTGCCTCAACCTTTCGCACCTGCTGCCTTTATCTCTCCTTTCTGGCTGGCGTCGTCGCACACGCCCAAGGTGGCCATCATCCGGGCAGCTTCTGCTGCAGAAGTCACAGCCTGCATATTGAAAGTTGAAGACAAGAGAGTCAGGAAAGTATTTGATAGGAAGCCTTGCAGGGCTTGCTGCGCTGAACCACACACAAAAAGCTCAACATCTTCCCAAATGAAGTGAGCATCACAGGTCATAAATGTATTCCCATATCATCCATCTGATATCGTCGACAGTATAAGTGGTATAAATTTTGTTAAGTGGGCCTTCAAAGCATGCAGCCATGCAATGCATAGCATCCATTGTGTGCAGCGCCAAGCAACGCCTGGCATGGTTTTTGCATGAGTCATATAAATGCAGTATAGTTATAGTAACAAGGACATGCTCCCTCTACAGATGGATGAGCAAACATCAATGGTACCGCTCATAGTAGCAGCAGCAGCAGCAGCACCACCACCACCACCACCACCACCAACAACAACAACA
>LKMJ01005565.1_pt1 | contig 11868 bp, 12 predicted proteins | sample 643391 | NCBI WGS metagenome assembly LKMJ01 (sample SAMN04112250, study PRJNA286221) | soda lake metagenome | biome: soda lake; feature: Kulunda Steppe; material: water; isolation source: sample PL-Br10 brine of Picturesque Lake | place: Russia: Kulunda steppe | collected 2010-07
GTGAGCTAGGCACGCCAAGTACCTGGCAAAACGACATATTGAGCAGGCAGAGTGGCGATAGCGACGTCGTTACCGACATCAAACAGTTATGCCGACAGATTGCGGACAGCGACGAGGACGTAAGTGGAGAGGCAGAAGAGATTCTCGAACTACTGAATGATCACGAGATGAGCGACTGGGCAGAGGGCCAGTTGCGCACGATACACCGGAGACGCCGTAGGTATGGAACCAACGGTACGATTCGTAGGCTACATCATAAACTCACAAAGGAGATTGAATTAGTCGATCCAGAAACCGTTACTCAAGCAGAAGTTGCTCTGGCAGGACAATTGGACGGTAGCAAATCTGAGACGTAATCTGATTCGATACAATCCGGGTTTTCGCTTCTCAGACACCTAGCGTTGAGTATAGTGGACAAGCGGCGATTTAATATTGCCTGGCGCGATAGGTCAGACGAGACCGTCAAGCCGAGCAGTCATTTCTCTTAGCCGCTGGTCAAACGTTTGTTCCCACTCCTCGCGGGCATCCTCCAGATCGGCGAGTAGGCTGGCAAATGTTTCGCCGTGCATCCCCTTCGGTTTCGTTGGCCAATGCGGTGCATTATTCGGGTGGGAGCGTCGATTCTTCACGTCGGCCTTTGCGAAGGCCCGTTTGTAGCGGAGCTCTGCCGTTTTCAATTCGTCGCCTGACCGCCGGGAGGTGAGATACCCAAGTTCGTAGCACTTCCGGCAGGCGAACAAATCCAGCTCGGGCGGGCGGTGCAAGGTCCCGACGCGCTCGCCACACCCGTCGGCTGGGCACCGAAACCAGGGGCGAACCCCGCCGAAGTTGCACGGGGTGTATTCGAGCGGGATCCTGTAATCGTATTCAGTCGGGTCGCCTTCGGACGGCGTCACGGTGTACGCGAGTCGGAGGTGCGTCGGTCGACCATCGAGAGCTTCGGCCCGATCGGCACGGTTGACGCCGTCGAGGGTGGACGTGAATCGGTACTCCCCGTCCCACAACGGATACAATCCGACCGACGCCACTTCCTCACCATGGCCATGCTCGTCGCTCCAGCGGTAGGGAATCGGCAGCTCGGTGAGGTCGTCAGCCGGGTGTTCGGCGGGGAGATCGTCACGGTTGGCATCGGCAAGGGACGCGAGCGAGTCGGTCAGGTGGTCGATGTTGATCGTGTGGCACTTCCCGACGATTGGCGTCGACGCCGTCGGCCCGGAGCCGAACCCACCCATGGTTACAGCAGCGCGTCGAGACCGTCGTTCCGGCTCTCGCCTCCAACGTCCCGGGCAGCGGTCGTCGTTGAGGTTCGTTTTGCCTTCGTCACCCCGGCGCGGTCGAGGATCGCCTCGGCAGCTCGAATTTGAACGCGCTCGTCCTCAGCGCCGAGGAGTTCTCGGAGTTTCGCAGCCGCTTCCGGAACAGCCTCTTGGAGCTCGGCGCGCGCGTCTTCGACGGGTGGGTGGTCAGCGGCGTCAGCGGTCGACATACTATCTTTTGGGCCTATATTTACATAAATCGTTAGGATACTTGGGGTGGGTATCGATCCAATTCCGCTGCAGTCTATCGATTTGGTATGGGGAGTCAGGCGTAACCTCTTTTCGCACTAATTCTGTCAAAATTTGGATAGTGTAGACGGTGTAGACGATTCTTCGACGAAACTTCTGCTCTATATCTGCACACGCTGCCGCCTATAAATTTCAGCGACTCGACGCGACTTATTCAGAAACACCATCTAAGCGGAATTAAAAAAGTGTAACATCGTTACACCTATTTACGGGTCTTCTGAGAAAACCGTAACATAGGTTTTGCTGCCGCAGTCTGGCGATTTTGGACTTAGAAATTGGTCTATGTTACGCTTTTACGATTTCTCTCGTGTAGGTATATGACGCGCTCGTGTACGCGCGCATCACACACCCACCCCCTATGGACAGAAAAGCGTAAATCCGTATCACGCCGTCTCGAAGCGGGCGCTGTATTGCGGTTTTTTGTGTTACACCCCATCGAAACCAGGCGTAACTCGTTACGATCTTTGAGAAAGGTGCCGGCCTACAGGATTCGGACGATCTGGCCGTCATCGTCGGCGACGGTCACGCGGCCCTTGCTCTCAAGACGGTCGACGGCTGACCGGACCTCATCAGGAGAAGAGTCGCCATTCGCCAGCTTGGCGGCGAGCTGGCCGAGAGACGCCTCGCCGTCGTTCTCGCGAAGCGTGTCCATGACGTTCGCTTGTAGCCCCTCAAACTCGCCCGTCGGTGGATTGATATCATTGTCAACGTCACTGCTGCTGTCGTGGTCGTCGAGGCTGGTCGGTTTCGTGGCTGGTTGGACCTCTGTCGCGCCAGGCCGAATCTGGACAATCACAACGCCATCCTCGTCAGTTGTTACGCGAGCGCCGTCGAAGTGGTAGCGTTCGTCCTCCTTGAGCGGGGGGACGTCACCGGACCCGTCGCGGATGACGTAGTCGATCTTGCCAGAGCGGTCGCGAAGTGTGCCCTCGCCCTGGAGCCATGGCTTCGGTTCGAGGACCGCAGCAACGGAGGCCTCAAACGAGTGGTGTCCGGGTCCGAGGTCCGCCACGCCAACGCCTGAACGGCCGTCGTCGGCCTCAGCGACACTGCCAGAGTCGTCGACGAACATCCCGACTTCGAACTCGTCGACGGTCGCATCGGCGCGTTCGATTTCGATCCCGACACAGCGGGTTTGCGTCGAGTCGTTGACCCACGTCGGTTGTGAGGTCGTCGTCACGTAGCCGTCCGGATCCTCGGCGTTGTCGCGAATCCGTGCTCGGTAGTCGTTCACGCTGTCGAGGAGGTCCTCGCCGCGGACATCGTGGTCGCGGGCGTAGCGACGGACCTGGTCGAAGGCAGTCGAAAGGCGAACCCGGAGCTCACGAGTGTCGTCTATACCGTTCTCGATGACAGTGTAGTGCTCGCCGGATTCGACGTAACCAGCCGCCGCAGCGCGACCGAGCAGGCCGATAAACCGGTCGAGGTGCGAGACGTGGTCGGCACCGCCGCCCTCCTCAGCGACGTAGGCGATCGCGTCCTCGACCTCTGACGGCGTCACTGCGGTCGTGTCGGTGTTCACACCCATCTCGGTTGCGAACATCCGATACAGCGCGCACCCGAACCACACCGTCTGAAAGCCCTGAATGACCATGTCATCGAGAACGTCAGCGTCCAGATCGCGGCCGTCCAGAACCTCAACGACCCGGTCCCGGGAGTTCCGCCACAACTTCCGAAGGCTGTCGGTGTCTCGCTCAAGGAGCCACTGGTAAAACGCGAGTGCGTGGTCTTTCAGCGGCAGCCCGTCGTGATACTCGTCGGCAGCCTTCCCGCCAGTCAGCCGTGCGAAGGATCGAGACTGCGGCGTGTCACCGACGACACCGTCGCGGGTGAACGTCGTCATAACCGCGCGGCGCTCCTCAGCCGGTCCCTGTATTGGCTGCTCGCCAGCCAGGCACACTGGCGCGTGGAGGTGGTAGTTGTCTGTCGTTAGATCGGCGTTCCCCTTCGATTCTACGCCACCTTTGGTCGATGTCCGAAGGTAGCGGTGGAGTTTGTCTTTCCGCCGCTCGCTCATATCGGCCGGTTTGTACTCGTCAAAGACCACCGGAAGGCCGTTCGTTGACGAGAGCGCCGTGAGCATGGTGAACGGTGTTGTCTCGGCAGTCAGCAGCTCTCCGTCCATCCCGAACATCTGCCAAAGCGCCTCAAGTGTGGCTGTCTTCCCGGCACCGGTGTCACCGAGGACGTTGAGGAGGTTGAACTCGCCCTCCCACTGATGGATCAGCGGCCGGACCGGCGCGGCGTAGAACCACCCGAGGACCGGCAGGAACCGCTCGGGATCCCGCGTGCGCGGGAGCAACTCAAGCATACGCGCGACGGCCTCACGATCGATTTCATCGGGATCGTCATCCGGAGAGAGTTGCCACAGCGGGTTGAGTTGCGAACTCTCATCGGTATAGACGACTTCCGGCTCGTCGGTCCACCCGTCGGCTGTCAGCGAACCCTCGGGCGCCACGAACTCGTCGCCGTGGAGGCCAATCTGCTTGGTTCCCTGCCGGTCCGGTGCCTCTTGGCCGGCGACGAACTGCTTCAGGTCGTTGAGTTCCTGCTGTCCGCCGTCGAAGGTGACAGACCATCCCTCAAGTACGTCACGCCGGAACCGGCGGAGTTCGTTGAACGACGTTGGTTCGACCGCGAGATTGTATGGCTCGTCCTCAGCCGGGTGAATTCGGAGGAGGAATTCGCGACGGCCGTCATCGTGGGTGAGTCGTGACAGAACCTCGATCTGGAAGTTCGTTATACGCTCATACCACCTGTCACCGTCCTCGTCTCGCGGCGGATGCCATTTCGCATAGCCACCGTTGGCGATGTCGAACGCAGCTGGCACCGGGAGCACGTCATCGTCACTGTCTTGCCCCTCAACAGCGTCGAACCTTTCTGTGGCCGCCGATGGGTTATAAAAATCGCTTAGACCTTCGAGTGCCTTGTCGATCGTGCGCTCACCGTAGGTCTGGTTTCCGCGGTCCTCATCCCACTTGTCACGGTAGAGTCCCGACCGTCGAAACAGCCGGTCGATATCGCTGCGGTCGCCACCTGTCCAAAACGCGAGGAAACCGCAGAGGGCCAGGTCCGCCTCGGAGTGCGATGGGTAGCCCGAAGTGTCGCCACGCCACAGCCGCCGGAACTTATTGCCATTCCCAGCGTTCTTCGCCCTTTCGAGAATCTCGTCGTCCGAGAGATCAGAGGGACCCGTATCAGCGGCGTCAGGGGTGGGGTTCACACCCGGAGATATAGCCTCTACACCGCCATCTCCAGTGGGTTCCGGCCGTTCGCGCTTCGGTGGGTCGTCGGCGATATACTCGGCGTGCAGGTCCCCGACCGCGTCGTTCACCTCGCGGACGTTGTCGGGCGACCCGTCGATATGGTGCCCGGTCACGGTGAGATATCGACCCGTCTCGTACATCTCCAGGTGGCCCTCGGAGCCGTCGATATCACTTCGTGTACCACCGTCAGGGACGCCCCCAAGCCCGAACAATCGAAGGCCGGTTCCAGAAGGGGACACTTCGGCGTAAGTCGGCACGGTATCGAGCACGTCCTCAGCCCACGGTTCAATATCCTCCGTGTCTGGGTCTCGGCAGTCATCGAGGTCGAGCCCGACGATGGGTCCTCTGTCGTGGACAACGAACCCGACGCCGTCCGTATTGGTCCCAGTCCGTTCGTGGTAGGCGAGAGCATCGTCAAACGATGTCCACGTATCCTCGTCGGTGGAGTTCGCGTATTCGGCGATGTTCGGATCGACCGGCACCTTCGTCCACTCGTTGCGAGCGGTGTCGAACTGGTGGCGCCAGGCGACCCACTGGCAGCGGTTCGCGAGTTTTTCGGGAATGGGATCTGGGTTGACCGGAAGAGCGTCCGGGCGTGGCGGTTCATCATCAGACATAGTTCCCACCCCGTTCTCGGATCCGCTCGTCGCAGTCGACACAAATGAAGTCGACAGTCTGATCGGCCGACTGCACGAGGCTAGAACGGTCAAAGGAGGGACAATTGTAATGCCCTCGGACGCCGTAATTACCCATGACGACCACCATCCGTGTGCGTCGTCGTCCCTTCCACTATGGCGGGCGCCCCCACGCCCGTTCGCGTTCGGAGCACTATTCGACACCCTCCATTCCCGTGTCACCGCTCGCGTTGACGAGTAGGCGGAGTTCGTCCATCCGGTCTCGCCGTTTTGCCAACTGAACGGTTGCCAGCGCGCGTTCGATTGCCCCACTCCCGTGACGGGCGACGAGTTCGAGTTGTTCGTCTGTCGGCTCCTCAGCCATCGTTCACCTCCTCCACAGGGCGGACGTCGATGACCACGAAGTCGCCGTAGTCGAGGTCCAGCTCCTGACGCACCGACTTCGGCAATGTGATGCGTCCTTCACGGCGGATTTGAGCCGTTCCCTTCATCATCGAAATCGACGGAATCGATAAACATTATATAACTGCAACACAGATTTGTGTTTATGACGGGTGGCAAATCAGGATGGTTTTCGGCACAGGAATTAGAGTACATGGAGGACCCTGAATCGGTGAACTCCAATCACCGTTCCACAGTCCGTGACCGAATTGAAACGAAAATTAACGAAGAGGCAGTCCACGACCTCGAACGACTCCTGGATGTGACTGATTTTCTGGATTCGTCAACGAGAGAAACACTCCGGCTTCAGTCTGACCCAGTACGCGTCGGCAAGGGTCTCGGAGAGATGTTCCCGGGTCAACTTTCCGAGTTAGTATACGGGTTACTCTTGAGTGAGAGGAAACCGGACGAATCTGCAGACGAATTCGTTGAACGATTCGATTCGGTCTGGCAAGAGGTTGAAGCAAGCGTACGACAACGCATTCAAAACGCCCAGTTATCGTTCGACGCGCGACGGTCGTTCCGAACGTTTCGGACCGATCTCTTGGAGAAAATAGCCGACCACGTCAGGTTGGCCCACGCGCTGCATGACGTGAAAATGCGTATTCCAGTAGACGATTTCGTGGAGTGGACTGTCGCCCAGAAAGGAACAGGCCAGTTCGACTATCTACCTGAGTTGTTCGATATCGCGTACGAAATCACAACTGACGAGCCTATCCCGCGTCGGATTTCGGACTATTGGGAGCTGCTGTCTGAAGCGGCAAATGATCAAGGCGTACAACCACCGAACGGGGAATCATGGGAAATAGACTTTGTGAATCCTTCAGAGAGAGATCACGAACAGCATGGGGCGGCCTTAGCAGCACTGGACGAAGAGCTACGATCCGCTTCGGACCAGTTCTGGAACGAATTCCGAATAATCGAGCAGGACCAACTCTTAGCGCTAGGACTGTACACACATTCGAAGTTACAGCCTCGTGACCGACGGATTCTCGACCGAATCCCGTGTAGCAACGCCGCGGAAGGATGGGGTCGGTATGATACCCGCCGAGCAAATGTTCTCGCCGGCGATCGAGATCCACCAGTACTCTATAGTGAAACAAACCCGAAACAAGGAACAGACGAAAAGCACTACGAATTCACGGACTACGGACGCTTTGTCCACTGGTTAGCCGAGTATGTTGAGCAAAAGAAAGATCTCTCCGCCGTGATACGTGATTTCGCGAAGGACGCCCCAGAGGAACTCGTGCAAGAAGCGAACGACTGGGTGACTGAAAACATCGAGGCCGCCCGACGCCTTGACATGGATCAACAGTCGTTAAAGGAATTATCCGACGGAGAGAGTTCAGACGATTTCGGTGCTGTACTGGCGAATTCAGTACTATGGGCACGGGTCTCAGAACACACAGACGATGCGGAATGGGACGATGATTGACGACTGAGACATGAGTGTTCCTCACTCGTTGAGACCCGCAACGAATGACTCTACCTCATCACGGTCTCTCTTCATCGCCTCGACGACCTGCAAGGCAAGCTGGAGGTCCTCATCGTCGGCGTTCTCGGTAGTCGCTTCTTCCGCCGTTTCGACTTCTTTTGCAGCGACAATGTCGAGTGCCTGTCCGCATCGCATACAGAACGCCGCGTCGGGTTCATTGAGTTCCTCACATCGAGGACACTCGACGATATCCGGCTTTTGCTCCTCTTCGTCCGGTTCGTACAACCCATGCATCTGATCATAGGCGTTGTCGATGTCACGCCCACTCAGGTGGACGTAGCGCGCCGGCACGTCCGACCCTTGCACCCACCCGAACCATTCACACAGTTGAGCCTCTTTCAGCTCTGTCGCCAAATGTGACGCCCGAGAGTGGCGGTAGTGGTGTGGGTTCGACGGCTTTTCGATTCCGGCGCGTTCCATCGTCGTATCGAGAATTTTTTTCGTGATATATCGGTAACTCAGTTTACTGTCCGACGTGAGTGATGCATCGGAGTCGAACTGCCGAAACCAATTCTCGGCGGTTGCCGTCTCTACACCGGTCATCTCGGCGATTTCAGACACGTCGTGATTGACAAAGTCGCTGCCGTCTTCTATCCCGGCGTCTCTGAGTTTCTCGGCGTAGGCAGGCCCGATACCGTGAATTGCTTCGACACCGTCCACTCCCGCCGGGGTCAAGTGTTCTGTTGGTCCCCCTTGCTGTATCTTGCACCACAACGGCGCGTCCTTCTCCGGGTTCGGGTGCTTGTTCAACCAGTCGTTGATGTGTGGCACTGACCGGACGAGTGGGAGCCGGCGCGGACCGGTCTTGCCGTCGATTACGACTTTCTTCCCGTGGTCGCGGTCCTCGATGTCACCCACAGTCAAATCGATTAGTTCACCGATCCGCGCACCGGTTTCGTAAAGCATCGAAATCAGGGCTTTGTCGCGGGGGTTCTTTGCCGCCTCAATCTGTGCCTTGATGTCCTCACGGGTGAGTAGGTCCTTCGGGAGTGTGTCGGTCGAAGCCCCTGAATCGATTTTCATCCAGTCCACTTCTGGTGGCGCTTCGCCGTCGTTCATCCAGATCCAAAACTGCCGAAGTGCCTTCTTGTAGGTGTTCACAGTCGCGTCCGCCAAGTCACGGCCGTGAACCCACGCAACGATGTCCTTCACATCGTCTGCATCCATGTCCTCAAAACGCGAGTCACCGACGTGTTCGGCGACGACTTTCAGGTACGATAGATTTCGCTGTTGCGTGGCGGCACTCATCCCATTGAGCTCCTTGTCACGGCGGTAGTTGTGGAGAAGGTCGGCATTATCGGCGTGAATCTTGTCGGATTCCTCGACGGCCTCTAAGACACGTTTGACCTTCCCCTCGTAATCAGCGGTCGGCATAGTCAAACATTATCACGCAGGGCCAAAAAGGTTCTGAACCCTTATTCAATGTGCCCTCCGCGGGCACTTATCTGAAACTTCACATACCCAAGTGGAAACGCAAGACAGTGACGGGTCCTTTACTATCTCAAAATTAGAAGATACACCACATGAAGCTGTAGCTATCTCCGGTAGGGGGTGTCTGGCGTGAGCTCTCGAAAGTACGACGGTCCAGCGCTGGATGGTGCCGTCCAGCACCTCTCCGAAGCTCTACACTGGCAAGGCGACGGTGAGACTGACGACGTCGTCCTGCAGCGCGTCGAGTTCGAGGAACGCGATGAACTCGCGGCAGAGTTCGCAGCGCTGCGGCGATAGAACCAGACCGATTGATTATGAAGTTGAATCCTTATACCTTGAGTCGCTGAGTGCAGATTCCACGACCAGATGTACATTTTGTTATCGAGGTGGTCTGATGGCTGCTACCCGATCCCGACCACGTTGGATGGCATCAGATACGACGTTCACAATTGAGTGGGCACGAACCTCGGATGGCTCGACGGTTCGCGAACTCTACCAGGGCGTGCGTTGTGACGAATGCGGCCGAGCTGCAAAGCACATCGAGCGGATTAATCACGCTCTGGATTGCACGCAACAATAGCTGTTTTTACTCGAATTTGACTTCCCACACGCCGTCAGCGTTGACATCAATCCACCCAACTTCATCGAAGCTGAAACTGGTTTCACCGTCAAAATCGCCAATTTCATTAAAAACATTTTCCTGAAAGCCATCCTCTATTGGAAGGATTGTGACCTGGAAGTTGCTTTCACCACCATGATCGGCAGTTGCAACGCCAGTCCCCTCAAATTCGACAGGACCGTATACACGTTGACCCTCGCCGGAGATTGTGACAGGTAGTGACTCACCCTCTGTCGCCCGTGGTTGACGAAGTGTTATCTCCCAATTACCGTCAGCCTCTACATCCAAAATGTATTCACCTTCGTCGACGAGGTTTGTCTGCGCACCATCAAACTCACCAATGACGTTGATGAATTGTTCACCAAATTCACCATTTTCAAGGCTAACCTGGAAGTTTCTCTCGCCGTCGTGGGTTGCTTCAATGACTGTCAGGCCACCCTTGATCTGGATATCTTGGCGGACCTCTGCCCCCGTACCCTCGAACGATTGATCATCAATCTCCTCGACGACTCGAATTGCCTCGTACTCCCATTCGGTATCCATGATCCGGTACTGATAGGTAGCCGGTTCTTCGACAGGGAATGGGTCCGTTGATTCAGTCTTTGTGTCTCCAGGTGCAACGTCGCCGATGCCGAAGAGTCCAACCTCTTCCCAGTTCGGGTCTTCTGCGACACTGATTTCGAGCATCTCTTCAAAATCACCCATTTCACCGCCGACATTTTCCACAGTAATGCTGATTTCGTGCTCTTCGCCGACTTCGACTTCATCGGGATGGCCTACGTCGACAATTTCGAATGCAGCTGGCTCTGGCTCATCATCATCGTCATCTTCCTCCGTCGTTTCGTCGGTGTCATCCGTTTCTGGTTGCTCGTCACCATCGTCGTCAGTATCGTCAGCGCCGTCACCGTTGCCATCGTCAGGACCGTCGTCATCGTCACTCCCAGTACACCCCGCAAGTGCCAGTGCGCTCGCGCTCCCCAGCAACGCCAGCAATTCTCGTCGCTTTGTCTCGTCACCGTCGTTGGACATATGGCCTATATGTCAGTTTGCAATATGATAAATCCCGTGGACGTTCTCTCTCGGTTGGAATTGAAACCCTCTTCTGATAGTGAAAATTCGACTTTTGTATTGCGTTTTTGTTGTCGGACTATTCACTTTCACTATGGACAAGAATCGATTTTATACAGAACTCTCCGCCACGTTGAATTGGATGTCCCCGACCAAGTTGCAATCCGATTGGAGCGCAGTTGCAGACTCACACAAAACTGTAATCGTAGATCCACTGACTCAGCCGTAAAATGGCGGTACCGTTGTCCACACGGTTATACAGACTGAGATAGAACAAACAACCATATCTGGTGCAGGTCCTGCCGGCGACAAGCCGAGCATGGCGAAGACATTGACCCAGAATATTGCCAGGTTGTTGACGAAAAGACGGGGAAAAACGGTGCCGTGGTCAGTTGTGGAGATTAAGGAGTGAGCGCCGTCACTCCACTAGCTCACGGGCACGCTCAAGCCGTTCCAGGGGCTCGTCGTGAGGCATCTTATTGACCTCAGCACACCTGCTTGTGTATCGCTCGAGGATATCGACCTCGTTTTGGTGGCGGTCGTCTTTCCGATAGACGATTGCCAAATCTCGGTAGTAAGAGCGTGGAGGCTCGTATTGATACGCGCGAGAGTCCCCCTCGGCAAAGTCAATGCACCACAATAACATCTCCTCAACCTCGTCATGTTTACCATCATGCTTCAGCTGTCGAATGTCGTCGACGGATAGCCACTTGGAACCCACTTGACGCTCTCGGGCATGGCGTCACCATCAGTGACAATCTTCCCGATACCACGGAAGGCGACCCTGTAGTCCTTGTTGGTCTCCGGACTCCCATTCTGTTCGGTGTTAATCCAACCGAGACGTCCTCGGCAACATCGCAATTTTCAATACCTGCAGCGAGCTGTCCAGTCTCTTTTGCGATTTTCAAACCATGACGGAGAAGAAATTCATGACGATAATCATTGTACTCACTCGGTCCGAACAGTCGAATCGTATCAGAAAGCTCAAACAACACATCCCGGTCCGCTTCGGGGATGCCGTAGCGACCCTCATGAAGCCGGTCGAGCATCGTCTCCACAGCTTGTGTCGGGTTATCGGGCATATGACCCAGTCAACGAAAGGAGGAAATGTAAAGCTCAGATATAGAGCCCTTCCCAGGCATATTCTGCGGAAGAGCGAACGACACGAGCGATAGCTCTGGTTTCGGTTCGATAGGGTCGTAAAATGACCTAAAATGAGCGAATTCTACCGTTTCGGCCCGTCAAACGGCTATTAATACGATGAGAGAACAGCTGTGCAACGTGAGCGTGCCACCAATCTCATTTGCTACTAGGGAATTCTTACTTTTCGTATTCTGTGAGTAACAAA
>LKMJ01005566.1_pt1 | contig 11868 bp, 8 predicted proteins | sample 643391 | NCBI WGS metagenome assembly LKMJ01 (sample SAMN04112250, study PRJNA286221) | soda lake metagenome | biome: soda lake; feature: Kulunda Steppe; material: water; isolation source: sample PL-Br10 brine of Picturesque Lake | place: Russia: Kulunda steppe | collected 2010-07
ATATGATTGCCGCAAAACATGTAGGTGGTGATTTTTTCGATTTCTTTAAATTCGATGACGATCACATTGCCTTTTTTATCGGTGATGTAGCTGGGAAAGGAATGCCCGCCGCAATTTATATGGCTGTATGCCGAACCATGCTGAAAGCGATTGGCTCTGAAGTGCAGAACCCTGCGGATTGTATCACCAAGGTGAACAATATGCTGATTCCTGAAAGTGATATCTCTACATTTGTGACGGTATTTTACGGCCTCTTAAATATCAAAACCGGCAACCTGCAATATTGCAACGGTGGCCATAATCCTCCCTATGTGCTGAAAGCCGACGGTACTGTTCAGGAGCTTGATGAAGTTGGCGGGCTTCTGCTCGGTAAATTCGAAAATGCCCCTTACGAAATGAGCGAAATTAAGCTTTCGCCCGGTGATACTGTGGTAACTTTTACTGATGGTGTTACCGAAGCAGAGAATGAAGATGGCGGCTTTTTTGATGAGGAACGCGTTGTCAGTTACCTGGAAAAACACCCCTCACAGGCTCTCAATTCGCAGGTAAAAGGACTATTTCTGGAGGTAATGAAATTTACAGGTGCCGCCCCGCAATCCGATGATATAACAGTTCTTTCCGTTCGTTATAATGATGAATCGTAAGCTTTCATTGAAATTGATCACCCTTTTTATAAATTGAATCAACAATTGTGATGTTTACCGAGCGTTATTGCGATATCTGAATACGCATTTTTCGGGTTTCATTACAATCCGTCTCCACATCAAATAAACTGTTGATCCATGAAACTAATCCGGGCTTTAATACTGGCAGCAATCACAGTATCCATTCTATTTCAGATATCACATGCCCAAAATGAAATAGAACGCGAGCGTATTTCACTTCAGGGAATCCAGGAGTTTGGATTTACTGCTAATATTGAGGGAAGCAGAACCATTGCCGATAGCGAGACTATCACACCTGCACAAATCAGGCGGGATGCTATGGAGCGAATTGAAAATGCAAATCTGCGGTTTGTTGACGACATGGATGTGGAATCATCAGCCGATATTCCATTTCTTTATATGCACGTAAATGCTATGGAGCTCGAAAACGGATTGATTCCATTTTCTATTGAGCTCAGGTTATACCAGCCGGTGAAATTGGTTCTGCATGACGAACTTCAAACATCAGCAAGCACATGGGAAACCGGAATGGTGGGAATTGTATCATTTGACAGGCTGGATGTAATCAAGAGAGCGGCATCCGGTTTAATTGATGATTTTATAGAAGATTACCAGCGAAGCAATCATCGTTCAGTGCATGCCAACTGATTATGTGCAATGTAAAATAGCCGATAATTACGGACGTTTTACATGTTTAAAGATCAATATGCCTCTAAACAGCTGTTAAAGTTTTATAAACAGGTTCGCAAAAGTGGATATTTGCAGTTCTTAAAAGTAGCTTACTGTTTCGTCTTATTTATAAACGCATCTTACGAAATGGCCAGATTCAGTTTAAAATTAATACTGCTGTCACTCTTCCTTGCCGTGGGTTATGGGTGCAGTGATGAGGGAGAGCGCTCCTCTGCTGATGATCAGCCACGGGGTACAGCCATTGCCGGTTATGAAATGACACCCATCAATTTGTCCAGAATTATTAGGGCATCTTCAAGAGTTGAGCCGGAAAATGTGATTACAATTGCCAGCCGTATGGAAGGGCTGATAACGAGCCTGAATGTAAGAGAAGGTGATGAAGTTGCGGAGGGTGATGTGATTTTAACGTTCGACGTGGAAGAACGCCGGGCAGAACTCGATCGTGCAAAGGCTGAACTTGAACTGGCAAGTGCCCGCTATGATCGCAATAAGCAACTTCTTGACAGGGAAGCTATTTCAGCATCAGAGTATGAAGAGTCGCGTGCTGAATTATTAATGGCAGAAAATGATGTAAAACTCAGAGAAACAAGAGTGCGTTTTGGAACCGTTCGGGCTCCCGATAATATGGTTATCATGCGCCGCTTTGTGGAAAAGGGTGATGCTGTTTCTACAAATGAACCTCTGTTTCGAGGGGCCGATCTGAACAGGCTTGTGGTTCGTCTTGGAATACCTGAAAGAGATGTGGTGCATTTATCAAGAGGTCAGCAGGCAAATGTCCGAATAGATGCGTTTCCTGATCGCACTTTCGAAGGTACAGTCCGGCGAATTTTTCCGGCTGCAGATGATGAAAGTCGATTGATTACTGTTGAAGTATCCCTTGATGCTGAACAGAAGGATTTGCTGATTCAGCCCGGATTTTTAGCAAGAATTTCACTCGATGCCGAACAGCTTGATGGAGTATTAGCGGTTCCGAGTGAATCACTGCTGGCATCAGGCCGAAATGAGCGATTTGTATATGTTATAAACAGTGAAGACCGGCTCGAACGAAGAGATGTGGTCACCGGGACGGAACGACGCAACTGGACAAGAGTATTGGAAGGACTGGAAATTGGTGATGTAATTGTAGGAGCCAACCCCTCAAATTTACGCGAAGATATTTTGGTAAATGTAACCCGATGGGTGGAGAACGAAGAAACACAGGTAGCGGAAAGGAGGTGAGGATGAGAAAAATTTATGAGCACGGAATTTAGCTGGTGAGTTGAGGCTGTCCAAAAAGGGTGTTAACCTGCACTTGATCCGGTATGACGGAATTGATGAATAATTTCCTTCTTGCCCGCCCTTTTTAGGCAGCCTCAGTATTCATCTCCCTCAACATAATTTTATCTTCAATTTGTAAAATGCCCAACACGCAAAAACATAGCACAAACGGACAGCGCAAAGAAGGTATTGCCAGCCATGCCATTCGCCGCCCGATTGGGACTATGGCTTTAACTTCCGTGGTAATTGTGCTTGGTTTCTTTTTTCTGGACCGGCTACCGGTTGATCTGCTTCCGGAAATCAATTATCCACAAATACGGGTAACGGTCAACTATCCGGGTACTGCACCAGAAGTAATGGAGCAGCAAATTACGCGGGTGCTTGAAGCCAATCTCTCCGCCACCGAAAACCTGATTCGAATTACGGGTCGTGCTTCGGAAGGGCGAACAAATATTGAGCTCTATTTCGATTACGGAACCGATATTGATGTTGCCCTGCAGGACGCTTCCAGAAATCTTGAGCTGGCCCGTACCCAGATGCCGCAGGATATTGATCCGCCCCGAATATTTAAATACGATCCATCACAAGACCCGGTTTATGTAGCCGGATTTAGTTCTACTATGCGTTCGCCCATTGAAGTCCGGGACTGGATGGAAAACGAGCTAGCTCCTCAGCTATTGGCTATACAGGGAGTTGGCGGTGCCCAGGTTGCCGGTGGCTTACTGCGCGAACTTCAGGTAATTCTGGATGTTGACCGGCTTAACTCCTACGGGCTCACCATGAATGATGTAACCACCGCTCTCGAAGAAGAAAATCGGGATATTGCAGCCGGCCAGGTTACCTCTTCCCGGTTTGATGTTATGGCAAAAACCGACGGTAGATTTGTATCCGTTGATGATATTGCCGATGTGCAGCTTAGAATACCAAATACCGATCGGACAATACCACTTTCTGAGGTTGCTGAGGTAAAAGATACGCATCGCGAAGAACGTCTCTTTGTTCGGCTCAACGGGGAAGCTTCCATGCAGCTCTCCATCACAAAACTGCCTGAAGCCAACACGCTGCAGGTAATTGAAGGGGTAAAATCTGAACTCGATCGCCTTGAGGGCAGCGGATTTATTCCTGCTGATATTCAGTATCAAACCACAACCGATCAATCCTTTTTTATAAACAGTTCAATTGGGGCTGTAAGTACCGCAGCCATACTGGGGGGTGTATTAGCAATGCTGGTAGTACTTCTTTTTCTTGGTAGCCTGAGAAAAAGCTTTGTTATCGGTCTATCTATCCCGATTGCGATTATGGCCACATTTGCCATGATGGGGCTCGGAAATCTAACGCTCAATATTATGAGTCTCGGCGGGCTTGCGCTGGGTGTAGGCCTCCTTCTTGATAACGCCATCGTGATGCTCGAAAATATTTTCCGACACAACGAAGAGCTTAAAAAATCTGCCGATGACTCTGCTCACGAGGGCGCTGCTGAAGTTTCTTCGGCAGTAGTTGCTTCTACGATGACAAATCTTGCGGCTGTTTTACCATTTTTGCTGATCACCGGCCTGGCTTCTATGTTGTTCAACGAGCTTATTCTAACGATTGCTTTTGCAATCCTGGCATCACTTGCGGCAGCACTTACACTTGTTCCCATGCTGGCCGCACTACTTTCCAAAGTAAAATATAAGAGCGGACTTGAGGAAAGTCGTTTTAACAGGCGATTTAATTCCGGGCTTAAAAAAATGACAGGTATATATGCTGCATCACTTCGCCGTGTCTTACGGCTGAGGTGGGTGATTGCAGCGGGGGCCTTTTTACTGCTTGCAGGGGTTTTATATTTGATGGATGATCTGGGAAATGAATTTCTGCCGCAGGTAGATGATGGAAATTATGGTGTGAGGATGAGCCTCCCTCCCGGTGCACCACCCGATGTTACGAACGATTATTCAAAATGGATGGAAGAAGCCATTGCTGAAATGCCCCATGTGGAAAGTGTATTTGGCCTGATTGGAGGCCACCTGTCTGAAGGTGTGATAAATGAACGCCCGGGTACGGCACGGTTCAGCGTTAACCTTGTGCCGGCTTCTGAAAGGAGGGATATGTCTCCCAACGAGTGGGTAAATATGATGCAGGACAAGCTCGATTCACTTGCTGTTCCGGGTGCCAGGATGAATGCGTCTCCGCCCAGTATATCAGGAATCAGAACCAATCCGGCCGGCTCACAAATTTCTATTGGAATAGTAGGTGATGATGTTGATGTGCTGGATGAAATCGGCCGAGATTTAATTTTTGAACTTGATGATATTCCCGGTCTGATCAACTTTGAAATCAGTCGTGATGACCGTAGTCCGCTTTTGGAAGTTGATGTGGACAGTGAACGTGCATCAGCGATGGGTATAAAAGCTGCCAATGTGGGCGATGCTGTTCGAACGGCCGTCCTTGGAAGTGTGCCCACGAGGTTTGCTACGGGCAGTGCCGAATATGATATTCGGGTTATGCTGCCGAAAGATCAGGTGAAGCATGACGAAGATCTGAGTCAAATTTTAATGTTTCGTCCCGATGGCGGTTCGGTTCCGCTCGCAGATATTGCCTCCTTCCGGCTTGTGGATGGCCCGGCTCACATTGAAAGGGAAAACCAGGTGCGTATAATGCGTATGGAAGGCGAAGTAAATCCAAATGTATCGGATGTGGGCACCGTAAATGATGAAATCCGGGAGCGAATGGCAGGGTATGAACTTCCACAAGGTTACAGTCTGATCTTCGGCGGTGAGGAGGAGGCTATACAGGAAACCAATCGCACACTTTTTATCGTAACTCTGCTGGCCATATTTCTTGTTTTTGTAGTAATGGCTGTTCAGTATGAACGCCTCGCAAATCCGCTTGTCATATTAACGGCTGTACCACTCGCACTGATTGGAGTGGGTGCGGCGCTGCTGATAACGGGGACAAATCTCAGTGCCCCGGTTCTACTTGGGGTGATTCTTTTAGTGGGAATTGTGGTGAATAATGCCATTTTGTTAGTGGAATACATCGAAATTGGCAAAGAGGAAAAAAACCTTGATACATTCGAAGCCGTTGTTGATGCTGGGGCCATTCGTTTCCGCCCTATTTTAATGACAACACTCACAACAGTCTGTGGAATGCTGCCTCTTGCTATTGGTATGGGAGAAGGATCAGAGCTGATGCGCCCTCTTGCGATTTCTGTTGTGGGCGGTCTGCTGGTGTCCATGTTCCTGACACTGTTTGTGGTTCCGAGCTTGTACCTGATTATTAATACGTTTAGTGAATGGCTGAAACGAACTCTTACCGGAGGCGAAGGCTCACAGTTGCAGCCAGCAACCGTAACTGCCAATGGTGATCCGGTTACGCCGGCCAAACCACCCCAAAAGCTTAAGAAAGAACCGGTTGACGGGGAATAAAATCTATTCCGTAAAGTACTGAGTTACACAAACTGCCATCGGCACATCAGCCTGATTGCCGGTCTGTTCCAGTTCCCCGGTTTCCTGGTCTCTTCTGAAAACCACGACGTTATCATCATCCCGGTTTGCAACAAACAGATACTCACCCCGGCTGTCAATCATAAAGTTCCGGGGATGGCCACCTATTGTTGATTCATGACCGACCAGGGTAAGTTCACCTGTAGATTGGTCAATAGAATAAATAACGAGACTGTCATGACCGCGATTGGTTGCGTAGAGAAACCGGCCATCCGGGGAAATATGAATGTCCGCGGCTGAACTGGATCCCTCAAAATCGTCGGGAAGCATGCTAACACGTTGAATTTGGTTCAAAGCTCCGTTTGTCTCATTGACTTCAAAAACAGCAACGGTAGAGCTGAGCTCTTCTGCTGAATAAGCAAAACTACCATTGGCATGGATTGTAAAGTGTCTTGGACCGGAGCCGGGAGTACTTTCAACATACGGTGTTTCGGCAGGCGTGAGGGTGCCGTTGGTTTCATGAACTTTATAAATCATAATTTTATCAATCCCTAAATCAGAAACGTAGATAAAACGGCCGTCAGCCGAGGGATCAACTGCGTGAACGTGCGGATTATTTTGGCGCTGTTCATTGATACTGCTTCCTTCGTGATGGACAATATCCACCGCTTCGGTCAGACTGCCATCTTCGTTTATTACAAAAACACTCAGATTTCCTTCGCTGTAATTCGATACATAAACATATCTCCCAAGCGGATCCACACTGACGTGGGCAGTTCCCCGTCCCTCAACAGATTGTTCATTCATCAGGGACAGCCGGCCGGTTTCGGAATCGATCCTGTAGGCAGACACGGTTCCATAATCGGTGTCATTGGTGAACGGTTCATCACTTACGGAGTAGAGGATATTTCCATCCGGATGAATGGCCTGGAAATTCGGGCCTTCGCGATCACTGACAACCTGGATTTGATTCATCTCTCCGGCGTCGCGATCAAACTCAAAAACATAAAGTCCTTCACTACCGCGATCATGAAATGTACCCACATAGATGATCTCTTTTGACGTTTGTTGTTCTGTACACCCAGTAAAACCCATTGCTAACACCATCACGAAAAATCCGAAAACTATTTTATACATTTATTTTTATTTGTTGAATGAAATTGATTTCAAAATTGAAATTACCCGCTGAATCAGGAAGAATCTATTTTGAATCTAATATGGAAAAGTAGATCATTTGTTCAAAAGTATTCTTTTTGAAGTGGGGCGATTTTTAACTGTGCAATTAATTAATGCCATGAACATCGAAGAATACCGCAATTTTTGTCTTTCTTTTTCCGGAGCCACAGAAGATCTGCCGTTTGATGAAAATACGCTCTGTTTTAAAATAATGGGGAAAATATTTTCGATTTGTGATATCGAGGAATTTGAAAGTATCAACCTGAAGTGTGACCCGGTTAAAGCAATAGAATTGCGCGAAACCTATCCGGACGTGGTGGTTCCCGGTTATCACATGAATAAAAAACACTGGAACACGGTGAGCATGCAGAGCAATCTGCCGGATGAATTAATCAAAAAGTGGATCACCAATTCGTATAACCTGGTTGTAGCAAAGCTGCCGAAGAAAGATCGCGAGAAATTATCGGGCTGAGTTTGAATCTAAATTCGCGACTCTTTCAGGATCTGTCGAACTCTGAAAGGTCGTTTTAGATTACATTAAAACTCAAAAAATCCGAAATTTCAGGGTTCGAGAACAACGTCCGAAATTACAGGCAGATGATCGGATGGAAATCGTCCGTCGTACCGGTCATCCAGAATTCTGTGATTCAAAACTCTGATGTTATCTGTTACAAATATGTAGTCGATTCTCGATTCGGGCGGACGAAGCTCTTCCCAGTTGTTAAAAGTGGCGGTGGGTCCTTCGTGTTCTGTTTCTGAAGCGTACCTGGCATCTTGAATCCCCGGCGCATCAGCCATCACTGAATAGGCTTCGGATGTTTCCGGCACGTTAAAATCTCCGGTGATGATGACGGGAATATTTTCATCGAGATCCGAGATAAAATCGATCATCATTTTTGAACTTTCTACCCTGGCTTGTTCACCAATGTGGTCAAAATGAGTATTGATGACATAAAAATTTTGCTCCGTTTGTAGATCGGTAAACTTTGCCCAGGTAACAATCCTGGTAATGGCCGCATCCCAGGAAACAGATCCGGGAGTATGAGGGTTTTCAGACAGCCAGAAAGTATTCGTGGCTACAAGGTCAAGACGGTCTTCTTTGTAAAAAATGGGTGAAAACTCACCAGCATCACGGCCGTCATCGCGACCCACACCCACCCAGGAATATCCCGGAAGCCGCTCCTGAATCTCATCCAGCTGGTGGCGCAGCGCTTCCTGAACACCGATTATATCGCTGCCATATTTTGGCCCCATCATTTCAGCAACGGCATCTTTCCGGTGCGGCCACGCGTTGATTCCGTCATCCGGATTGTCAAACCGGATATTGTACGACATCACCGTAATGGACTCAGAATCGCTATTATTGATAGTTACTTTCTCTGATGGTTGAAAAGCCATTGAAGTACAGAAAAGTGCAATTAACAGTGGAAAAATTTTCATGATGGTTAATTCTGATGTTTACAGGTTTTAAGCTTCAGGTAACGGGGTTTTAATGTAAGGAGATTAATTAATCAGCATATTCTACCAGCTCCCATAAATCGCTCCAAACACGTTCGCGAATGGAATCGGCAAAATCTTCGAACTCATCCACATCCATATCAGGGTGAACATTCATGATGACCTCACGGGTAATGCCCATTTCAATCTGTTCCAGATTGTTGTAAAAATCTGTTGTGATGAAATTGTAATCTACCGTAGTACCTGTTGGAAATATGAGGCGATTAAAATTCCATCCGTCCATTCGGTTATTATCGGTTTGATGCTGATGAAGCGGTTTTGCGATGTCGATTTCCAGCTCCAGGTATTCATCAATGGTGTGAGGGATGGCATACATAAAATTGGCATTGATATACCGGCTTGGCGGGTTGGCCTCTCCATACACCTCGGCTTCGGTAGTCCAGATTTCAGAGTGAACCGCGTAGGATAATTTCATTTGATGATCGTTTCCTTCTCGTAAAGAAAGGATTGTATTTCGTTCAGGTGTTTGCAGGCTGTTTAGATCTGAAGAAATTTCAATCGTTACAAAATTGTACCAGGCGCTTGCGTTACTGCTGAAGGGTACACGGTAGAGTCGCCATGCCAGCCGATCTGAATTATTAATCTGATTTTGATGGGCTCCCTTCCATTCTTCCACCTTATCCATGAAACTGTCCAGGTTTTCCCTGTCCACATGATAATAAGTTACTTTTTGGTAATTCCCGGGCTCAGACTGAGCAAAAAGTGACTGAATCGAAAACAGGGTAAAGAAAATGATAAAAACAGGTGCTAAAAAACGAGTCATGGCTTTCAAATTCGGTGGATTTTCATTCATGGCAATATATAGAATTGTTGCATTGATCTCTCATCATTCAGACGAATTGAAATAATAGGTTAAGATCAGTACTGTCCAAGACATTTTAACATTTAATAAATAAATTCGCAGAGTCCCGCCGATATTCTGCGTAAATCTGCGGGTAACTCAGCGAAAATCTGCGAGATAGAAAACAGATTTTATCAAAGACAGTAAACGTTATGATATTTTCCCCAATCGTTTTGGACAGTTATAGTTTAAGATAAGTGACAACCGTCAATTTGAATGGGTTTATATGTTACTCCGAAGCGTCGCGAAACTTCTTCTCTTTTGCCATAAGGCCAAAAGCAATCCATACCGTAGTAGCTACGATAAGCGCGGTAGCACCGAATGGCAGCCCGAAATAAACGGCAAACAGTGCTCCTCCCCAGGTGGGACCGATCATTCGTCCCAGCCCCGAAAGTCCCTGCGATGCTCCCATCACAGCGCCCACATTATCATCATCGGCCTCTTTGGAGATCAGGCTGGTAATGGTTGGTGTATTTAAGCTTTTTCCGAGAGCCATTATTCCAAGAAAAAGAGCCAGAGTAAGCATGTTGTGAGCCAGCGGAATCAGGCCAAGACCAATTACCATCAGCACGTTGCCGACCATAAATAGTTTTTCTTCAGCAAAAATATTGGTAAGTGGTTTGATGAGAAATCCTTGTACAACTACGGCAATAATCCCGATATAGAAGAACTGAATTCCTACCTCTTCGGCGGTCATGCCCAGTTCACCCTCAGCGAAAAGCGGAAATGCACTATAGAGACTCGATTCACCAAATGAGAGAAGAAAAAATCCGATTACCAACGGGATTAAATAGCCGCGGGCAGATTTCCCTTTTTGTTCGGACAGCAGTTTCCAGAAGCGGGGAGTAAATACACTGGGCCGGCGGAAAGCAGCTTCGCGGGGTTTGGATGTATCAACGGTTTCGGGGAGTTTAAACAGAACCATTAAAAAACTACACAGAGAAAGGAAGGCTGCAAAAAACCCGGGAAGAGCAAAGCGGTTAGAGCTCATCCATTCTGAAAATTGGACAAATCCCGCATTGGCCACCATCTCGTGGAATGTCGGGTGTATCAGTGCAGTTGCGGTGGCGGGGCCAATTACAAAACCGATTCCGAATGCAGCGCCAATCAAACCCATTCCGCGGGCGCGGTTTTCGCTGTCGGTTACATCAGCTATGTATGCCTGTGCAGTGGAGATATTTCCACCCATCATGCCTGCAACAATTCTTGAAAAAAACAGCACTCCAAGAGATTCAGCCAGTCCGAAAATAATGTAGGCTATAACGGCTCCCGCAGTACTCATTAGCATTATGGGCCGGCGCCCGATGCGGTCAGACCAGCTTCCCCAGATCGGAGAAAAAATGAGCTGCATGAATGAATAAACACTGTAAAGAAGCCCGATCATGACCGCCGAAGCCGCAAATTCCTGTGCATAAAACGGCAAAAGCGGCAATACGATCCCGAAGCCGAGGAGATCGATCATCACTACAAGAAATACAGTTGCTAAGGCCGGTTTATTCATGAAATTTTGCAGGTTTACAGACCCGACAAGATAGACTCTTTAGATAAACATTTCATGAATGATGTGATTAAATTAAATTTTTTGATAGGAGCTCTGAAAATTCTTAATGTCATTGTAATCTAAATAGTGTTGATGAAATCAACAGGTTACCAAACAATAAGAACTACTGCTGTTGCAAATTTATAAATGAACCATTCAAAAGCTCCGCTTTCACTCCTGTGTCATGATTCAATTTGCTCAAAATTGCTATGTAGCATTGCTTTATTAATCTTTTTTTCAGGCATAACCGGCTGCGCTCCCGAACCAAAATTTGACTTGGAAGAGGGAGACCGAATAGCCATTATCGGGAATTCCCTTGCCGATCGCATGCAGCACAGCGGATGGCTCGAAACCTATATTCAGGCCAATCATCCGGACAAAAATATTCACATTCGGAATCTTGGCTTTACAGGAGACCAGGTTCACCACCGCCCGCGCGCTCACGAAAATTTTGGCGATTCGGATTCCCACCTTTCAAACGTAAAAGCCAGCGTAATTTTTGCCTTTTTCGGTTACAACGAATCGTTTGATGACCGTCCGGAGGAGTTCAGAGCTCATCTGATTTCCTGGATAGATCATACCAGGCAACAGCGATATGACGGTGTGGAGCCTCCGCGTATTGTCCTGTTCTCACCGATTTCACACGAAAACCTGTACGATCCTAACCTGCCTGACGGTAGTGAAAACAACCGACGGCTTGCCGCATACACCGAAGTGATACAGGAGGTAGCCCGTGATCATGATATAACCTATACA
>LKMJ01005570.1_pt1 | contig 11866 bp, 8 predicted proteins | sample 643391 | NCBI WGS metagenome assembly LKMJ01 (sample SAMN04112250, study PRJNA286221) | soda lake metagenome | biome: soda lake; feature: Kulunda Steppe; material: water; isolation source: sample PL-Br10 brine of Picturesque Lake | place: Russia: Kulunda steppe | collected 2010-07
GACAGCGGACCGAGGTCCGCGGGCGACCGCCCGAACTGCAGGATCACGAAGACCAGCACGAAGGTGCCGACGAGCTCGGTGATGAAGTTCATCGCGGGGTTGCGGATCTCCGGGCCAGTGGAGAACACGGCCAGCTTCAGGCCGGGGTCGTCCGTCGCCTCGAAGTGGTCCTTGTACGCCAGCCAGGCGACAGCGGAGCCCAGGAAGGCACCCACCATCTCACCACCGAGGTACGCGAAGAACTCGGCGGGCGTGAACTCGACACCGGCCGCCAGGAGGCCGAAGGTCACGGCCGGGTTGATGTGCGCGCCGCTGTCGAACGCGACGTACACGCCGGAGAACACCGCCAGGCCCCATCCGAAGTTGATGAGGAGCCACGCGCCGCCGCCACCACCGCCGTTGCCCTTGGTCTTGGCCAGGACGACGTTCGCGACGACGCCACAGCCGAGCAGCAACAGCATGAAGGTGCCGGCGACCTCCGAGATGAAGATCTCGCCTACTGATAGGTCCATGTCTCACTCCCTCGTCCGGTCGCTCCAGGTCGGTGGCTCCCCAACGCTGACGTTCGTTCGCCAACTCCACCACATCCACCGGTGCCGGACATCCCGGTGGAACCCGGATGCAAGACGGAGGAAACATGGAGGACAAGAAGGTTCGTTCAGCAATGCCGAACCCGCACTGGCCGCCTACCGCTGTTCGGCGCTGTCAGACGGACCGCCGCGCTCGTGAAGGCGTTCACGAGGTGCACAGCACCGCTTCGGGCGCGTCTGTCGCCGGGAAAGGGGCCCTCTAGGGCCGTTCGGCAAACCTACGATGAGGGTAGTAACTGGTCGGCATAGCCGAACGAAGCATCTCAAACCCGCGAGAGAGATCGTGGCACAGCCGCGGCAACGACCGCTCAGTCGCCCTGGAGCGGCACCCAGAGGCGGACCTCACATCCCCGGCCCGGGGCGGCATCCACCTCGACGCGACCGTCCTGGGCGACGATCCGACCCCGCACAGAGCGGGCCAGGCCCATCCCTTCGCTCACGATCGCCGGGTCGAAACCCCCGCCGTCGTCCCGCACGGAGACGAACACCTCCGTCTCCAGTGGCTCCGCGTAGACCACGATCCGGGTCGCAGCGGCGTGCTTTCCCACGTTGGTCAACGCCTCACCCACCGCTCCGGCGACGGCCTCGACCACCTCGGCGTCCAGTTCCGGCAGATCGTCGGGGATCAGCACCTGGGTGCGGACGTGATGGCGTGTCTCTGCACGGTCGGCAACCGCACGCAGGGCAACGCCGAGCCTGCCACGGCCGTCAGCCTGATCGACGCCGGTGACCGGGGCACCTCCCGCTGGTGGAGCCGAGGGAGCGCTGGCTTGCCCTGCCGGAGCGACAGCTGCCGAAGCGACGGCTACCGGACCGAGCAGGTACGCCCTGAGCTCCCGCTCCTGATCGCGGGCCAGGCGTGCGAGCTCAGGCGTCGGAGCACGACGCTCCACGATGGCCAGGGTCTGCAGCACGCCGTCATGGAGGCGACGCGCCATCTCCTCGCGCGCCTCGAGGGCCGCCACCGCCCGCTCGGCCCGCAGCAGACGGTGCTCCGCGCGGCTCAGCAACCGACTGGCATAGCCCGCGGTCCAACCGGCAAGTCCGTACAGCACCGTGGTGGTCAGCAGGGAGAGCCCCTGCTCCGGATCGAGTGGACCGAGCCAAGGCTCGGCTGCAGGTGCGACGTTGGCCACGGAGGAGAGGGCACGAGCGGCACCCAACAGCGCCCCGGTAGCGGCGCCGACCGAGGGTCCGAGTGCCACACCGGCAGCCAGCACCGACGCGATCGGCCAGGCGACCCCCAGCGGCTGGCGGGCGGTGAACACATGGGGGGCGGCGTAGACGAAGCCGTCGGCCAGCTGGATGGCGGCCGCGACCCCGACCTCGACGCCGACCGCTGGCGGCCCGGCCAGCCGCTGTGGGTCCCGACGCAGCAGCCAGGTGAGCCATCCCGTCACGAGCCCGGCAACCACGACCAACAGCACGGCGGTTCGTGGCGCCACCAGGCTGCCTCTGGCCAGCACCAGGACCACAGCCATCCAGGCCCAGGCCAGCCAGCGGAAGGCGGCCAGGCCCTTGAGCACGGTCCGACGGGTCTGCTCCACGCCGCGCACGTTAGGCGGCCCGCAACGAGGACCGGCCGCGGAGCTGCACACCCAGGGGGTGGCGCTCCGCGGCCGGAGGCGCGGGGCCGCACCCCCCGCGCCGGTCGTGCCGACCACCGGTCACCGTGGTCGCGAGCCCGTGGACCGCGCCAGGTGACCGGCAGCCGTGAGCCTCAGGCGGTTGTGGCCGGTCCGGTCAGGCCCATGGCGGCGTGCGCCGCGGCCAGACGGGCGACCTCGATGCGTGAGGCCGAGCAGGACACGTGGTTCATCCCCACCTGGTGGCAGAGGTGGATCGACTCCGGGTCACCGCCGTGCTCACCGCAGATGCCGGCCACCAGGTCGGGCTTGGCCTCGCGCCCCTCGGTGACCGCCATCTCGACCAGACGGCCGACACCCGCGGGGTCCAGGGAACGGAAGGGGTCGACCGGCAGCAGCTCCTGCTCGAGCGCGGCGGGGATGTAGCTGGCCTCGACGTCGTCGCGCGAGAACCCGAAGGTCAGCTGCGTGAGGTCGTTGGTACCGAAGGAGAAGGCGTCCACCAGCGGTGCCAGGTCCTTGGCACGCAGTGCGGCACGCGGGGTCTCGATCATCGTCGCGGTGGTGTAGGCCACCTCGACACCGGTCTCCTCGATGACCTCCTTGGCCGTGGCGTGGATCAGGTCGATCCCCCACTTCAGCTCCTGGGAGGTCGCCGTCAGGGGCAGCATGATCTCCGGGCGGGGGTCCCCGCCAGCCTGCGTGCGGGCCGCCGCAGCACCGATGATCGCCCGCACCTGTGCGGCGTAGACGTTCGGCCGCAGGATGCCCAGTCGAAGGCCGCGCACACCCAGCATCGGGTTGTGCTCGTGGTAGAACTCAGCGGCCTCGAGCAGCTTGGCCTCCTCCTCGCTGAGTCCCTCGGCCTGCTCCTTGAGCCGCAGCTCGAGGGGGTCGGGTAGGAACTCGTGGAGCGGCGGGTCGAGGAGGCGGACGACGACGGTCTTGCCGTCCATGACCTCGAAGACGGCCTCGAAGTCCTCCTTCTGCTGCGCCTCGAGGGGCTCGAGGGCGGCGCGCTCCTCCTCCTCGGTCTTGGACAGGATCATCTGACGGATCAGCGGCAGCCGGTCACCCAGGAACTGGTGCTCGGTCCGGCACAGGCCGATGCCCTCCGCACCCGCCTCCAGCGCCCTGCGGGCGTCGTCGGGGGTGTCGGCGTTGGCCCAGACGTGCAGGGTGCGCTGCTTGTCGGCGTAGACCAGCAGCTTGGCGACGTTGGGGTCGTCCTCGGGGATCTCGAGCTCCACCTCGCCGATCACGACCTGCCCGGTGGTGCCGTCGATGGAGATGACATCGTCGGCGTGGATCACGGTGCCGCCCACGGTGACGGTGCCGGCCTTGGCGTCGATCTTGAGTTCGTTGGCGCCGCAGACCGCGGGCTTGCCCAGACCGCGGGCGACCACGGCGGCGTGGCTGACCAGCCCACCGCGGGCGGTCAGCATCCCGGCGGAGGCGACCATGCCCTCGAGGTCCTCGGGCGAGGTCTCCGGGCGCACGAGCACCACGGACTCACCGGCCTCGCCGCGCTCCTTGGCCTCCTGCGAGGTGAGCACGACCTTGCCGACCGCCGCACCGGGGGAGGCGGCCAGACCGGTGGTGATGGGCTCCGGCGCGTCGGGGCCGAAGCGGGGGTGCAGCATCGCCTCGAGCTGCTTGGTGGTGACGCGCTTGAGCGCCTCCTCCTCGTCGATCAGGCCCTCGTCGACCATCTCCACCGCCATGCGCAGGGCCGCTGCGGCGGAACGCTTGCCGACGCGGGTCTGGAGCATCCAGAGCTTGTCGCCCTCGATGGTGAACTCCACGTCGCACATGTCGCGGTAGTGCTGCTCGAGGGTGGAGAGGGTCTCCTCGAGCTCCGTCTGGGCGTTCGGGAAGCTGTGCCCGAGCGCGCTCAAGGGCTCCACGGCGCGGGTGCCGGCCACCACGTCCTCACCCTGGGCGCCCACGAGGAAGTCGCCGTAGTGGACGTTCTCGCCCGTGGCGGGATCGCGGGTGAAGGCCACGCCCGTGGCGGAGCGGTCACCGAGGTTGCCGAACACCATCATCTGCACGTTGACGGCGGTACCGAGGTCGTCGGGGATGCCCTCGATGCGGCGGTAGGCCTTGGCGCGGTCGCCGTTCCAGGAGTCGAACACCGCCTCGATGGCGACCTTCAGCTGCTCACGGGGGTCTTCGGGCAGCTCCTTGCCCGCAGCGGCGATGGTCTCACGGTGCTTGGCGACCACCTCGGCGAGCTGCTCGACGGTCAGGTCACGCTCGCTGGCAACACCGGCGGCCTCGTTGGCATGCTCGACGTTGTGGTCGAAGAGTTCGCCGTCGACGCCGAGCACCACCTTTCCGAACATCTCCAGGAAACGGCGCGTGGCGTCCTGGGCGAACCACTCATCACCCATCGCGGCCAGGCCGGGAGCGGTCTGGGGCATCGCGCCGAGGTTGAGGACGGTGTCCATCATCCCCGGCATGGAGAAGACCGCGCCGGAACGCACGGACAGCAGCAGGGGGTTGTCGGGGTCGCCGAGCTTGCGGCCCACCTGTTCCTCGAGCTGCTGGAGTGACTCCTCCACCTGATCGAACAGCCCCTCCGGCGAGCCGCCCTCGTCCATGTACCTGCGGCAGGCCTCGGTGGTGACGATGAACCCGGGCGGCACCGGCAGGCCGATCCGGGTCATCTCGGACAGGTTGGCTCCCTTGCCGCCGAGCAGCGACTTCTGATCGGCGCTGCCCTCGCTGAAGGGCATGACGTAACTATCGGGTGTCATGTTCACGGTCGTCCTCTACGTGCGGTCGGATGTCGAGGTGAAGACTCTGCCAGCGCGGCTGGCGTGCGGGACCGGTCCACCCTGGGACCGGAGCCGAGTCGACACGGGCAGTGTGGTCGCAGGGAGAGGACCACGTCCACCGAAGATAGGACCAACGGCGCGCCAGCGGCTACCAACCGATGTCCACCCAGGGTTCTGCGACCCTGCGCGGCGCGCGGTGTGCGGCGCGCGTGGCCTGCGGCGCGCGGTGTGCGGCGCGCGTGGTCGGCGATGCGCGGCCTGGGATGCGCGGTCTACGAGACGCGCAGTGCACGGCACGCACGACGGGCGGCCTTCAGGCGAAGCGCACCAGCGCGTAACGCTTCTTGCCCGCCCGGAGCACCGCGGTGGTATCGCTGGCGAGGTCGCCGGGACCGAGCCGGTACCGGGGATCCTCGATGCGGGCGTTGTTGAGCCTGACCGCCCCCTGCTCGACCAGCCGGCGCGCTTCCGCGTTGGCACGGGTCAGGCCCGCCGCAGTCATCGACTCCAGCAGTCCCACGCCCTCGGCATCGAGACGGGCGCGTTCCAGGGTCACGCTCAGCGCCCCCTCGAAGGCCGCCGCCAGCACGGTGTCGTCGAGCCCGACGAAAGGCTCGTCACCGAACAGCACCGCCGTGGCCCGCTCCGCGGCGGCGACCCCGGCGTCACCGTGGATGATCCGGGTCGCCTCACGGGCCAGCTCACGGTGCGCGACACGGGCCGCCGGATCCCGTGCCAGCTCACGCTCGAGTTCCTCGATGCGATCGAGGTCGAGGAAGGTGAACAGCTTGAGGAAGCGCACGACATCGGCGTCGGCCGCGTTCATCCAGTACTGGTAGTAGGCATAGGCGCTGGTCAGCGCCGGGTCGAGCCAGATCGCGTTACCTGCGGACTTGCCGAACTTCGCGCCGTCGGCGGTGGTGAGCAGCGGCCACACCAGCCCGTAGGCCTGACCACCTCCGCGCCGGCGGATCAGGTCGATGCCGGCGACGATGTTGCCCCACTGGTCGGAACCACCGCCCTGGAGCACACAGCCGTGCTGCTCGTAGAGGTGGGCGAAGTCGAAGGCCTGGAGCAGCTGGTAGCTGAACTCCGCGTAGGTCAGTCCCTGCTCACGCTCCTCGAGCCGGCGCTTGACGGAGTCACGGGCGATCATCTGGTTGACCGATGCGTGGACGCCGACGTCGCGCAGGAAGTCGAGGACGGTGACCCCACGGGTCCAGTCGTGGTTATCGACCAGCAGGCCGCCGGTAGCTCCCTGACCGTCGAGGTCGAGCACCAGCCCGAGCTGCCGGCGGATCCCCGCGAGATGGCGCTCCAGGGTGCCCTCGTCGAGCACCTCGCGTTCGGTGTCGCGTCCCGACGGATCACCGATCCGCCCCGTGGCACCGCCGGCCAGGGCGATCGGGCGGTGCCCGCAGCGCTGGAGCCAGGCCATGGCCATCATGCCGACGAGGTTGCCGGCGTGCAGCGAGGGAGCGGTCGGGTCGAACCCCACGTAGTAGGTCACCGTGCCGCTGGCGAAGGCCGCCGACAAGCCGGGTTCGTCCGTGACATCCTGCACGAAGCCACGGGCGCGCAGCACCTCGAGCGCGCCCCCGGACGGGGACGCCGCGGCAGGGCGGGGCGCGGACGACACGTTCATGGGCCCCACGCTACCGCGACCGCGATCGCCGGTTCAGCTCCAGGCTGGCAGGTTGGCGCGCAGCTGCGCCGGTGGCGTCACAGCCGGAACCTGGCGCGCTGCCATCCACTCGGGCATCCCGTCGGCCCAGACGTAGGTTTCCGGACCCACGGTGCCGTCCAACACCTTGGCACGGATGTCATCGAGGCTGATCGGACCACGCTGCTCGGCACCTTCGAGGTGGTACCACCGGGCGGGGTCGGGCTGGTTGCTGCCGTGCTCGCTCACGTGCGTCTCCGCGGTCGGCCGTGACCGGGCACGGTAGCGGTCACGGCGCCGCTGCGTCAGCCCAACGCACCGCCACCCCCGAGCCAGGTTGTCCAGGCCCCCTCCGGGAAGCACGCGGGGCTACGCCCTGCCGTGAGCCGGCATGCGTCCACGGGGGCCTGCCTGCACGGCTCGGTGGGTCCCAGCGGCGAACTGCAAGACTCGACCGCTATCGTGATCGCTCTCCCACCTTCCGGGGGCTACGGATGAGCGAGGACGACCGCACACGCTGCCGCTGTGCCGTGCTCAACGTCATGAGCGGCGAGGTGGCGCGCGAGTACGCGCGCTACCACCTCCACGTCGAGCGCACCGACGGGATGGGACGCCAGGTCCACCGCTGCGAGGAGAGCGGCGTCAGCTGGATCGAGGAACGGCGACCCTCGGGCTACAGCGAGGAGGTTACGGTCCTCCGGCGCGCCCCCGACTGACGCAGGGCCGCCCGTCAGCCATCTGCGTCGGTCAGCGCCAGCCGGATCCGTCGGAAGCCGCGACCCTTGGACTCCACCTTGGCGATCCGAACGGTGCCCACCTCAGCGGTCGTGGCGACGTGGGTACCGCCATCGGCCTGCCGGTCGAGGCCCACGATGTCCACGACACGCACCTGCGTCAGCGAGGCCGGTAGCAAGGACACCTTCGTGCGGATCAGCGAGGGGTCCTGATCGGCCTCCTTCCGTGGCAGGAAGGCGATCTCCACGGGGCGCGCGGCTGCGAGTTGCGCCTGGAGTTCCTCCTCGAGGGATGCCTTGTCCTCGGGATCCCACTCCGGCAACTCGAAGTCCAGTCGGCCGATGCCGGGCTCCATGTTGCCGCCGGTGACGGGGCTCGAGAACCGGTCCCAGACCACACCACACAGGGCGTGCATCGCCGTGTGAGTACGCATCAGGCGGTAGCGACGCTCCCAGTCGATGTCACCGTGCACGGTGGTCCCTGCCGCGGGGAGCCCTCCCTCGAGCCAGTGCCACACCCCGCGACGATCTTCCGCGACCCGCACGACCTCGAGGCGATCGTCGCCGATGGTCAACCGCCCCGTGTCGTGGGGCTGGCCGCCGCCCCCGGGGTAGAACACGGTGCGGTCGAGCAGCACACGACCATCATCGGGGTCGATGTCGACCACCGTGGACTCGACGCTACGGGCGTACTGGTCCGTGGAGTACAGGCGCTCGGTCACGTTCTTCTCCTCGAAGTGGCACGGTTGCGGCGGCAACGTGACGACAACGTGGCGGTGGCGGGGGTGGTGTCGACGGGCCGCGCGCACCGTAGCGAGACCGAACGCCTACCCTGCCCACCATGCGCTGCCCAAGCTGCCTCGATGAGTACGAACCGGACATGGTCCGGTGTGCCGCCTGTGGCGTCGACCTGGTCCCTGAGGAAGAGCTCGAGGCCGAGACCGACGCCGCGCCAGCTTCCCGGCCTCGACCGACCCGCACCGCGACGGAAGCCGGCCCCCGGCCGCTCGGACGGTTCCACCCCGACATGGTGCCGCTGGTCCTCGAGGTGATCCGCGACAAGGGCGTCGAGCACGATGTCCGCGCCCGGGACGATGAGGTCGAGGTGCTGGTGGAGCACGCCTGGCGCGACGATCTCCGTGCCGAGTTGCTGCTGCGCTGGGACGAGTTGCTCGCGGAGCTCGACGCCGACCTCGCTCCGGAGATCCTGGCGTCGGGTGCACACGCGGCCGGCTGGCTGGATGCGCCGCTGGGCAGCTACATCGACCGTGATGGCAAGCTCGTGGTCGACGCACCGCCTGAGGATGATGACGACACCCGCCGCACCCTGGGCCCGACCCTGGTGGCCGGCGGTGCGATCCTGGCCCTCGCCGGGTGGCAGGTCGTCGACGTCGGTGCCGTGATCATCGCGGGTGTCGCCCTGGTACTTGTCGGCCTGTTCATCCCGCGCTAGCCCGCCCCCACCACGCGTGTCCGCGACACCCCGGTCGATCCCTGGGCTGGCGCCCAGGGGAGGGCGGTGACGACCGGCGCTGTGCCTGGCCTCGACCGCTCCCGGCACCACCCGCTCCAGGGATCGGCCGGCCGGTCAACCGACCGCAGATCCACTCGCGAGGAGCCGGTACGACTCCACGAGGTGGTGCCAGTGGCACGCCGTGCACACCTCGACGGTGTAGACGGTCAGATCCCCGTAGCGCTCTGCGTACCGCACCAACGCTTCGGCAGGTACCGCACGACCGGAGGGCGTGCGGGGCCCCTTCCCCTCGAAGACGTAGGACACGTGCTTGAGGTCATCGCGGTTGCACAGGGGACACGGTCCGGCAGCGGCACTGCCGATGTGCCTACCGGCACGGACCAGGTCAGGGTGGGCATCGCACACGTCATCGAGGGGACGCGCGCCCTCAGTGACCTCACGCAGCAGCGACCGCCGACGGAGCCGGTAGTCGGTCCGAGCCTCCCGAGCCTGCACCTTCCCCTCACCTCCCTGAACCAACCTCTGACCGGCGCCCCTACGACAGGGACCGTCACAGGCTACGGGTGGGCGCAACCTCGCGCTGCTCCCCGTGTGACGGCGAGTACCGTCCGGGCCGCCCTCGCGCCCGGAGACCGCCATGCCTGATGACGCAGCGCAGCCCGCACCGACCCCTCCGAGCCAACCGACACCGCACGAACCGGCGCGGGAGCAGACCACCGACCAGCCCACCCAGCGCACCACCGAGCAGCCCACCGACCAGACCCACTCTCGCGCGCCCGGTCCCCCGCCCACTGCGCGCCACGAGCACATCGAGGTCCTCCAGGGCCACAGGGTCGAGGATCCCTACCGGTGGCTCGAAGCTCCCGCTCACGACCCGCAGGTGAGCGGGTTCATCGATGCCCAGGACGCCGCGGCCAGAACCCACCTCGACGCCCTCCCGGCACGGAGCGCCTTCGCGGATCAGCTCACGCAGCTGTGGGATCACCCGCGTCGCTCGGCGCCCTGGCGACGTGGCGATCGGTGGTTCCAGTTCCGCAACGACGGTCTGCAGGAGCAGGATGTGCTGTGGTCCGCTCCGGCCGAGGACACCACAGCGGCGACGTCGCGCGGAGCGCTGCCGGCGGAGGGGTGCTGGTCGGTACTCCTCGATCCGAGCTCGTGGTCCGAGGACGGCACGGTGGCACTGTCGGGAGTGGCCACCAGCGACGACGGCGTTCGGTTGGCCGTCGGACGCTCCGAGGCTGGCTCCGACTGGACGACCTGGCGGGTGCTGGACGTAGCGACGGGGGAACTACTCCCGGATGTGGTCCCGTGGTCGAAGTTCGGACCCGCCGCGTGGCTGCCAGACGCCAGCGGCTTCCTCTACACCGCCTACGAGCCGCCAGCGCAGGGCGATGAGCACGCGGCAGCCAACCGCCACCAGCAGGTGCGGCTGCACCGAGTCGGCACACCGGCCGGCGAGGATGTGCTGGTCCATACGTGCACCGACGAACCCGAGTGGGGCTTCCACCCGCAGATCAGTCACGACGGCGCGTGGGTGGTCCTGACGGTGACACGTGGCACCGACCCGGAGACGGGCGTACAGGTGGCCGCGCTCGGACCCGACGGCACCACGGGCAACGTCGACACGCTCCTGCAACCGGGGCGCGCACTGTTCGAGCCCCTCGGCGTCGTCGGTGACGAGCTGCTGGTGCTGACGGACCTGGACGCGCCGCTGGGCAGAGTGGTTGCGGTCGCACTGCCGGGGCATGAGCCGGCGCAGGGATCGGCGTCGTACGGGACGCAGGCCCGGCGCGGCGATGACACGACGGCGCTCCGCGAGGTCGTTGCCGAGGGACAGCAGCGGCTCCTCGACGCACGACTGGTCGGTGCGGAGCACGCCACCGCACGACTGGTCGGTGCGGAGCACCCCACCGCCCCAGCGAACGCCGGAGCTGGAGCCCACCTCGCTCCCACCGACGACCCCGGCACGGCCGCTGACAGCGGGCCCGCCGGGTGGCTGGTGCTCCACCGGCTCCACCACGCGACCTCGCAGCTGGAGGTGGTGGCACCGACCGACGGCGCCCAGCTGGGCACGGTGAAGCTGCCCTGGCCCGTCACGGTCACCGGCATGAGGGGTGGGCGCCGCGACGACACCCTCTACCTCGGTATCAGTTCGTTCACCGCTCCCGAGCACCTCCTGGCCTGCCACCTCCCCACGATGGTCACCCGTGACGTCTGGCGACCCGACGGGTACGCCGCAGCCGAGCGCCACACCGAGCGCCAGGCCGATCACCACGCCGACCGCCACGCCGACCGCCACGCCGACCGCCACGCCGACCGCCACGCCGAGGATGGCCTGCGCACCGCGCCAGGCGACACGCCAGGGCCGTTCGCAGAGGACCGGCTGGTCAGCGACCCGGCCACCAGCCCACCCGCCAGCACCAACGAACAGGACGGCGAGGTGGTGGTGGAGCAGGTCCACGTGCACCACGACGGCGTCGCCGTACCGCTGTTCCTCATCCACCGCAGGGACGTCGTGCCCGACGGGTGCCGCCCCACCGTGCTGTGGGGCTACGGCGGGTTCGACATCCCCGTGACACCCATGCACCGACCGGGATGGAGCGCGTGGGTGGCTGCTGGCGGTGTGCTCGCTGTCGCGTGCCTGCGCGGCGGTGGCGAGTACGGCCGGACCTGGCACGACGACGGACGCCGGGAACGCAAGACCAACGTGTTCGACGACGCCTTGGCCTGTGCAGCCTGGCTGACGGGCCGTCGGCGCGCACAGGTCCACGCCCGGGCGCTGTCACCGCACACCGACGCCGATGCGGTGTGGACACGGACCTCGCAGCTCGGCATCGAGGGCCGCTCCAACGGTGGCTTGCTGGTCGGTGCCTGTCTGACCCGGGAGCCCACGGCCTTCGGGTCGGCGGTGCCGGAGGTCGGCGTGCTGGACATGGTCCGCTTCCACCGCTTCACCATCGGGTGGGCATGGACGTCCGACTACGGCTCACCCGACGACCCCGATGACCTCGCTGTCCTGCTGCGCTACTCGCC
>LKMJ01005571.1_pt1 | contig 11865 bp, 21 predicted proteins | sample 643391 | NCBI WGS metagenome assembly LKMJ01 (sample SAMN04112250, study PRJNA286221) | soda lake metagenome | biome: soda lake; feature: Kulunda Steppe; material: water; isolation source: sample PL-Br10 brine of Picturesque Lake | place: Russia: Kulunda steppe | collected 2010-07
CCAGGTATCTTCCATGCATGCAAAGGACTACACCCGATCGAAACACATCTGTGTACAAGTAATATCCATTTTCTATTTGAAAAGCTGGCTTCAACACGTCTTGTTGGTAGCCAAACGTTTGACAAGTCTGATTTACTACCATGAAGGAACAACATCACCTGAGCAAATTGGTCCCCATATAGGAGAAGCTTGGTCGTGGAGCGCCTTGGCCTGGGGGTTCTTTCTTCTTCAGGGACAGGGTCATCCACATCCTCGTCATGACGTGAAGCAATGAAGCAGGGCTCATACACAGGTTCCATGCAAGCCGCGGCCAGCACACCCTTCATGTACCTGAGCGAGCCCACTGACCGGGGCCTGTGAGGAGCAACCGAACAATTGAATTAGAGAGATAACAATGGCAGTCCATTATGTTTTCAGTACGGAACAACACAGAGGACACTATTCTGACATAGGGAGAACAATCCAACACATGCCACTCACGTGGGTGGGGTGCTGTATGAAAATGGAGGGGGAGCATCAGACTGTGGAGTAGAATAGGATCGCTTCCTCCCCGAAACTTGGACAAAAGGACTACCACAGTCCTCAGGGAAAGGTAACCCTGGGTTGTCAATGACCTTCCCCCAGACCGCACGTCGACTCTGATACACACTACCAACACCTACAAGGAGAAAAGAAGGGAGACCCTAAAACATGCAAACCCGATTACAGCTGAGGGTGGGTTACAAAGATAGACAAGGATGCATAGTGCAGGGTAAACATGTGTACTTCACATTTGTAAAAGAATAAAAAACAGGAGTACACATGAACACACAGCCATTCAGGATCATATATACATGTCATGTTATCATTTAAGTAACGGGTTATGGGACAAATTTAATCAACCTGCCATGTTATCAGGCCCAACCTCGCACGAAACCCACCTTGAAAGGTCTTAACGCAGCCAGACAAAGTCGTCATCACCTCTGGCTTTAAATACTGTGGCAGGTTCGTCTCACGAGGGAGGTGGTGTGGCATGAGTAGGCTGTCCCCACCGAAAAGAACCTCACAGTCCGTGCTTGTGATCCTCCCCACACCAGCAATCAGGGCAGCAAGTGTCCTGCAAAAGACGCTCAAGAAGGATTTAGACTAGCAACAACCAAACAGCATGGCACATTTCAGTTTACATTCCAATGCGATGCAAATAAAGACAAGAAGCTGAGAAACATCATGATGGTGCCCCACTCACTTATAAACATGCTGGTCGTACATTGACATGGAGGAACCAAGGGTGTTGGATGCCGGAGCCGATTGGTACCACAAGTACTTCATAAATGGAACAAACGTCCGTGCAACCTTCTCCAAATAACGGTTCACCAAAGGGCTGAGTCTAGCCAGCACAGGCACCTGCATTTACGTTGGCATGGATTTCGTAAAAGGAAGCATGCAGTATAAAAACTGTCACTCAATACAAGGAGTATGCGTACTTTCAGAAACAGTGAAAACATGTACATCTATATAAATGACATTTTTGTAGTTATGCATAGTGCCAAGTCACAAACATACCCTTAGGAGTACAAGATCCACATTCAGCTTGAGGGGCTCCGCATGACGCTTCACCAATGCCCGGGTGGCCTCAACACTATCCTGGCACAGCCAGGCTACCCCACGCGTTGAGGTACGCAATGACAGGCGCTCAATGGGTATGCTTGAAGGGTCACCAGCAATGAGCAAATCTCGAGTGACAGCGTCCATGTCTTCTCGAGCAGCAAGGGCCAGCATCAGGCAGCGCTTGCCAGGCACAAAGGGGATGGGTGGGCAGCCATCAGCCACAGGGGGCAGCTTAGCCATTACCTGTGTGACGAACACAATCCAACAGACATTCAATGATTCATGCTTGGCCACCACTGTTTAGCATAAACAACATGTGCATGATTAATACATCAACACAACATGCACACAACCACTACACAAATCCACAAAGGAACACGCACCCGGTAATCACCAGGCACTGCACCCGGGGCTGTCACAGCACTCTGGTGCACAGCCGGGTCCACCTCCTCCTCAATATCTCCAGGGGCAACATCAGCATCAAGTACAGGGACATCATGGTTCGCAAACCAGCCAACATTGAGATCAGCCCAATTCGCCTTGTTGTGCAGCCGCAATTCAGCATAGCGCATATGCTGCTCTGCTTTAGTCCTATGAACAAGGCAAAAAGAAGAAGGGAGGGTTATGAACAAACTGTGATCGTCCCACAACAGCCATAAATCAGGACACCCCCTTCACCACAAAGAGCCCCCTTCAACTTGATTAGCACAACAAAAGCTCGGTGCAACTACGCACACACAACAGCATCCACATCCGCATGTGTACCTAGTGTCATGGTCCTTATGTCTTACCTTACGATCCTATCATGCTGTCCATAGTGTGTCTCCATGCACGTAGCCAGGCTCTCATGGAACAGTGGGGGAGCCAATCCAGGGTTGCCAGGGTGAAGGAACATAAATACGGTAGGATGCAAGTCGTCCCGCATCCGAACGCGATTGCTGTGTTGCATCTGGTCATCAAAGCACCCCACATTTGGGTAGTACAAGCAGTGCAGCTGCCGAAACCATGGACCGTCAACAGACACTCCAGCTTGCATGACGTACGTGACAAACTGCAGCACGACAGTCATTGACAGGACATCAAACGACCGTCAGACAAAAATGGGCAGGAGGTGCGCATGATTTCAATAAGGCAGGCCTGTGCTACAAAAGGACAAACCAAATGATACTGAAACAGTATTCAATGCAAAAACAATAGATTAAAGGCTCACCACAACATCCACACCATGGCTATGCTCATCAGGCTGTGCAACAAATTCACGTGCCCAAGAGAACTGCCCATGCTCCACTTGTTGACGAGTGACCAGGCGAATTCGGACAAGCCTGCTTGCCAGACAGAAGGAAAGGTACTATATGGAAACGATGTAATCACACACCCCGGTCTGCACCTACTTATCCGTTTCTGTCAGCACATCCAACCGAATATTGCCAAACCGTTTAGGTGAAAGATATAAACCATATAGGACAACACAACTGCAAGATTACATTAGTAACATTCACTATTGCATTAAGCACTAGGGGACACACCAAGCATTCATCTATGGTCATTGAGCAAGTTACACATGACTCCTTACCTCTTCTCGACATCCCAATTGTTGCGCTGGCACACCGCTTTACACTCATCTTGGAGAAAGCAGTAGCCAACCTCCGCAATAGAAACATAATTGGTGCACACAAACATGGGGCACCTGCATGACAATAAAAGACAAAGCCAGACTGGATCAACAACATATTCAGGTCCTACAGCAGAAAGGAACAAAACTACATAATGGCATGTCAACGCTGCATACCTATATCAGCTACATACTCACGAGTGTGGCTGGTCCTCATCAACAAGCCCACGAAGGTACGCAAGCCTCAGGTAACTGAGGAAATTTTCCTCCTTGGATGTCAGTACAACGTCTCGACCAGCCCACATGTGCCTCTCTGTGGTGCGAACCACAGTGACCTCGCGCTCGTGGGTATCCATGCTCTTATGTACCCTGATAGGAAAAAACGAGCACATCCCTTTGTGAAAAATGGCCAGCACATCTGATGTACATTGAGGACTAGGCAAGAGGGGCCAAAACACACGAATGAACAACCTAAAGGCGTGTATGGCAAGCATTCAACCTCGTGGACAAGATAAACACACACCCATACAGGTGATACATATACACCACCCCCAATCAAGGTTCAGCCTCGATATACAGCCACAAAAACACATCCATGTGCATTAAAGGCACTCACATGTCAAGGTAGTAGTTAACATCCTCGTTGCAGATGCGGTACTGAACAAGGAAAACCTTCTTGGCAGATGTGACGATGTTGGTAAGCGCATCATGGACATTGCGCATCCACTCCCGGTCAAGAAAGTCGGCCACAGTCATGGTGCGCAGCTGTGCAGCCTCATCAAGCAGAAGCGTCCAACCACGGCCGCACATAACAAGTGCCTGAGGAGGCATGCAATAATAATCAGTGGTGGGTAAATATGGCTTTACCTGCCCTCAATAACTAGAAAGGAGTCAAAGTTTGACTCAGCAGACTCCAAACATTAAATGGCTCACATGGCCATCAAATCAGGATCACAAACAAAACAACTGACCATGCTTGACAACCCCATTGATAACACACACACCTTACCTTAGACGCCTCGTACAGATGGTAAAGGCTGGGCACACACAACACGAATCTTGGGACGCTCTGAGGGCAGGCTTCCCGCAACTCTTCTCGCAACATGTGCGAATACAACCTGAAGTTGTGCGGCCTCAGCACCTCATGGTAGTACTTGGCCAGAGAGGTCAAAAACACAACAACCAACACAGGCTCTTCAGGAGGCAGAGACCCAATATAGTCGATGAGCATGTGTGTCTTTCCTGCACAGAGTGTAAACAAGACATTAACACTAGAGAAAATAAATCAAATAAATCTAATAAATCTAAAGACTCAATACATGCTAAGTGCAAGTACCTCAACTACACACATAAACACTAGGTAGTCATACAAATATTCCGTACCTGATCCAGTGGGTGCATCTACAACATTGAATGTGTTTTTGTCAAAAACTCTTGGAGGCACAACGTGACTGAGTTTCTGACCATGTGAAAGGACCAGACTCCTGCAAATAATAGAAGACTGACATATATTGTGTTTCATGCACACACACAACACACATAGACAAAACATTGAGGAACTAAGTTACAACAAGACATGGCAAAAGCCTGGTCCAAAGCAGTTCAACATACATAAACTGACAGGATCACCAGAACAAGATGTACACACTCACCCTTTGGAGTCCAATTGGACACGATGCCTCACTTCTGGGCACACAATGTCCACATTGCCGTACACCCTGGTGCGGTAGGGCACATTCAGCCAGTACATTACTTGACAGTTGTAACAAGCAATTCCCATGCCATCACACCCATTATCTCCGCGCAGCTTTACCCTAGCACTTGGGAATTTGTTTCCATCGGGTCTTAAGATGCCTGTGTTGGTAATTCTGCACAGGCACGAGAAGATGAGAAGGCGTCAGATGATACCAACAAATCTGTCAGGGCATCACACATGCTACAAAGACACAGGTTCATTAGAATCCAACAAACATCATATTCTAGACCAATTATTACTTTCACAAGATCAAGACTCACATGCAATCACAAGGACCACGTCGCGATGTGTGCTCACTGACAAAGGGACAGTGGACTGGCATGCCATCACCAATGTCAACGAGGTGCTTGGCAACACCCCACTCATCGAAGAACAAGCTGCAATCATAAAAAGAGGGAGCAAACACTTAGGGAAGAGAAAACAAGGGCATCACACACAAAAGAAGCATTAGCCAAATAACACCAAAAACACAACACCTACACAAGAACACACCTGAATGAAACCATTCGCTTTGGCCAATTGCTGGTCGGCTTGGGACCAGGAACCCTGGTCTCTCCAGAAAAAGCAAAGGAGGCAAGAAGCGGGCACTGCCTTGGGTTGATCTTCTTAATGGGAAGCTTGGACGGGTCAGGGGTTGGCCTTTGGGCCGGCAAGATATTGACCCATGCCCCAGGCAAAACCTTGACCCACTTGTCCCTGGAGGGTCCTTTGAGCCTATACAAAGCAAAGGGGGAAGACAGCATGACTAAAAGGCCCTAGTCAACGTCCTAAAACCTTCATACAGTTAAGCTAACTGTACACAATAGGGACACGATGCCTGCTAAACATCAATAAACACACAGGAGGGCATATTCCATTGATATGGACCTTAAAGGGAGAATGAACTTCATAACATATAAGTATTCAAGTACAAATACACTCACCGAATCTCAAACTCCCCCCTGGCAGGGCTCTCATCGTAGAGTGGCACATATGCCTCCCCATGAGAACCATGGGAGACATATGGTGGGTGAAAAACTCGAAAACAAGCTTCCTCATACTCATCATCAGACGCCATCATCAGTGATGAGCGGTAGGACAAAACGGGCTCAACCAGATGACCCTACACATAGATACAGGGAGGTGCAGGGTTAGGGATAGAGGTTAGGGTTAGATTTGGGCCAGGGGTAACACCAGAGGAAGGCAATGACACCTAAAACCCATTAACACACCTAAAAACCCATAGAAACCACCGAAAAACCCATTGGGGTATGGGAGTTGGGATAGGGTAGAGTTAAATAAGGGCAAAGGTTTGGGTGGTTCCTGTTTCGAAATCGGTTTTTTAAACCGATTTCGAAACACAGACTTGGATTGGCAGGCGAAAGAAAGGGGGTGGATGGGAAACTGATTCCCAAACCGTTTATGGCAACACCCAAACCGTTTACAAAACCGCACAATCTAGACTATACATCGTGCGTTTTCTTCGGAAACAGTTTAGTGGAGTCTAAACGGTTTGGGAATCAGTTTCCCATCCATCCCCCTCTCGCCTGCCAATCCAAGTCTGTGTTTCGAAATCGGTTTAAAAAACCGATTTCGAAACAGGAAACAATAACCCAATGGGTTTCTGTGGGTTAACTGCCCTTCCTTCCCACTAGCTATTGGTTTTGTAGCAATGCAAGGTCTTCTATAGTGTTTTAGGGATAATTTGGGAAAAAGAATAACACTCAGGTTCCTTAATAATTAGCTGTCTTTGCCCCATTTAGGGTAGTGCAACCTAGCCCCTGACTTAATGTCTGATGCCACAATTTAAATGCATAATGCAATGATGTCAATGTATGAACAGGATGAGTAAGCATGGTGGCATGATCTGCTCCCTACCTGTTGATATTGCTCTTGATAGTGACATACGCTTAGGCCTTCCCATATGTCGAATGGAATGTCTGTGTCATCCACTATGAGGGCTCTGTCAGCTGGTCGTATGAATGTCCTGATGAGCGGTGCCACAGTGACTTGTGTGTGCTGCGAGGTGGGCTTCAGCTTGCCGCTTCCGGTTAGTCGCCATTGCTGCAAGAAATAGGATCATTGTGGAAGGATGGCTTGATTGTTTGACATTTCTGAGGTCTTTTGTTCATGCTGTATGTGTCATATATGTTGTTTCCATCTGAGAGAGATTTCTTATTTAGGCAAACACACCTGAGACAGCAATGGCGACTAACAGGATGCAACAAGGTGAAGGATGTCTGTGATTACCTGGGGTTGTGGTGTGAATCATTATGTTTAATTGTGTGTTGTCTCTCTAGCATGGCTGTATCAGGTATGATTTGTAGGTAATCTGCAAACCTAGCTGCCTACCAATGTATTGCCCGGTTGCTGGTCTGCTGTCGCAGTGTTTACACCTACCTGCTTGGCTCGATTGTAAGGTGCCAAGTCCACCATAATCATGTTTGCCAAGCACCCTCCCTCCTGTCGCCCTGTCAGGTTGTAGGACTTGTGTAGCTGCAGGCTGCGTAGCAAAAACCTCTGCTGGGGGCTGAGGGCCTCGAAATTCAATGTGCTTGCATTTGTGGCTAGGGTGGATCTTGCTTCGACTAGCAAGTATGTTCCCAGGTCCATCGCCATGGGTCTGCATCCCACAGTGGGCGCCTCCAGTAGGATAGTGGGGAACAGGAGGTGCATTGAAAATTTATCAGGTCGGCATGCTGATGTTGCCAACACCTGCACAGCCGCATGGTTGGAAATGGGAGTAGTTTGTGTCTGAGGTAGTACCTAGTAAACTTACATAGGCAACTCATCTAGTGATGTTCACTTCCATGATGCATTAATTGTGAGCTCAGTTTGTCATGTAGCGTTGTCGTCCCTAGATATCTCAAGCCTGATGTGCCGTCAAGATTGAGATGTGTCTCCTGCTGACAACTTGCAAAAAGTTTTCTACCTTGCATTTTGTTCTGCACAGACTTGCCTCGTGCTCCTCCTCTCTCTTCCAGTCCTTTGCTAAAGTGTTCACGATCTGTGGCGCCCTTTTCAGGACCCAGGTCAAGCCTTCTCGTATCTCGTCATCGCTCATGTTTGTCCTGTAGAGCTGTTCTACTTGTCCTGGCTGTACGTTGGGCAGCACACTTTCTAGCAGCATTATCTGCAAGGCAATCAAGGTGTCATGCAAGTGCACTCTGCTCCAGCTTTAGATTGGAAGGAGTGTGCCATCGATCCAGGCCGATTTCTAATGTGCTCCTTGTGTCTATTACATCATCATCTGTTATACATCGACCAGCGACACGCGCATTCTAAACTGTGAATGCACTTACCGCGTCTGTGTGCATGCATGGCTGCTCGGCAGTGTAGGTGGAGAACTCGATGTCGATGTATAACGGGCAAGGGCATCTTCCATCAATCAGCTCGTAGAAGTTCGGTGCAGGCATGGCCAGCCTGCGTGCATGCGCTTTCATCTTGTTTGTCCCTGTCGACTGGGCGATTACGGGCATGCATCTTTCATCTCTGGAACTGGGAACGTTCTTTCATTCTACTGCAATGGACTCACTGCTTTCTGCGACGTGTTAACTCATACAAAGTCATGAAGGGCGCCATCGCGAATCTCTTCGTAGCTGCGAGTACGCTCCTCCAGTCCACACCCGCCCTGATGGCGTCCAATGCGTGGACAGGTATATTTCCTCTGCTTGGGTAGTCATATGCGTCCCTCAAGCGGTAGAAGAGGCGCTTTAACGTGTGCGTCGTATGGTCAACGTACCTGCTGCTGAGAGCCATTATGATGTATTCATTGCACTCTAGGAAATAAATTGATGTACATTTGTCATCTGGTCAGTAGTTTTGGTTGATGTGTTGTTGAAATCCTGGTCACCTCACGCCATGAAGCATAACCCATCAAGATTATATTAATAACGGTTTGCCATGAGTGACAGCGAGTCTCCCGAGCCAAGCCAGGGTCTCTCTGATAACCCCTCTGGCCCTGCAGATTCAGATAGCGGTCCACCGTACCAGTATGCGGAGGAGTGCGTCGGTGTCAGTGTCACCGCGGGATTCCCCGAGCTAAAGGACAAGCTCAACACCATCGCCCACGCGTCGGGCATGCGTTGTACCTTCGTAAGTCGTAACTCCGCTTGCGTTGACACCGCAGTATATCTTGTCAGGATGTGTTGGTTCCTTGCATTACATCCCACCCTGGTTTTTTGGGCATGTTTCCTGGCCTGTGATTGATACTCCAATGCACTCATGCGTTTGCATGCAGCGATCGGAGGAATGGAGGTTGTGTCCCAGGTGTCCAGATGCCCACCTGCATGTGAAGTACTTTGTGCCCAGCGTGTTATCTGATGTCAAATTCTGGGACATCGGCATGCTCACTGGTGATGGTCCACCCCCTCAGCTGCTCAGTTTTGGGTGTTCCATCAAGTGGTTCAAGCATAGCTTGCGTAAGCACTACGTGGAGTGCCCGCATGGCAACCACACAAGACAACAATCTGTGAGTTGTACAATTGACTGGGTGTGTTCAAGTGTTGTGCTGGTTATGCATGTGGCATCGTTTTGAGAACATGCTTTCCTCTTCTTCGTGTTTTGGGTGCAGTTTCGCAGCTTTGAGGCATTGAGGAAGGAGGCAGAATCAGATGAGAGTCTGCGGAGGCAGGTGGAACTAGACCTGCCGGATTGGGTGAGGAATGAGAACAAGGGTGGGAAACCCTCATTAGCGTCAAAGGCTGATTGGGAAATTTCCATCCGGCAGGCCTTGAATGTCGGCGAACCAGCGGCCAGTGGTGATCCTATTCCCCTGCCTGATGCGGGTCCCTCTGATGCAGCCCCTGTGCCTGGGCCTCGCACTGCTCCCTCAGCTGCCCCTCTACCCACAGGCAGGAAGAAGGCCCATGTGGCTCAGCCATCCACTGCGGTCCGTGGCCGTGGAGCCAAGCACCCCATGGCAGCAGCTTTCCTGAGACCTGAGCCAGCCCCACGCACAGTGCCTGGTGGCGTTGCATCTGGGCCCTTCTCTGACAGCCGCACGGCTGTTGTACGAGAGCTTGACCGGTGCCTCATGTTGCTCGGAGTCATGGAACCAAATGATTCGAGAGTGGTGCTGGCCAATCAATTGGTTGAGGTTGGTGATGTGCTATATGTTGCTTTCATCAGCTAGGTTCATGTGCTTGATAGGTGATCCAACGTGTAATATCATACAACCTGCAGCATGACTATGTGGCAGTGTGCAGTACTATAGCATCATTGGGTTTATGCTGCCCTATTTGGTTAATGTAATTGATTCCTGATACAATGCCATCGACCAAATAGTTATTCAAGGATACTGCCTGGATGTTGTTTTGCTGATCGTCGGGTTGGGTTTATGCTGCATTACGAGGTGGGATGCATGAGATAGATATTAGGCTACTCTGTCTTTACTGTCTTCACACCCTAACTGGTTTATTGCAGCCTTCAATTCCACCAAACCAGCTTTTGTTTGGTGACCCAATTTTTTTAATCAAGGTGGTTTCACTATTTAGTTCCGCATATCCAGACACGGTTTAACATGTCTGGATAGGCGGTACTAAATAGTGATTCTAGAATACTGTCCTACACTGTTATACTATGTTCACTTTCTATCTGGTTGACAGCATTTTTCGAGGGATTGAAAATTGCCATCAACCAAATAGGTATTCAAGGATACTGCCTGGTTGTTGTTTGGCTGATCACTGTAGGTACTGTGAGAGCAGGCTATGGCCTCTAAAATGGCCAAAGTTCTGCATATTGATTTGTATTTCACACTCCCACTCTGCTGTGTTGTTGTCCCAATAAGTAAGGGCTGTTTATGTCCATTCATAACCCAATTCCTAATTCATGTCACCCCTCTGCCCCTTTTCATTTGTAGATGGCTCGGCCCTTGGTGCGTGATGTTACTGTTTATTGCCCACCTGAGCACATGTTGCTCAACTCCCACCACGTCACCCTCCTGCTGCTGTCTGAGCGCACCCTGCAAGCTGATGTCATAGACTTTGTAAAGAAGCGCAAGGAGATATGGCACAATTTTGGTAAGTGTTCTGCTGTGTGTGAGTGTGTGGGTGTGTGTGTGTTGTGTGTGTGTGTGTGTGTGTGTGAGTGTGTGTGTGTGCGTGTGTGTGTGTGTTTGTGTGTGTAAGTGTGTTTTTGTGTGTGTGTCTGTGTGTGTTTGTGTTGTGCTATCCTTGCATCCTTTTAAGTTACACAAACCCATTGGTGGGGCTTTAAAGCACCCCCCTACTAACTGGTTATTGTAATAAAGGTTTGCTTGTCCACCTGTATCCATTGATGGGGCTTATATATATGCATGAACTCTTGAAACTGGTTGATGTGCTGTCCTTGCATCTGTTTAAGTCACATAAACCCATTGTCGCTAGTGTATGAACATCCCTTTAAATTGGTTATTGTAATACATGGTTGCATGTTCTCATAAACCCATTGGTTGGTCTTAAAGGGGCCTAACCCTATGTCAAACCGTTTGAAGACATTTTCAAACCAGTTTCGATTTTAAGGAGGTAAACTGGTTAAAAAATGTTTCCAAACAGTTTATGTCTGTCAAACTGTGTTGTGCTATCCTTGCATCCTTTTAAGTTATACAAACCCATTGGTGGGGCTTGTATGCACCCCTCTACTAACTGGTTATTGTAATAAAGGTTTGCTTGTCCACCTGTATCCATTGATGGGGCTTATATATATGCATGAACTCTTGAAACTGGTTGTTGTGCTGTCCTTGCATCTGTTTAAGTCACATAAACCCATTGGCGCTAGTGTATGAACATCCCTTTAAATTGGTTATTGTAATACATGGTTGCATGTTCTCATAAACCCATTGGTTGGGCCTAAAGGGGCCTAACCCTATGTCAAACCGTTTGAAAACTTTTCAAACCAGTTTCGAGCTTTAGGTGTTAAACTGGTTAAAGAATGATTTCAAACAGTTTACGTC